>Ga0194133_10003880_pt1 | contig 20712 bp, 19 predicted proteins | sample TA2KigOf40mmetaG_FD_155448 | JGI IMG/M metagenome (GOLD analysis project Ga0194133, IMG submission 155448) | Freshwater microbial communities from Lake Tanganyika, Tanzania - TA2015055 Kigoma Offshore 40m | ecosystem: Environmental > Aquatic > Freshwater > Lake | place: Tanzania: Lake...
TTATTCCAAAAAAATTAGAGGAGTCAATTAGATTATCAGGTGAGATTATTGAAGATAAAGTTTCACACATAATTACCTCTACTTGGAGTATTCCACCACGCTGGTTCGCTTTGTTTTCACCAGAAGATAGATTACGGGGAAATAATAGAGATGGCGCATTTACAATTTTACGCACCACGATTGCAAAAGCGAAACAAAGAGCTACCTTTACCCATCAATCTGTGTTGGACGCATTTGGCACCGGACCCATTGAAGCTGAGATTAGCGATTTGATTAAATGGCTTGAGATTTTTGATGCTAAAAGTATTGTTGAGTTAGATTATGGGGGGCTTGCTACCTACTTAAATAATCTTCTACTCCTAGATGGTGAGTCAGGGCTTGAGGCAGATACATCGGTTGAAGATGTTGCATCATCTATCGCAGGACTGGCATCAGGAGATGGAACCCTTGCAAGCCGTGGTTACGAACGATTAGTCTCTAGGTGGCGCAAGGTGGCTGCGATGGAGTCGGCAACATAATTTCATTATCCAACCGTTGATCCAGTGGAATTCTAATAGGATTCTTACGACAAAATGGGTAAAGTGGACATATACATTTTATTCTTTGAAAGATTTAACAAGGGAGTAGGGAGAAAGTATGAGCCAATCAAGCCTTTCAGTTTCTGCTCAAGAAAAGTTGTTAACACCATCTGAGGTTGCAACACTGTTTAGAGTTGACCCAAAGACTGTAACCAGGTGGGCAAAAGCTGGAAAACTTACCTCAATTAAAACCTTAGGTGGACATCGAAGGTATAGGGAGTCAGAGGTGAAAGCTTTACTTAAATCAACATTAGGTGATGCCACATCCCATAGTTCAACAAAACAGATAGGTGAGAACAGGTTATGAATGAAGAGTTGAACACTTCAGGTAAAAATCCTATTGAGGATTCAAAGGCAAAGATGTTGGCAGCACTTGCTAAAAAACAAAAAAGAAACTCTACGGCTAAGAATGCAGGACCTGCTACTGGTTCAAAGATCGGGGCTGGTCAAACGGGTGGAGCTGCGCCAAAGATGCATAGAAGAAAAGCTGGCTCAGCCTAATTTGGCTTATAACTAATAATGCAAATTTCTGGTATTCAGTATTTTACTCTCTTTGTGATTTCCTATTCATTAGTTGGATTGCTCACTCCCATAATGAGGAAAGTTGCAATCTCAAAACAAATTTTAGATACACCAACATCAGCTCATAAATCACATACTCAGGCGGTTCCTTATTTAGGAGGAGTTGCCATATTAATTGGCATAGTTTTGGTTTCATACTCAGCTTTAGTATTCAATGGGCTCACACGCAACAACTTTTGGCTTGCTACATCTGTATTAGCTCCAGCAGTGGCAATGGGTTTAGTTGGATTATGGGATGATATAAGGAACTTACCACCTCTTCCAAGATTTATTGGGCAATCTATTGCTGGCTTAGTTGTAGCTGCACTACTCGTTATAAGTAAGAATGTTGCAAATCCAACAGGGTCGACCTACATCGATGTATTTATCACAGTTATTTGGGTAGTAGGTATATGTAATTCCATTAATTTCTTCGATAATTTAGATGGTGGAGCAGCTGGAACTGCTGCGATATCTGCAATATTTCTTACCTACCTTTCATTAAGTAATGGTCAATCTTTTATCGCAGCGTTAGCAGTTGTTGTTACGGGTGGGACTTTAGGATTTCTCATCTGGAATAGGATGCCTGCAAGAATTTACATGGGTGATGCGGGAGCCTTATTTTTGGGAGTATTACTTGCAACTTTAATGATTAGGCTTAATCCAGATACACAAACTCTATTTGCGTCATTTGCAATTCCAATTTTACTTCTTGCAATTCCAATACTGGATACTTGTGTTGCAGTTTTTTCAAGACTACGAAGAGGTATTTCGCCATTTCAAGGGGGAAAAGATCACCTATCTCATAGGTTAATTAGGCTTGGATTTTCTAGAAAACTAGCCGCAATCTCACTTTGGATGCTGTCGGCTTTTTTTGGCATACTTGCAGTAATTATCTCGTCTGTTAGAGAACAAAATGAAGTAAATTTCGTCATGCTTTCGATTCTATTTTGGCTGTTACTTTTTATCGGATTTTTTAGAACAGCTGACCAATAAATTAGTACTTATTAATATTGCTTTTAAACACTAAAAATCGTAACGAGATAAAACTTAAGGGCGCAATTGTAGATACTTGCATTAATTTAGCATATTTGGCGTCTATGCCAAATGAGATTAAAAACTCTAATAGAAAAGTTCCAAAGACCCAAAACAAAATTAAGTTGATCATATACTTGATTCCAGATTTTGAGTGATTTAATTCGCTCTTGAAGGTCCAAAAGTAGTGAGCCGCATAATTAAATGAGATCGACACTAAACCTGATAAAAAATTTGCTAAATAAACTGAGTAATGTTCAGAAAAAACTGAAAGAAATATCAAGTAATCAATTAAAAATGTAATAATTCCAACAAAGGCCCACCGATAGAAATACCCATTTTGTAGAATGAAATTATCTATCCGCCTCAGAAGTATTTTACCTTTCCAATGATTTTAACTTTTTTTGAGATTGTGGCTTGGGCCGGGATCGAACCGGCGACCTAACGATTTTCAGTCGTTCGCTCATACCAACTGAGCTACCAAGCCAATCAAATTTGTTACTTAGTAAATTTGATTTACAAAGTGAACAAATAGCGACCCAGACGGGACTTGAACCCGCGACCTCCGCCGTGACAGGGCGGCGCGCTAACCAACTGCGCTACTGGGCCAGCTCTAAAGTAAATTGAAATTTCTCTCAACTCACCTTGCGTCCCCAACGGGATTTGAACCCGTGTTAACGCCGTGAAAGGGCGACGTCCTAGGCCACTAGACGATGGGGACAGTGGATGACCTAAGGGTATCGGTTCAATTAAGTTGGGTAAAACCAATTAAAAAACATGCTCTAAATCAACTATACGTATCCACCTTGATACAAGGTGCGACAATTACCCATCATGGTACTTATATCTAGTTGCACAGCATCCACCTTAAAAGATGTCGCTACGTCACTTCGATCTGGAAATCTTGTGGCCTTTCCAACTGAAACTGTTTATGGACTAGGAGTAGATGCGACAAACAAGGGTGCGGTAGCCCACCTATATCGAGTAAAGGGGCGACCAAGTGATCACCCACTAATTGTTCATATCTCATCTATGGCAAATCTAAATAAGTGGGCAAGAGAGATCCCAGAGTATGCAATAGAACTTGCGCGCGCCTTTTGGCCAGGACCAATGACACTAATTCTTCCCAGAACAAATCTAGCAAAGGATTTCATTACTGGTAATCAAGGTAGTGTTGGCATCAGAGTTCCATCACACCCATTAGTAAGTAAGCTATTAAAAGAGTTTGAAGATCAAGGCGGCCTTGGCGTTGCCGCCCCTAGTGCAAATAGATTTGGAAAGGTTTCACCAACAACAGCTGATGATGTGTTTGAAGAGTTGTCTAGTTACCTATTACCTACCGATTTAATTTTAGATGGTGGTCCCTGCCAGGTTGGGGTTGAGTCAACCATAATCAATTGCACACAAGATATTCCTGAGATCTTACGCCCTGGCGCTATTACGGCTACCATGATTTCTGATCTTATTGGTTTAAAAGTAAATCAAATAGCTATTGGCAGTAACAAATCTTCATTTAAAGCTCCTGGCTTACTGCAATCTCACTACGCACCAAAGGCAAAGGTATTTCTCTCAACTAAACCGAACTTGGGCGATGGTTTTATTGCACTATCAGATATACCAACACCCTCAGGTGTTATCAGATTAGCCTCGCCTAAAAATAATAAAGAGTATGCCCAACTTTTATATCAAGCATTACGTCTTGCCGATACCAAACTAATATCAAATGTCATCGTTATTCCACCAACTGGGGATGATATAGCGATTGCTATCTGTGATCGATTAGAAAAATGTGCTTATAAGGGTTAATCAGTCCAATTAAGTGTTATTCTGATTTAAGTTTGAAAAACTTACAGTTAAATCTCTGAAAAATAGAATCAATCCCCCACCTGGACCTACTACCCTGGCCACAACACTATTAAATAATGGGCCAAAAGCAGATTTTATTAGGGGAGTAGACAGGGTGATATAAATTGATATCTTTAACCCTAGGAGATCCTGCGGCAAGGCAGGGACGGCTATAAATCTTAAAAAGGGAGCGTAAGTAAGATGACTAAACCCGCAGCGAAGGCAAAACCAGCTCTGATCGCCCTTACCCTTGGGCTACTTCTTTCCACCACCTCAGTGATTACAGCAGCCGAGGCAGCCACCATTAAAAATGGTGTGGCATGTAAGAAATCAGGGCAAAAGACTAAGACTGGTAAGAAAAATTATGTCTGTGGTAATAACCCATATGTCACCCCAACAAAGTTGACCTGGATGCTAACTAGTTGCCCTGAGGCATATGATCTATATGTTGAAGCCAAGGATCAATACGGGATTTTTAAGGATATTCTCTCGAGCTCCCCTGAAGGAATTGCCGAGCTTGGGAATCTTCAAAAGAGTATGGACTCTCTAAATACCCTAATGAAGACTCAAGTTTGCAAAAGGGGTAAATGAAGCGCCTATATTCAAAAGATTATTCTGAACTGCTAAAAGCATAAGTTCAATTATAGATACGATGTGTCCATAGCGCATTGGTAATTGCACTTAATAAAGGGGCCTTTAGCTCAGTCGGTAGAGCAACAGACTTTTAATCTGTGGGTCGTCGGTTCGATCCCGACAGGGCCCACAACATTAATTACAAGTTAAATTCAAAAAATAATTTCTAAATTTTCTACAATTTACTTATACGCTGGTATTGAAAAGCGCTTGTTACTTCAGAAATTTAAGTGAATAATTTGTATAATTCTACAGTGAACTTTCTAAGTCTAAAAATTCATTGCTGGGGCGGACTAGGCTCACAACTCTTTGCCTTAGCAATAGCAAATTCCTTACAGCGCAAGTATAAGAATCGAAAGATTATATTAATTCTTCATTCAAGTGGTGCAACACATCGATTGTCTGAACTAAATTTTGTTAAAAATTTGCAATTTACAATTAAGCAAGTAGATGACTTTAAAGACTTAAATTATGATCGCCTAAATGAAAGTTCTAAAAATGAATCTTTTACCCCTAAATCATTTATTAAAAAGACACTTATATTCACTAGAATTATGTGCACAGGAAATACTGACTTTGAATATAAAAAGATAAGTTTTTGGACATTATCGCTCAGAGGACATTATTTTTATCGGACTGTTGAATCAAGTTTTTATGAGTTTTTACTACAGGAATTAAATTCTAAAATCAAAAGTTTAAATGATCCAAGCAAAATCGCAATTCACTATCGGATGGGTGATTTACTTAAGTTAGACACTAAATCTATTTATCCGGCAGAAAAAATATCGGAAAAAGTTAATGAAATAATGTCTAACATAAGTTACAATAGAATTGCTATCTACTCAGACAGTCCACAAAATGCAAAAGAAGTATTAGTTTCAGCGGGGCTGAGCAAAGATTCTGTCGTGAGGGACATTGAAACAATTGACGTGATTTGTGAATGTGTGGGCGCAGGGTACTTCATTGGTACAAACTCAAAGATTTCACTTTGGATAGTAAATATTCGGAGATATCTAGGGCTAGGTGGATCAAGCTTTGTTGAAGGTTTTAATTCGCAACTCTATAATGCGGATTAACCTCTTACGCCTGGCTTGAGATGATGTGAATATGGGGTTTTTGTCCGTTTTGTCCTCAGACCGCGACAAATAAGGGCCAAATGCGTAGAGGTGAGTAGAGCCGGCGACGGTTGGCTCTGTTAGATAAAACCGGTTTAATCAAGGAGCAAAGCAAAATGGCATTTAAGGCCAAGAAATCTAAGGCAGTTGAGTCTTCAACTCCCGCTTCCTGGAGCGTTGCCCAATTTTCATCCTTCTACACTCAAAATCGATCTGAGCTTATCGCCCATGCCAATCGGATTGTTAAAGATAAGGTAAAGGCAGAAGAGATCACTCAAGAGGCGCTAGTGAAGTTCATGCTAGCTGCTCCTGAGCTATCAAGTAATGATCACGCACTTTCCTATCTGCACCGCACAATTGAAAACCTATGTATTGATTTATTCCGTGCCGAAAATCGTAGGCCAAACCTTGTTGCTCTAGATGATGCAACTGCTGAGGTTGAATCTACCTGGCAGGTGTCAGGAGATCACTCTCTAGCAATGTCTGCTGCAGAAGATGCGGCAATTATTCGTCAAGCACTTTCCTTACTATCCCCAGCAGAGCGTGCTGCTCTAGTGATGTGGGAAGTTGAGGGTCGTTCAACTGCGGAAATCGCTAAAGAGCTTGGTATCAAAGAGTCTGCCGTTCGTCACACAGTGTCTCGTGCTCGTGCGTCCCTTCGTAAGGTTCTATCTGAGCTTGTTATTGATGAAGAGCGCGGCCTAACAGCATTAGATCTTCTATCTACTACCTACAAAAAAGCAGCAGAGCTTGCTGGAAAATCATCAAAGATTGCTCTTACCTTTATTCTTGTTCTAACTGCCTTCCTTGGCCTAAACTCACTAACCGGTAATGAGCCAAATACATCTATCATTACTAGTTCATCTCAACTTTCTTCTATGCAAGATTTGCAAGTACCTGTTGAGGATCAATCAATCCCTGTTGTGAAAGCTTCAGAGTTAAGTACCACAAAAAGTATTCCAAGTGAGGATCTCGTACTTCACATGCAGTTAGCAGTTGATCAATTGGAGACAACTGTCTTAATGCTGCAGGTATTAGATAGTGGGCCAGCCCCTACCAAATAAATAGATTTCCATCTCCCAGCGGCATTACACGTGTGTGCCACAAGGAAATGGAATTAGAGGATCGAAAGATCTTCGAGCCAGAAGTTAGGAAATTCCTAATTCTGACTAACGAAAGGAAATAAATGTCTACTAAGACACTTCGTAAACGCTTAGCGATTACGGCAACCTCAGCTTTGTTAGCTGGCGTGTTGTCGGTAATTTCTACTCCAGCGTCACAAGCTCATGAAGCGGCTGGCTCTTCTGCCAATACAGCCACTAGTGTAGGTAATGTCGCGGGAACTAATACAACTACCCCAGGATCAGTAGTTGGATCCCTTTTCGTTGCTACCGCGTCGAATACCACTTCTGCTGCTGTAGCACCAGCTGCAACTGCTTCAGGTTGCTCAACTATTGATGATTCTGCTTTATCTAAGGGTCTACTTTATAAAGACTCTTCTTCAGGAATTGCTCAATCAGCAACAGTTTTATCTGGTGGAGTACTATCTCTATACGCTTGTACTGCAACTGCTGTAGCTTGGGTTGCATCAGCAGGTAGTCTTGCGGCAGTTGGTGGAGTAACTGCACAAACATATTCATATAACTCTACAAATACCAGAGCATGGTCTGCCAATATCACTACTGCTGCTGGAACTGGTGTAGGAGCTCTCTGGACCGCGCCAACAACTGCTGGCACTTATACTGTAAGCCTTTATACTGGTTATTACACTAATACATCAGGTTTAGAGGTGATCTCTACTTCAACCCTAGGTGCGTTACCATCGGTTCTATCTGGAAACATTACTGTAACCGTGGTTGCAGCTTCTTCGGGTGGATCGTATGATTCAACAAACTCATACTGTAATGCCTCTCGAACAGTTACAGCGAACGTTGGAACAAATGTTGATGATACGGGTGCAAATGCTAATGGCGTTGATTGGACTATTAACGTAAATGCCAAAGATGCATACAACGCAAACCTTCCAACTGGTGCAGTAGTTGTAACAGCAACCAATGGCGCACTTCTTGCAATTGGAGCTGGTGGATCGACACCAGTTGCTGGAACTGCCTCGACAATTACAGAGTCTGGAACTGGAGCTAATAGAACCATTCGAGTTACTCAAGCAACTGCTGGTGTACCAATAACTACAACAGTGACTGTTACCTACAATGGAACAACTATTTGCACAAAGACTGTTTCAATTGCTGGTCAAGTTGCTGCGTTGACTATATCCAACGTTGCGGTTCAGGATTTGTCTGCTTCTGCAGGAAATGCCAACTGGTTTGCTGGTGAAACCAGGGCTGGTACATTCTATGTGGTAGCTACAGATTCAGTTGGTAACCGAATTGCAACACCATCTACCCTCGGAACCTACGCAGCGGTTGATTCCACTCTCGGAAACTTAGTACCTGCTATTACTTTTGATTCCGCGTCTTTGGCGACATCAACCCTGACAACTTCTGTTGCTAGCGCAACAGTAGCTAGACACACTTGTAATGCCACTGCTGGTACTGAAAAAGGAGTTAAGGTTAAATTTACTTTAGCTAATGGAACAGTTATCACTTCAAGTGGAACTGACTTGTCTTGTGCAGATGATGCAGCTACATACACTGCCTCATTTGACAAGGCTAAGTACATATCAGGTGATGTAGCTACACTAACAGTCACCTTCAAGGATGCAAAAGGTAACCTTGCAAACAACGTAGTGGCTCTAGCAGCGTCTACAATTGTTGTTCCAGGTATGACTTTAGTTTCAACAACAGGAGTAGCTACTGCTGTTCCTAAAGCTGGATCTAAGCTAGAATATACCTACACTGTAGGTCAGACTGCGGGCAAATATGCTGCAGTTGTTGACTTTGGTAGCACAACAACGCTAGCTACCTACAGAACAATCCAAAACCCTAGTTATGAGATTTCAACCGGGGGAGATACAACTACAAATGCAGATGTGCTTAAGTCAATTGTTGCATTAATTGCATCAATTAATAAGCAAATTGCAGCATTGCAAAAGTTAATTTTGAGCAGGCGATAAACCGCTTCAAAATTTCTTAAAAATAGCTAGGCCCTCTGGTTAATAACTAGGGGGCCTAGTTATTGGGAAGGGCTGTGGCAACAATAATTGAAATAAATAGATTGCTATGATAGAGGTATAGTTTTCAGACAAAATATATTGGGAGACAATCGATGAAAATAGTATTTCCTAGCGCAGCGCTTATTACTCTCGCGACAACACCGTGGGTGAGTGCAGATGCGCTTATCATCCCAAAGATAATCCTAATTTTTGTTTTAGCTTCATATTTATTGCCCATTTTATTATCAAATCATAAATTAATTCTTAAAAAGGGCAAGTTAAGGATACTTGCAGTTATATCTATAGTCTTTGTTTTAAATATGCTAGTCGTAATGTACTTAAGTGAAGCTCCATTTGAGCAAGAATTCTTTGGTAGGACAGGAAGAGGTCTAGGCTTTATCACTTATTTTTCTTTGTTTATTATAATGATTTACACGGCATTAAAAATCAAGCAACTGGACTTACTAAACCTATTCAGATGGATTTTTTTAAGTTGTTTATTTTCTTCTATATATTCCATACTACAGTATTACGGGTATGACATATTTGATTGGAGAACACAAACAAACGGAATAATTGGAACAATTGGAAATCCTAACTTTCAATCAAGTTTTGTCTCTATTGCATTCCTACCAAGTGTGATTTACCTTTGGAATCAAAAAAATAGAGTTATTAAAGTTCTTTCTATATCGATATTTTTTATTTTTGTTCTTTATATTTGTGAGTCAACGCAAGGATATATAGCGTTATTTGCTTCTTTACTTATTTTCGCTCTGCTTTATCTATTTCGTAAAAAAAGTAATTTATATTTTTTCGTTTTATTTATTATTGGATCAATTGTTAGTGGATTAGCAATACTAGGAATGCTAAACAAGGGTCCACTTAGTTATTATCTTTATAAAGTCTCAGTTCGATCACGTGGAGAGATGTGGGACACAGCAATTTCAATGATCAAAGACAATTTATTATTTGGCGTTGGCTTAGATTCTGTCGGTGATTATTCACTAATGTATCAAAGTAGGGAAACTGCAAATGGAATAGCAGAATACATCGATAATGTTCATAACTTTTACCTTCAATTTGCTGCAACTGGAGGTCTACCTCTAGCCATAACCTATTTCTCATTGGTTTGCTTTGTGGGGTATATTTTTATATCCAAATTAATCAAATCAAATACATATGATCATACAATATCGGCACTTTTAGCCGCCTGGATCGCTTTTCAACTTCAATCATTCATAAGCCCAGCGGTAATCCCAACTTTAATTTGGAATTTTATTATTTGTGGAACCATAATTGGATTAGAAAATAATGATGACTTTGCGTCCACAAGTATTAAAATTCAACAGAAAAGTTCTAGGCAAGGGAACAAGTTAAGCGATTCTATGAATCTAAAGAGCGTAGCTCTCTCTACCCTAGCATTCGTTACAGTTATTCCACTTTTTAATGCAGATAAGCTTGCTCGAGAAGCTAACATAAAACAAGACTCAGTGCTTGCTGTTCAAGCAGCAAGTAAATACCCCGAATCTGTGATTAGATACAATCGAATAGGTGCGGATTTATACACTCTAGGTCTTTATGACCTTTCATTGGAGGTAGGAAGAAATGCGGTGAAGTTCAATCCTAATAGCTATCTTACTTGGATACTTATACTTGTAAACCCAAATGCCCCGATTCAAGAGAGACAAATTGCTAAAGATAAATTAATCAGAATAGCTCCGCACAACATTCAAATCCAGAATTATCCACTTGAATAGTTAGAGATCATTTTTTATATGAAAGTTGGAATAATTGGGCAAGGTTATGTTGGTCAAACGCTTGCAGTTGGCGCAGCTTCATCTGGACTAGAAGTTGTTGGTTTAGATTCGAATATTAATGTAGTTACTGATTTATTAAATCGAAAATCTACAGTGCCTGGAGTCAACTCGGAAATATTAAAATCGCTGCTTGAAAAAAATAATTATTTCCCGACCTCAAATCCAGAATTATTGAAGGATTGCGAAGTAATAGTGATAGCAGTACCAACCCCATTAGACCAGTTTCGTAAACCGGATATGACGTTTATATCGGAAGCTTGTAAATGCATTTACAATTATGCAAAACTACCCGCATTAATTATTAATGAAAGTACATCGTATCCTGGAACGCTTAGGGAATTTATTAAACCGCTTATTGAAAATAATAGTACCATTAAATTCGAATATGCAGTTGCTCCTGAAAGAGTTGATCCCGGCAACAGTGAATGGAGCTTGGTTAATACTCCAAGAGTTGTGGCGGGACTAACCGAACGTTCTACACAAGGCGCACTTAATTTCTATTCTTTTTTTTGTAGAAAAATTTACGCAGTATCTTCATCTGAAGTTGCCGAACTAGCAAAATTATTGGAAAACACATTTAGGCAAGTTAATATTGCATTAATTAATGAAGTTGCCGAAATTGCAAATAGTATTGGCATAAGCACAAACGAAGTTGTGGAAGCAGCAGATACCAAACCATTTGGTTTTATGAAGTTTTATCCTGGTCTAGGGGTTGGTGGGCACTGTATTCCCGTTGATCCAGTATTTTTAACAAGTTTTGCAGAGAAATTAGGGGTAGAAACTGAATTAATCAAGACTGCAAATAAGATAAATCTAACAAGGCCTGAACAAATAATAAATCATATTGAGACGTTTTTGGGATTAAGCGTCTCAGGCTTGAGAATTCAAATCGCAGGTATTGCTTATAAAGTAGGAGTTTCAGACATCCGGGAATCTCCAGCTTTAAAGTTAATGACTATGCTTTCCGCTAAAGGAGCAGAGGTCTCCTGGCATGATCCATTAATAAAGTTTTATGAAAATAAAAATAGTCAGAATCTCGATAAAACTATAGATCTTGGAATAATTGTTACTCCACATCAAGAAATTGATTTTAGCCCTTGGGAAAATTCGAATCTCAAAATCGTTAACTTATCCGTAGGAAAGAATAATTTAATATGGCCTAAATTTCTTTAGTTATGTATTCTAATGAATCTTGAATTATCTGATTTAATTTTTGTTCGGGTTGCCAATCAATCAACTTCTTTATTTTGGTCAAATCAGGTATGCGCCTGTTAACATCTTCAAATCCATATTCATATCCAATATTATAAGGCGTATATACAATTTTAGATGTTGACTTCAACTCACCAATTATCTTTTTTGCTAGGTCTGTTATTGATATCTCATCACTACCACCAACATTAATTACTTCCCCTATTGTTTGATCGGCAGTAGCAATTTTCATAATCGCATTAACAGCATCTTTAACATGACAAAATACTCTACGTTGAGTCCCATCACCAAAAATTTCAAGTGGTAGATTTTGCGTTGCAGCTTCTATAAACCTTGGTATAACCATGCCGTATTTACCGCTTTGCCTTGGGCCCACTGTATTAAAAAGTCTTACCGTCGTTACTGGTAAGTTATTTGAGATAAAATAGGAATGCGCTACGGCCTCTTCCAAGGCTTTTGCGTCCGAGTAAGTCCACCTCAATTTTTGAGGAGGGCCAACATGCCTATCGTCAGATTCCGAGAGCTTATCTTTCAAATTTTTACCATAAATCTCTGAGGTACTGGCAAGAATAATCCTTTTATTATATGTGACAGATGCCTTTAGGACATTTTCTGAGCCTTGGAAATTTGTGGAAATCGATTCTATGGGGTTTTTTAGGATGTTAAATACCCCTACGGCAGCTGCCATGTGAACCACTAAATCACAATTATTAACTAAACTTTCAACTAAGCTCTTATTTCTAATATCCCCAGAGTGAATATCTATTTTATCTTCGATATTCATTAAGTTTTTGATAGATCCTGTAGATAAGTTATCTAAAACTGAAACGTCATTACCTTGTGCAAAAAAAGAGTCACATAAGTGTGATCCAATAAAACCCGCTCCACCCGTTATTAATACACGCATATTCCAAGTTTATCGTATAATTACGTAATAATCTAATTAGCTTTCGCACAATATACCAAAGCTTAGACTTCTTTCTGTAAATTTATAAAAGAGATTGAATTTTAATTTATGCAAAAAATTCTTGTTTATCTTTGCATCCTAAATTAATTTTATAACCGAGAATTTCTGGCAATGCAAATTTCTAGTAAAAATTCAAAAAAATTTTTTAAAAACTAATTTACAGACGTTTCTAGACTAAATTGTGCTCTCAACTTAATATATTACATTTCTTGCGGAATATTTTTTTGAAAATATATATCAGAATTTACCCTCGCTCCAAAATTTTTTACCTCACTAAATCCATGTATGGACAAGAAATTAACAATTTTATGATAGTTACCGAACTTAGAGTCATTCTCTATAAAAAAATGTGAAATATTTTCTTTTAGTTTCGATTTAAATAACTCGAAGATAACTTCAAGTTCCATTCCTTGTACGTCAATTTTTACAAAAATTGGATAATTTAAAGTACGAGAAATTTTGTTTAGATGCACTTTATTCACGGTGCTAACTTTTAAATTACCTTTTTTGCTCGTAAAATGAGTATCGCCTGAATGAGTATCTGAAGAAAAAAAAGTTGCAGATCCATTTTTACTAGAAATAGCAAATTTGTAGATTGTAAAGTCGCGTACTTGGTTAAATTCTAAATTTAGTTTTAAGTAATTTATAATATTTTTATTTGGTTCATAGCATACGATTTTTTTACAAAAAAAATTCTGGTTGGCAACTAAAGAAAAGACTCCTTGATTAGAGCCAATATCAAGAAATATGAAATTTGAGTCGAGCTTTTTTAAGATCTTTTCTAAACCATTTCCATACGACTTTAAAGCAAAGTTGAAGGTCTTGTCATTATTTTTTGACTTAAGCCAAACACCATAGTTACTCAGTTTGAATCCATCAGCCTCAATATATTCATCGCAAATAATTGACCTTAGAATTTTATTTAGAGGTATTCCATGTGAAAATAGTATCCTTGCGTAGTAAATTCGGATAAGTCGATTCTTGAAGCATTTTGGCAGATTTTTACTGAGGTACATTTAAGAAGTATAGTAGACTCAATGTTTATGGTTTAGCTATTTGATTACAAATAATATTTAAGGAGTTTGTTTGGATATATTTTCAAATCAAGTTTGGGTATGTGGTGAAGTTCTAATAGATTTAATCCCATTTGAAGATAGTACGAGAGCTGTAGTCGGAGGAGGCCCGGCTAATACAGCAGTAGCACTTGCAAAACTAGGTACGAGGGTACAGTTTATCGATGGAATTTCAACAGATGAATATGGCCAGATGGCATTAAATCATCTTAGAGATGAAGGTGTTTTACTGGATTTAGTTAATATTTCAGAAAAGCCGACGAGTCTTGCAGCTATTACTCTTAACAAGCAAGGAGGTGCGACATATGAGTTTCTAACCAAAGGAACCGCAACCTTTGATTTTTCCTTTTCGTGGCTACCTGACCCATTTCATTATAAGCCTTTAATTCTACACATAGGTACATTAGCTACAGTAATTGAACCATCTGCGTCAGTCTTATATAAATGGGCAAAGCAAGTAGCGGAAGTTGCTCCTATTGTTTTTGATCCAAATATCAGACCAGCAGTTTTGACTAACAGAGATCAATACCTTTCACAAGTTGAAAAATGGATTAAAATCTCCTCATTAGTAAAAGTTAGTAATGATGATATTAACTGGTTATTTCCAGGGAAAAAAATTGATATTGTAATTGAAAAATGGCTTAGTCTGGGTCCAAAATTAATTATAGTGACGTTCGGTGATAAGGGATTGGCTGGATATAGAAATGGTGAAAAAGTATGTGTGGGGGCCCAAAAAGTAATTGTAGCTGACACAGTCGGGGCGGGAGACACGGTTGGCGCGATATTAGTGGAAGCAATAATTGAAATTGGTTTAGACAATCTAATTAAGGAAAAATTAGTATCTATATTGAATAGAGCAGCGCGTGCTGCTGCAATTACTGTATCAAGAATTGGCGCAGTCCCACCTAGTAAATTTGAAATTTAGTTACCTAAATAAGATGATTCATTTTGAAAACGATGAAATTTCAATTGCCATAGATTTAGATCAAGGTGCTAGGTTAGCCTCAGTTCAGTGGCGTGATATGGAGTTTGCAGTTAAGTTTAGGAGGAAAGATTATAATTGGGGATAGTTTTCAATGGTTCCATTCGCAGGACGTATCAGAAACGGAGTCATCAAGGATAAATTTGGAAAAGAATATCAGGTACCAACTAGTTTTGATCCACCACATGCATTAATTGGATTTGGTGCATCTTCTTCTTGGGAAGACATAGGAAATGGTGCTCAGTATTTAGAGTTACCTTCACCTTTTCATGGTGCATCAGTTACTCAGAGATTTGAAATATTAGATAACGCAATTAGGTGGTCTTTAGAGTATCAAGCAAATGAATGTAATCTACCAGTTACACTTGGTTTTCATCCATGGTTTGCAAGAGACATTGGAAAAGGTGATAGCGCTCAAATTATTTTTAATGCTAATAAAATGTACAGTAAGGACAAGAGTAATATACCGACTGGCAAATTGATTTCACCTACTCCTCCTCCCTGGGATGACACTTTTATTGAGGTTATAGGTTCGCCTGAAATAGTTTGGCCTGGAGCAGCTCGGATGACTATGGATTTTGATTCTCCTTACTTCATGCTTTATTCAAAAGATGATTAGGGTGTTTGTTTTGAACCAGTTACAGCACCTCCCGATGCACAAAATCTTGGAATCCAAGGTACCAAGTATATTGAAACTCTAATAAGTTTTTATGTAGATAATTAAGCTAATAACTTTGATATAGATTCAGATGGGAATTGTTAATCATTAGACAAATACCAGTTTACAGTTTTTGAAATTCCAATAACTAAACTGGTTTCCCTAAATTTAACCTGAGATCTTAATTTAGATGTATCAGGACATCTTCGCTTGGCACTGCCTAAGAAACTTCCCGCTGAGCAAATTTCTACATCAGATTTCATTTCTTGCTTAATCATTTCTGCAAGAACAGCGATGGTAGTCTCATTTTCTGAGCCGACATTGTAAGTGCAGTTTTTTGCCACTAAAGGGTTAAAAATAATTAAGGAGACTGCCTCAATAAAGTCATCGATATACATAAAAGAACGCGTTTCGTCTAAACCATAAACACTACCATCAGATGCTCTAAATTTCGAAATTAAATCTGGAATTACGTGATGTATTCCCATCCTGGGACCATAAACATTATGCAATCGTAAAATTAGAAAATTTAAGCCATATTGTTTAGCATTTGCAATAGTAGCGATCTCTCCAAGAGTTTTACTCGCAGCGTAGCTCCATCGCACATTTCGAACATCCGGTATGACTAACGGAACTTCTTCACTTGTAGGAAGACTGATTAAATCTAACGACAATCCACCCGCATAAGATTCAGAGCTTCCAAAATAAACATATAGCTCAACCTTTATTTTTGAAGCATACTCAGCAGCAAGAATTGAACTTATTGCGGTATTTTTAACAACCTGGGTAGGTTTTGAATAAAAATTTTGGGTTCCATTTATTGCTGCACAATTTAGCACAATATCTCCTGGCTCAAAGAGATCCTTATAATTGCTTTCAATAGTCAAATCCAGATTCTTAAAAATTATATTTTCAAAATTTAGTAATTCCGATAATTCCTTATCTTGACGACTGTTTATAAAATTATCAACCAATACTAATTTATAAGCTTCATTTGAGACGAATTTTGAAGCTAAGTGATATCCTATAAATCCTGCGGCTCCTAGAATCACAATTCTGATAGTCTTGTTTGAATTCATGCTAAAAGCCTTTATTATTTTTGCCTAGAAAATATCCATTCGTGAAATTAATTTTTAAATTTGCCGCAACTCCCCAGTAGTCAACTATAAAACTTTCCGAAGATAAATTGTCTAAAAAGTTTCGTATTTTCTCACTCTGAATATTTTCACCATTATTACCTAAAATTACGATTTGGGGAATTTTAGGGTCTATTTCCTCCACTTTGAAATTTATGTACTCTTGAAAGTCAATATCATTCAGGGAAGGATCCCAAACTTTAACCTTTATATTTACAAATTTTGAGATAATGCCATCAATTAGAAAGGTTGAAAACCCATTCCTAATATCATTAGTTTTCGGATGACTTTTAAATGTCAAACCTAAAAATAAAACCTGATTTATATTTTTTCTAGACTCAAGAATTTCATGAATTTTCCTAGAGGCGCTTAAAAAAAGACGTTCATTACTTAATCTTGAAGATAAAATTAGAGACTGTTCACGAATCTCTTCAGGAAAGGATTCAAACAAAATATGAGTATCTTTTGTTAAGCACGGGCCACCAACAGGTCCTGGCTTAGGAATCTTGGCTCTCGGGTACCTATCGTTAACCAAATTTAGAATCTCTATTGAGTCAAGGTTTAAAAATTCTCCCAAAATAGCAATTTCATTTGAAATTGCGAAAATTGAATCTCGCCACGCATTCGATATCAATTTAGCGAATTCAGCAGCTTCATAATTTTGAGCCTTAATAACATTGAATTCTAAAACTTCTAAAAAATCTTTTGCACGATTATAGCTGGTGTCATTTGAAGCGGCTAGAATTTGAGGAAGGAAATCTAGTTCTTTGATTGCGTTTCCTTCTATGGTTCTTTCTGGCGCGAATAATACTTTTATATCAGAACGATTGATCGATTTTAACTCATTTAGAATTTTAGTTGTAGTACCAATTCTTACAGTTGATCTAATAAACAAAAAACCATTTTTAGTTAGATTGTGTGCAAGTCTCGCAGACAGATTCACAATGTTCGACATACTTTCGGAATTCTTGGAATAAAATGTTGTACCAATACAAATAAAAATACTATCAAAAAAATCAGAATGAATCTCTGAGCAAAAAATTAAACGTTTTTCTGAAATTGCTTGCGATAGTATCTCATCTAGACCTGGTTCAAAAACGCCAAAATTACGGTTAGAGAATTTCTGTAGCTTTTCATTGTTAGTCTCGAGAATTGTAATATTAATATACCCAGTTTTTAATAACTTAGCTGCTAGAGTAATTCCTACGAACCCACCACCGGCGACCAATATATTGACATCTTTACCCATGGCTCTATGCTATCTATAAAAATAGATCATTTTTGCCTTTGCCTTTTAGGTACCACAAATTGATTCCCAGAAATCATCAAAAATTGAGTTTCTGAGTTAAATCAAGGGTTTACCTAATGTGTCTGTATATGATATAAAAATATACACACTAGAATTATATTATGTTATCGAAAGTACCTAGTGTTATTGTTGTAGGGACTATTCGAAACTGTGAAAACATGCTTCATAAAGAAATTAAGAAGTGCTTAAAGTCTTTATCTGATGTTAATAAAGTAAGTTTTTTTCTTGTTGAATCTGACTCCGATGATGCTACAGTCAATGTATTAGAAAAATTAACAAAATCTATTCCAAGATTTAATTTTGTTTCACTGGGAAGTATTAAACATGAATTTCCTGAGCAGTACAATAGAATAAGGCACTGCAGAAATATTTATGTAGAATATATTCGAAAATTACTAAGTGATGATTTCCACGAGTTTGTGCTAGTACTAGATTTAGACGGAATGAACACAGCATTAAGCGCTAAATCAATTAATAGCTGTTTTGTAAGAGAAGATTGGGACGTGGTCGTTGCAAATCAAACCTTTGGCTACTATGACATCTTGGCTCTAAGGCATCCAGATTGGCAAATTGGCGATTGGAGGAAAGATTACGAATTTTACAAGAAAAACCTTATTCATTTGAAGTTAGCTAATAACTCAATTTGGAATAGAATTAAAAAAAATAGAACCTTAAGGATTGCAAAGTATTTAGCAGTTTATTCAAAAATGTTGAGGATTCCAAAGAATAATCCGTGGATAAAAGTAGATTCAGGCTTTGGCGGTGCAGCCTTTTATAAATCTTCAATTTTTCTAAAATTTGACTACACTAAAGAATTCGATACGACTGAGACTGATCATGTCAGTCTACATAGAAAAATAGTTCGAGAAGGTGGATCTATTTATATAAATCCCAGGTTTATAAATTCACATTTTAATACCTACAACTTGAATAGAAATTATGTAATAAGGGTTATTCGAGCATTTATCTGGAGCAATAAAAGTATTTATCAGAGCAAACATTATTATAACTTAAAGAAGTTTTTTAAAAAATAATTTATCACTTTAATTTGTAAAGATAATCTTGACTAATAATATTAAATTTATTTTTTTTATAGAACTTAATTGCTCGAAGATTATCTGCGTCAACATAGAGAAAAACATGCTTTATGTGCTTTGATATCAGGTTATTTAATCCCATTTTAAGTAGCACATCCCCTAAACCAAGGTTTAAGTGATCTGAATCAACTGCAATTATGTATATTTCACCAACAGGTGGCTCATCATCATCAATTTCAGAATTTTTCCTTTTACTTCCATGAATTTTTGTCCAAACTGAACCAATTATTTGTTTATTTCTTTCTGCTAGGAAAAAGCCCTTTTCATCAAACCACTCCTCACCCAGCCTGATATTCAAATCAGATAATTGCCAATTGCCTTGCTCTGGGTGATCATTAAAAACCTTGTTATTCAAAGACAACCAAGCGTCACTATCAATTCCAGGCAAAAAGCTCCGAATTATAATACTTTTACTTACCTCTTTACCTAGATTAGGTAATTGCTGGATATCGGTAAGTGGTCTGCTCATCTGTAAAACTGTACGAATCTTTTCAAAGCCAAAGGATATTGCAAGGGCGTTTACTGCTGGTTGATCCCCATGCACCCATAGCCGCAATCCGTTGCCACAAATCTCAATTGCTTTAGCTAATAATTGTTTGCCAACTCGTGCACCTCGAAATTTTGGATCAACTACTAACTAAACTGAGGGGCCAGCAACTAGATCGGTTTGATCTAGGTGGGCGTATCCAATTACTTCACCCTCTTTTTCCACCAATAGGTGAGAATCTGCTCTATCTCCACCATGGCGAAGATGTAGCAAGATGTGTTCGGCAATAGGAGGTGTGTTATCAAAGGCGGTTGTATCTGCAATTAACTTAAGAACCGCTTCTTTTTGAGTATTGGAAAGTTTTGGTAGATGTAGCAAGGGGTAATTTAACTGGCTTAACTTAGATTACATCCACTGGGGTTTGCGAACCATTTTGAGTAAAGCGATAACCAACATTGCGCACCGTATCAATTACTGATTCAAACTCAGGCCCTAGCTTTGATCGAAGCCGTCTAATATGAACATCAACTGTTCTGGTGCCGCCAAAGTAATCATAACCCCAGATCTCTTGTAGTAATTGAGATCTAGAAAATACTCTGCCTGGATGCTGAGCTAAATACTTTAGTAATTCAAACTCTTTAAAGGTTAGATCAAGGGTTCTCCCCTTTATCTTGGCAGTATAGGAATCCTCATCAATTACTACCTCACCACTTCTGATCTCTTTTAAGGATGGATTTTTTGCTAATTGAGTAATCGCGTCTTTGCCAATCACAATTCTAATCCGAGCATCAACCTCGGCAGGTCCTGCCGTATCTAACATAACATCGGCAATCTGCCAATCAGAGTTTATGGCAGAGAGTCCGCCCTCAGTAGTAATAACAACAATTGGAGTGGAAACACCTGTGGTAGTAATTAACTTAGTAAAGGCCTTAGTATTTGGCAGATCACGCCTTGCGTCAACAAAAATACAATCGGCAATTAGTGCGTCAATTAATACAGAAACCTCAGCTGGCAAGATGCGAACATCATGCTGCAGCAAACCAAGGGCAGGTAATACATCAGCACTTGCGCCAAGAGAGTTAGTCAGCATTAGAA
>Ga0194133_10003882_pt1 | contig 20708 bp, 19 predicted proteins | sample TA2KigOf40mmetaG_FD_155448 | JGI IMG/M metagenome (GOLD analysis project Ga0194133, IMG submission 155448) | Freshwater microbial communities from Lake Tanganyika, Tanzania - TA2015055 Kigoma Offshore 40m | ecosystem: Environmental > Aquatic > Freshwater > Lake | place: Tanzania: Lake...
GCCCTCCGGGCTCCTTCCGCAGCCCCGGAATCGTGTTTGTTTTCTCTCGACATCGAACATCTCCTTTCGAACATTTTCTCTATGAAATGTCCCAGGGAGCTGTCCATCAAAATCGCGGAGCGGGAGAGGTCATCGTCGCGAGAACTTGCGACGCTGTCGAGGTTATTCAAGATGCCGGTGCGCTGTGGCAGGGGATACAGCTTTAGAACGTTTTGCGAAAGTCCGATTTGCCGATTTCTTGGAATAATTCGATTCGGGAAAGTGGTGCGTAGGAATCTACCGGGGAGCGATGGGTTGGGTGTTACCGTTGCGGGGTCGAAGATTTCCGCGGGCGCTGCGCTTAAGTCGCCGTTTCGCATCGCTTCGGTGGGAACACTGAACGTGCGGAAAAGGCTTCGCCGGAGGAACACCTTTTCATAATTCGCGAAGAAGAATGTCTTGTCTTTGCCGTTGTAAATTTTCGGCAGAATCACAGGCCCACCAATGGCGATCCCGAACTGGTTGTAGCGGAGGGGAGTGCGCCGGTCTGTGCGGCCCGGGATTGGGTTGGTGCCGGACTTGGTGACGATGTTCAGAATCGCTCCTGAAGTTCGTCCAAACTCCGCTTGTGAAGTACTCGTCTGGACCTTGAACTCTTCGGTTGTATCGATGGTCGGGATCAATGCGGGCTGCCCCTGACAGCAGACCGTAATTGGGATGCCGTCCAGAAGAATTTCATTGGACCCGGTCATGCCGCCGTTGGACATAAAGTTGTTGGCACCAGCCGACTGCGCGGCGCCACGTTGTTGGGCAAGTCCCGCACCAAAGCCACCCAAGGGCGTGACACCCGGCGTCAATGCGGCCAGTGCAAAGGGATTCCTCCCGTTGAGAGGTAAATCCATCACTTGCCGCTGCGTAATGACCTGGCCCAGGTTGGAGGTCTCGCTTTCCAGCAGAACCGTTGCCGCGCTGACGGTGACGTTCTCGGAAACCTGGCCGACGACCAGTTGCGCATCGAGGCGCGCTTGTTGGGTAACCTCCAGCGTGAAGGTCCGAATGAAGCGTTGAAAGCCGCTTTTCTCGATGGAGATCTCATATGCGCCCGGCTGCACCAGCGGGAAGACGTAGTTTCCGCCTTCACCTGAAACAGCTTTGAGCGCGAGACCAGTGCCCTGGTTGATCAATTGAACATTCGCCCCCGCGACGGCGGCTCCAGCGGGATCCGATACGAAGCCACTCACGGTACCGGTCGTGGTCTGGGCATATACGCAGGCAAGCGCTGCTGCAAATCCTAAAAGTACTTTCCACATAAATCCTCCGCCTTCTAAGCTAGATTGGCTGATCTGGTTCCCTTGGCAAGCTTGCGGCTCAGAATTTGTGACTGGGCCAGCATTCGTTTCTTTAACTCGGCAAAGTCGATTTCCTGCACGTCGCGATTGGATTCTGTGGCTAACATCGCCGCCAATGCCGCTGATTGGCCGAGAATCATAAAGACTGGCTCCATTCGAATGGACCCATAGGCAACATGGGAGGAACTCAGACAAACCGGCACCAGCAGATTCCCACACTGTTGCCGCTTCGGCGTGATCGCCCGATAGGGCACCTCATGCGCGAAGATTCCCCAGGATTGATTATTGAAGTTCCCTTCGTTGGTTACCTGGCCCTTGTATACGATTCTCTGGACATGATGACTGTCGACTGGATAGCTGGCCACGCCAATCGAGTCTTCCTTCTCCGGGTGATCCTTGCAGTCCTTCTGACTGACTACATACTCACCGATCATGCGTCGCCCCTCGCGGACGTACAGCTGTGGCGGAAAGTGCTTTGTGGACCCAAATTCTCCTGCATCGTATCCATAGCGTGCGGCTTCTTTTCGTAACGGTTCCGGCATGCGCGGATCGTTGGCGATAAACCACAGATAGCCCTGTGTGTAATTGACGTGATCTCGCCAGATCGCGTCTCGCGTCCGGTGGTCCCCCTCTGGGTAGCCCCAATTGGCACCGATGTAATCGGTCGCGGCGGGGTTTCCATCATTGACGTCACTCTTTCGGTTCGGCAGCCAGCGGGCGGGCAATAGTTCGTGGTGGAGGTGGGGCGCTTTGTATGGAACGGTGGCGTTCACCGTCATGAGTGGATCCGCTGCGATCATCCGGGCCAGTAGCTCGTAGCGCCATGGATCGTATTGTTCCGGTTTGTGGAAGGCGACCCGGCGCTCGGCATTGTCCGTCACGCAAAGGCGAAAGCAGTAAGCCTGTATTTTGCGGTCACCGTCGCCCGCTCTGCCCAGTGTTTCGTCAGAAATACCTGGTAGCAATGCAGAGCCTTTTTGAGGAGCGCCCAACTGCCGATATGGCGATACCTCTTTGGGGAAAAATTGCTTGCGCTGCACGACGGGATCGCCGGGAATCGTAATTCCAGCAAGCGCCTCACCATAGGTGTCGCGCGATTCCCTGCCCCAGTGATAATCGACGCCGGCTTTTGCCATTAGGTCGCCTTCGTAGCTGGTGTCCAAAAACATCGACCCACGATAGAGCTTGCCGCTTTCCATCCGGATGCTTTGAATTCGGTTTCCAGATTTGCGAACACCGCGCCGCAGGTCAAGCCGTTCATCCACCACATGGTCTACTCGGCCAGGTCCGGAGGACGCGAGCCACTTTTGCAAAACAGCTTCGCCTACCGAGGGTTCAAAGTTGTAGGCAACGGGTTGGCCATAGTGCCTGCCAACTTACTTGTAGAATTCGTTGGCGAAGCCGCCGATGGTTGACTCGTCGCCTTTGTCGGTGAGCGATAGGCCTCCCGTTGTCATGCCTCCGAAGTGCTTCGAGGTTTGAATCAAGAGAGCGGATTTGCCAGCTCGAGAGACCGTAATTGCCGCCACGATGCCGGCCACCGTGGCACCGTAAATCACCAGATCGTAGGGGCGATTTTGCGCCCACAAGGGAATGCCCACGATGGCGGCCCCGAGCAACTCTCTTCGATTCATCACTTCATTATATGAATTCATCACGCCATTATATTGTCTGCGGCCATCGAGCCAAGTGAAGGCATTCCGTAGCTAAGTGGCTGTCGCGGTCGCTGTAAGAGGCGAACTCTAAACGGCAGGTGGAGAGTGTTTGGGTTTAAGCCAAGACCCACGCCCCGCTTTTGTTTGCTCGGATGAGGCCGGCCGATGCGTTGGCAACTTTGAGTTGGTCCCTTCCAAATCTTTCGTGCTCAACATAGAATTGGGAGGGAAGGTACGTGGCTCACTTGATCACCTGGAAGGTAGTTTGGATTGCTTGCCTGGCAACTGCGGTTGCCGCTGCTGACGATGCGGCTTTGTACCGCGAGAAGATCGAACCCGTTATGAAAGCCCATTGCGCCGGTTGCCATACCGGGCCGCAGGCTCAGGGTGGGCTTTCTGTCGCAAGTCTTGCCGACCTGATGAAAGGCGGAAAGCGCGGGCCGGCGTTGATGCCCGGCAAGTCAAGCCATTCGCTGCTGATGCAGTTCGTGCGCGGCGAGCGGAATCCGCGGATGCCGATTGGCGGCAAACCGCTGCCCGAAACCATGGTGACGGCGCTTGCCACCTCCATCGATTCGATGGCGCCGGTGCTGCAGAGCCAGGCCGGGGGTAAGGATCATGCCAGTTGGGTGTTTCAGCCGCCGGTGGATCCCAAGGTGCCTGAGCCGCGGAATGCGGCGTGGGTGCGGAATCCGATCGACGCGTTCATTCTCGCCAAGCTCGAAGCGAAGGGCTTTGCGCCTGCGCCAGCGGCGTCGAAGCGGGCGCTGCTGCGGCGAGTCTATTTCGACCTGGTGGGACTGCCGCCCACTGAAGCAGAGACGCAGGCGTTTCTTGCGGATGCCTCGGCGGATGCTTACGAGAAGCTGGTGGACAAACTGCTCAATGATCCCCGCTATGGCGAGCGCTGGGGACGACATTGGCTCGACCTGGTGCGGTTTGCCGAGAGCGACGGGTTCGCCATCGATGGCGAGCGGCCGACTGCGTGGCGGTATCGCGATTATGTGATCCGGGCGTTTACGCATGACAAGCCTTACGATGAGTTTGTTCTGGAGCAACTGGCGGGCGATGAGATGCAGCGACGCCCCGGTGGGCGCGAGAACGAAGGACTGATTGCGCTCGGTTTTTTGAGGATGGGCCCTTGGGAGCGCGATACGAATTTTGATGCGCAGTTGCGGCTTGATTGGCTGAACGAGATGGCGGGTACGACGTCGCAGGCGTTTCTAGGACTGACGGTTGGCTGTGCGCGGTGCCATGACCATAAGTACGATCCGATCCCGCAGAAGGACTTCTATCGCTTGCAGGCGTTCTTTGCGGCGACACGAATTGAGGAGCGACCGGTGGCGCACCTTGAGGTGGAAGGCCGCCTGTCGATGCGCAACCGTCTGAGGCAGCTTGAGGACGATCTGGAAGCGGCGAATGCGGCGGTGAAATCGCTCGACAAGACGCTGAAGGCCAAGCTCACCGCGGCGGGAAAGAAGGAGGACGAGCTGACCAAGTTCCTCAACGATAAGGGGAGCGCGGTGTTCACGGCCGAGGAGCGGGCCAAGCACAAGGAAGCCGCCGAGCGCGCCACCAAGATCGGGCTTGAGATGGCCCGGTTCCAACCGATTGCTTATAGCGTGAACGAAGTGGCGCCGCCGGCAGTGATGGATGTGGAGCCGACCTATGTGTTGGGAGGCGGCGAACGTCTGGTTCGCGGCGAGAAGGTGGAACCTGGATTTCTGAAGGCGATCACGGGCAACAGCGAGCCCGCGAAGATTGAGTTCCCGGGCCGCTACCGGTCGGGCCGGCGCAAGGCATTGGCGGAGTGGATCGTGAGCCCCGCCAATCCGCTCACAGCGCGGGTGATGGCCAATCGGATCTGGCAGCATCACTTTGGTGAGGGCATCGTGCGCACGCCTTCTGATTTTGGTTTGAATGGGGATCGGCCGTCGCATCCAGAATTGCTGGATTGGCTGGCTCAGCGATTCATCGAGAAGAAGTGGAGCCTCAAGGCGATGCACCGGCTGATGCTGACGTCGAATGCGTACCGGCAGTCGACGAACCATCCGGAGTCGCAAAAGATCAGCGAAGCGGATCCGGAGAACCGGTTACTCTCGCGCATGAACTGGATCCGGCTGGAATCGGAAGCGTTGCGGGATTCGATGCTGATGATCAGCGGTGGACTGAACCGCCAGGCCGGTGGGCCGGGGATGTTCTTTGGCGTGAAGGATGAGATTGCGCAGGGCTTCCAGATGTTCAAGTGGTATGCCTCGGATGAGGAAGCGCAACGGCGGCGGAGTGTTTATGCGTTTCAACGCCGGTCACTACCGATGCCGCTGATGGAGGTTTTCGACGTTGCCAATATGAGCGAGAGTTGTGCGCGGCGGAGCGTAACTACGGTTTCACCACAGGCGCTGACGTTGTTGAATGGGGAGTTCACAGCAGTGGAGTCGCGACGGCTGGCTGGCCGCGTGATTGAGTTGGCTGGAGCAGAGCCGGCGCGTCAGGTGGCCAAGGCGTTCTCACTGGTCTTGCAGAGGGAGCCTACCGCGAGCGAGTTGGACAAGGCGCTCGCGCTGTGGAAGGGCCGCCAGCCGGCCGAGGCGCTGACGCGATTGGCAACGGTGTTGTTCAACTTGAACGAGTTTCTGTACCTGGAGTAATCGATATGAACGCAGAATGGAAACGTCGCAATTTTCTCTTCCGCAGCATGGTGGGAGTGGGTGGCATGGCTCTGATGGACGCGCTGAATGCGGCGACGCCGGTGAATCCGCTGGCGCCGCGCAAGCCGCATCATGCGGCGAAGGCGAAGTCGGTCATTTTTCTGACGATGCTGGGCGGTGTGTCGCAGATGGATACGTTTGATCCCAAACCGGCGCTCGAGAAGTTTGACAACACAACGCTCGATTGGACCAACGAGAAGCGGACGGACCAGCCCGAGCTTTACACGAAGCCGCGGCTGATTTTGAAGAGCCCGTGGAAGTTTGCCAAGCACGGCCAGTGCGGCATGGATGTGTCGGAACTGTTTCCGCATCTGGCGACTTGCGTTGACGATCTTGCGTTTGTGAAGACGATCACGGGCGAGAACGGGAATCATCCGGCGGCGACGTTTCTGATGAACACGGGGCTGGTGTTGCCGGGTCGCCCCTCGGTGGGTTCCTGGGTGACGTTTGGACTCGGCACGCTGAATCAGAACTTGCCTGGGTTCGTGGTGCTGCCTGATTTTCGTGCATTGCCTTTTAGCGGGTCGCAGCAATGGGGGCCGGGATTCCTGCCGGCCAGCTATCAGGGCACGATGATGCAGTGGAAGGGTGAGCCGATTCAGGACCTGAAGCCGCATGGCAATCTGCCGGAAAAGGACATGCAGGATCAGATGGCGTTGTTGCGGGAATACAACCATTCTTATCTGGATGGCAATTTTACGAACCCTGACCTGCAGGGGCGCATCGATGCTTACGAGTTGGCTTATCGCATGCAGACTGAAGTGCCCTCGGTGTTGAATCTCGCCAAGGAGAACGAGGCGACGCGTAAGATGTATGGGCTCGACGAGGAGACGACGCGCTCGTTTGGGACACGCTGTTTGATGGCGAGGCAATTGGTGGAGAAGGGCGTGCGATTTGTTCAGCTGTACACGCCGAGCCAATCATGGGACAGCCACACGGACATTTTGAAGGGCCATGCGAAGAATGCCAAGGAAGTGGATCTGCCGATCGCAGGTTTGATTCAGGACCTGAAGCAGCGCGGCCTGCTCGATTCGACGCTGATTGTGTGGATGGGCGAGTTTGGCCGCACACCGGATCATCCGGCGGACTTGCGTGACAAGGCAGGCCGCGACCACAATACGAAGGCCATGACGATGTTCTTTGCTGGTGGTGGCGTGAAGCCGGGCGTGACCGTGGGCGCGACTGATGATCTCGCCTGGAAGGCTGTGGATCAGGTGTACCGCATGCGCGATGTGCATTCGACGATTCTGCATCTGATGGGCCTGAATGATATGCGGCTGTCGCATTATCATGCAGGGCGGCAGATGAGGCTGACCGATACTGGCGGCGACGTGATCCGCGGCGTGGTGGCCTGAATTCAGGCGCGGGAGAAAGAGGAGAGTTGGGCAACGCGGGTGGCCCATTGCCGGAGGTTTCCTCGGCCAGGATAGGCGGTGACGGTGGGGCCTTCAAAACGGAAGGTCTGGCCATTGCCGACATGTTGCTGGCGGATGCCTGCTGTGACCGGGACGCCCCACTCTTCCGCAAGATCTCTGAGGAGGAGGCGACCCATGTCTCCATCGGCGACGCGGCAGCCGTGAAGCTCGACGCTGCCGTAGGGGCGGAAAGAGCTAGCGGCTTGCGTGAGCTGATTGCGGAAGCGGAGGGTAATGAGAGGGGATAGTGCCGACGCGTTGTCGACCGCGCCGCCACCAACGTTTCTGCCAGCCGTGAGCATCTGCTGGCCGCGACCGCCGTGACCGAAGATGCGTAGCAATCCGATCTTTATAGGGCGGCCACCAGCAATGATTCGCTGGACCAAGTCACCCACGGCGTTAGATGAGCCAACGCCTTGACTTACCACTGGGGCGCCCGCACGGGCAAGCTCTCCGGCGGCGATGGCACCATATTGGCGGCCAGCGGCGAGGTCGGCGAGAAAAGTGCCCGCCTGAATCGCGGTGACCATGTCGTCGACGTCGGCATGATCAAAAGTATTGAAAGGCATCGAACGCATCATGGCCTGCCATTCGGGACCTTCGACGATGCCTGTTTGGGGGCGAGTAATAGTGCTTTGGAGGTTCTTGACAGCTTGGCGTGTGCGCTCGCCAAAGGAGCCGTCGACACGGAGGAAGGTTTGCGGTGGACGGGTGCTGAGAGCAATTTGGATGAGAACGACCCGTGGGCCAACATCACCGAACCTGACGTTGATCATGTAGCGCTCCTGAATCCTCTTGTTGTGAGCTAATGACGACAGGATATCAAGGCTGAGTTTGGGCAAGGGAGAGAGGTGGCGCAGGTCTCTCTCGCCAGTTGTTGGCATGGCCTTATTGGATGCGATTTGGGGGTTCTGGCAAACTCCTTCGAAGAGTTCAACGATTCGGCGTTCGCGCTCTTGGGCTAAGTCAAAGTAGTGAACCTGTTGTAGGCCGCGTTTTCCTTTGCCGATCCGTAATTGCACTCAGGCTGAGTTCTTGGAAGCTCTCGTTCTGGTAGCTTGGTGTGGATGGAGCCGGTAAAGGAAGAGAGCGGGGTGGATCGGGTAGCGGGGAGCACGCTGTTCCGGAAGTCGCCCTCTTCACGAGAGTTGCTGCTCTATCTTTGGCGGAACCGGGAGCAACCAATCAGCGAATACGCGATCGGGCTCGACGTGTTGGGGCGGCGAGAGGATTTCGATCCGAAGATTGACTCGGCGGTGCGCGTGCAAGTGTCGCGGCTGCGGCAACGGCTGAAGGAATACTACGAGGGTGAGGGGGCGGCAGACGCGGAACGCTTCCAGATCCCGATGGGTGAGTACCGTTTGGAGGTTGTTACAGCCAAAGCCGAGGTGGCTCGGCCGCGGAGGGGCTGGGTGAAGTGGGGATTGGGGGGTGCTGCGGCGCTGGCACTGGGAGACAATCTGAGGCTGCGCTGGGATGGGGCGAGGCGGCCTGATTTGCCGCCGTTTTGGCGAACTCTGCTGGGCACGGCAAGGGCAGTGGATGTGATTGTGCCCGCACCTTTGTTTCTGAGGTGGGGAGAACAGCCTTTTGTGGTGCGGGACTTCCGGGTGAACTCGCTTGAGCACCGCGACCGGAGCGAAGTGTTGCGGGACCTTGAAGGCAAGTTGGGTCGGCCGCAGGTGAACCAGCTTTATACGGTGGCAACGGATACCCTGGCGGCGGCTTCTGTTTCGCGCTATCTGGAGGAGCGGGGAGTCACCGCGCCGACCTTGGATAGCCCGGCGATGACGATCGACCTGTTGGCGAAGAAGAGTACGGTTGTGTTTGTCGGGCCGGGTACTTATGAGCTGATCGAGGAGCGCGGTTTCCGGACGAACTTCTACTTGAAACCGGGTGCGGGAGGAGTCTTGAATCGGGCGCCGCAAGCCGGGGAGTTAGCGCACTATCAAGGCATCGAATACGCGCCGCTGCGCTCTGCAGGTTATGGAGTCTTTGCGCGGCTGCCAGGAAAGGCGGCAGGGACGCAGATGATCCTGTTCGCTTCGGCATTCAATCCGGCGGTTGCGTCGGTGGTGACGGCAGAGCCTGAGCTTAGAGTCATGGAACAGTTCCATCGCAAGAGCGGCGCGCCGGAGTATTTTGAGGTGCTGGTGCGTTTTGAAAGAAATGCCGACCGGGTGCTCTCCGTTGCGATGGTGGCGTTACGCGCCATCAACGCAAGTGATTGATTCTAATCCGTAACACGTACGTTACATACGCCGAGAAACTTGCCTGGCTCGAAAAATCTGAAAGAATGATTGGCAGATCTATGAAGCTTGGATTCGTTTTTCTGCTGGCGCTTCCCCTGGTGGCCGAGAACTTGATTGACCGCCATATCTTCGCTCGGCTCGCGAAGGAAGGAGTACCGGCGGCGGCTGTCGCGGGGGATGCCGAGTTCTTGCGGCGGGTTCACCTGGACTTGACGGGGAAGCTGCCGAGCGCTGCGGCGGCGCGAAAGTTCCTGGCGGATGCCGATCCGGATAAGCGGCGGAAAGCGGTCGAGGAACTGTTCCCTGCCCTGCCGATCAGCGGCATGCGGAGCGTGCGTGAGGCTCCTTACCTGGATCGATGGACGTATTTCTTTAATGACCTGTTCCGCAACGGGCAGTTGCTCGAAGAGGGGATCAACACCTTCCACGAACACATACACAAGAGCTTGACGTTGAACATTCCCTACGACGAGTTCGTGAGGGATCTGATCACGGCATCGGCGACCTCGACCTGGGCGGACGGGGCGGCGAATTTCATCGCGCGGAGTCATGTGTTCGAAGGCGACGGGTACCAGATGAATCATGAGGATACCGCCGATGAGATTGCGATCAACACGACGAAGCTGTTTTTGGGCGTGAACCTGGAGTGCATCTCCTGCCATGACGGCGCCCGGCATCTGGAGAAGGTGAACCTGTGGTTGTCGGAGCGGAAACGAGCCGAGATGTGGCGGCAGGCGAGTTTCTTCGGGAAGACGTTTATCGATCCTGCCTATGGACGGTTTCCGCATTTTCGGGTGAAGGATTCGCGCACTGGATATGACTTGACGACGCGGAGTTCGCTGCGACCGATGCGGGACAAGAAGGCGAATGCGGCCCCGATGTTTCTGCTGACGGGCGAAGGGCCGAAGGATGGCGAGAATTGGCGAGAAGCGTATGCACGGATTTTGACTTCGCACCCTCAGTTCGCGCGAGCGACGGTGAATCTGTTCTGGACCGAGTTGATGGGGCAAGGGATTGTGGATGGGCCGTTTGATTTTGATTTGGCACGGCAAGATCCGAAGAATCCTCCGCCCGCTCCCTGGACGGTGCAGCCTTCGCATCCGGAGCTGCTCAATGAGTTGGCCGAGGATTTCCGGAAGAGCGGCTATGACTTGCGTCACTTGATGCGAACGATTGTGAATTCGCGAGCGTATCAGTTATCGGGAACGGCACCGGCGGGTTGGAAGCCGGCGCACGATGGCTTGTTTGCGCGGAGAGTGACACGACGGATGTCGGCCGAGCAGGCATGGGACGCGGTGGCTCAGGTGGCGGGGATTCCACAGAGTTACAAGGTTACTTTCTCGGAGAAGAAGGCCGCGAATGTGATGCAGACACGCTCGCCGCAGGACCTGGAGAAGACGGACCGGGCGATGTTCAACGCGGCGCAATCGTTTGGGCAATGCGACCGTTACGCGACCGAGGCAAGCCGCAAGCCGACGATGGTGCAGGCGGCGATTCTGATGAATGACCAATTGGTGCGTGAGCGTTTGAAGTTCAAGACGGAATTGAAGGACAACGCAGCGATTGCCGAGGAACTTTACCTGTCAGCGCTGGCGCGACTGCCGAACGAGAAGGAGCGGCGCCTGGCTCTGGAGCTGTTGGACAAGGACCGGCAGAGCGGGGCCGAGGATTTGATTTGGGTGTTGTTAAACCGCCTGGATTTTCTTTTCTACTAGAGGTGACATGATGCCGCTCGAACTGAACCGACGGGAATTACTTCGCCTTGGCGCGCTGAGTGTCACTGGTGTAAATCTGGCCTCATGGGTCGCGCCCTGGAATGTGCGGGCGCAGAGCCGCGTGACACCGCGCGGGAGCGCAAAGCACGTGATCTTTCTGAACCTGCAGGGCGGGCCTTCGCAGATGGATTTGTTCGATGTGAAGCATGGCAAGTGGGCACCAGAAAACCGGGATGTGAAGAAGTGCCCGCAAGGGTATGCGTATCCCTACGGGCTGCTGCCGAAGCTGGCTCCGCATCTGGGAGAAATTGCGGTGGTGCGGAGCGCTCAAGCGTGGGAAACGGTGCACTCGCGGGGGCAATACTATTTGCAGACGGGGCACGCGGTAAGCCCGGCCCGTTCAAAGGAGATGCCCAGCATTGGCAGCGTGGTGGCTTACGAGTATGCGACGAAGCGGCGGGAGAGCGACTTTCTGCCGCCGTTTGTATCGATGAATTATGAGCCGACGACGATGTACGGGCCACTGCAGGGCGAAGGTTGCCTGAACGCGGATTGCTCACCGCTGGTGCTGAATCTGAAGGGTGGGAATTTGCCGTTCGTGGTGGAGGAGAAAGACCGGGCGCGGTTTGCGCGCCGCTGGGATCTGCTGCAGGCTATGGATACATCGCGGCAGCAATTGAATGAGGCTTCGCCGGTTGGAATGCGGCAGTTTGAGAGCTTTGGCCGGGCGGCGCATAAGATGATGACGAATCCGCGGATCTCGGAAGTGATGAAGCTGACTCCGGAGGAGCGGGCTGCCTATGGGGGAACACCATTTGGGGATGCCTGTTTGATTGCGCGCAACATGGTAGCGGCGGATGCGGGGGCGAAGTTCCTGTTAGTCACACAGCCAGGCTGGGATCAGCATGGAAATATTTATGGCAAGGATGGCAAGGGTGGGATTTATAAGACTTCGCAAGAGCTGGACGCCGCATTTGCGGGGTTGATGCTGGACTTAAAGCGCATGGGGCTGCTCGAGACGACGCTGGTGGTCTGTATGGGCGAGTTTGGGCGAACGCCTGGGGAGCTGACGCCGATGGCGGGGCGCGAGCACTATGCCGATACGATGTTCGCGCTGTTCGCCGGCGCAGGCGTGAAGGGTGGCCGCGTGATGGGGGCAACGGATTCTGAAGGGTCGAAAATTGTTGATTTTGGATGGAGCGGACGGCGGCCGGTGTATCCAGAGGATGTTTGCGCGACCATTTACAGTGCGCTGGGAATCGACCATAGCAAGCGAATTACTAACACGCCTTCCGGGCGGGACTTTATCTATGTGGATCCGGCAGGGCCGACGAAGGTGATTCCGTTCCGCGAGGTGAGCGACTTGTTTGTGTAGCGGCGCTGTGGACAGACTCGGAATTCTGCTGAGCCGCCGGTGCCGCCTTTGGGGTCGCTCCATTTCTCGGGGTACCCGGGAGGAAGTGGATGATCTGGTGTTGGGCTCGCAGTTGGGATTGGGGAGATCGACCTGGGCGACGGGAGTGCCGTGTTGGGCTGTGAGCAATTTAAGGCGTGAGGGGTCTATTTGATGGGGACCAACGAGACACTGAGAATTTGACCGGCTTTGAGAAGACGCCGCCGCAGCTCACTGTAGTCAATATCCTGAACGGCGCTCTTTTTCTCCAGAGCGAGGGCGGCGGCATGTGCGGCGGCTTCACCGATGGACATGAAGGTGTGCTCAAGGCGGATCGCTCCATAGGCGACGTGAGAGGAACTGACACATGTGGGCGTGAGGAGATTGGTCGCTTCGCGGCACTTCGGGATCAGGCTGCGATAGGAGACGCCGAAGGGACCCCAGTTGTTGTCGTCGAAGACGAAGCCTTCGTTGTAGGCCGCGCCATCACGGACGATGCGGCGGACACTGTGGGTGTCGGTGGGCCAGAACGCGACGGCGATGGGGTCGGCAACGGCTGCCGGGTTGATCCTGCGTGTGTGGTGCTCCGTCAAGACGAAGTCACTCACCATGCGGCGCGCGTCGCGGACGTAGAGTTGTCGAGGCCAACCCTTGTTGTCGGTGAACTCGTCGCGGGTAAGACCCCAGTCGCGCCAGGCAGCACGGGTGGCCTCGGGAATCGCGGGGTCATTCTGGAGGATCCACAGCAGACCCTGGGTGAAGTCGAGGTGGTAGCGATAGATTTCCTCGCGTTTCGCATAGCTGCCTGCGGGCCATTCGCGATTCATGCCATATAAGTTTGCGCTCAGGTCGTGCCAACTGCCGAGATCGGTTTTGCCTTTTGGCAGGCGAGGCTGGGGAGTCCAGAGTTGGCCTCCGGCTTGGACATAGCGGAAGTAGATCTCGTATTGCGAGCGGTCAAAATTAAGGGGCTTCTCGATGGGCAGGCGATTGGCGGGATCTTTGGTGAGGCAGATGCGAAAGCAAAAGGCCTGGAGGTTGTTGTCGCCAGCGCCAGGTGTGCCGAGCGGCTCTGGCTGGATGGTAGGGATGAGGCCGCTTGAAGGGTCGCCAGGTGTGCGGTAGGGGTCGACGCGTACTTTGAACTGTGCGTGCGTGGTTTCGGCGCGGATGCCGTTCTTGGTTTCGTTGTAGAGCGAGTTCGGTTCTCTGCCAATCGTGGTGGATACGTCTGCGGCAGCGAGGAGGTCGCCTTCGATCGTGGCATCGAGGAAGACCTTTCCCGTGAAGCGCTGACCGCTTTCGCATTCCATGGAAATGATGCGTGCCTGGTTCTTGTCAACTCGGCGGAGGCGTTGCTCGCGTTGTATCTTGATTCGCGGTCGTTCCCGCAGCATATCTTCGACCACGGATTCAGCGACGGAAGACTCATAGCGATAGACGGAATGTGGTTGGCCGTACTTCTTACCGATGCGGAGGTAGAACTCAGCGGTGAGCCCGCCGACTGCGATGTCGTTGCGGAACCAATGGTTGTTGATGTCGGCGCTACCGAGACCTTCGACAACCATGCCGCCCAAGTGTTTCTCGGGTGCGACCAGAGTGACGTCGTGACCTTGGCGGGCCGCTGAGATGGCGGCCATTACGCCTGCGGCTGAGCCGCCATAGATGACGATGTCGGCGGCGGCGGCCGAGAGAGCCGTCAGGAGGAGGATGAGGAACGGCAAAAGCAGGTGACTCCTTCAGAGAGCACTGTAGCGCAGGTTGAGGAGTCAGTGTGTCAAGGAACGAGGGTGACGAGTTCGTGGACGGGGGCCCAAGTGGCGGAAGTTGGGATGTCGAAGAAAGCGCCTTCGAGGAGTTCGGGGCCGTAGAAGAACTGGTTACCCTTCTTTTTGAGGTTGGCGGCGATGGTTGCGTCTGCGACGCCTTTTTTGAGTAAGTAGGCTCGGACCGGGATGCACCAGCGCTCGCCGATGAAACGCCATTGGTTGTTGGCCAGAGTTACATCGAGAGTGGGCTTGTCGGTCTTGTCGGGGATTGGTTCGTTGGTGGGAGTGGCGGCGGAGTTGATGAGGTCGAGGACCCACGGCTTGAGGACTTTCGTGCCAGGACAGGATTTTTTGGTTTCGGGGTCGTCGCGGTGGAAGAGGATTGTGTTTTCGTTGATCGGGAGCTTGAGCCAATCGGCGAGGGCTTTGGTGGCCTGGGCGGTGGTGCGCCAGCAGGCGAGGCCACGGCCGGATTTGGGGTTCTCCACGTTGTAGTCGCCAAGAACTTCGATGCCGATGGAGGTGGCGTTGAAGCTGACGGCGTGGATGCCGCGCTTGGTGAATTCGCACATGCCCCAGAGTTGGTCGTCGTCGACGAAGAGGTGGGGAGCAGAGGACCAGCCCTTGTTGACTTCATAGAAGTGGCGGAGATTGGCCAGATGCTGGGCGGTAAAGCCGTTGGGGCGCTGGGCGAGGGAGGGTGCGCCGCAGTGATGGAGTGTAATTGAAGTGGCCCAGGTAGGCGGCTTGATGGTGGCGGGGTAAGTAGGGAAGGTGGAGGGAGTCCAGACGCGGCCGGTGTTTTCGAAGCCCATGGGTAAGTTGATAGCACTTTGTCGATGGCAAGAGCAAGGTGTTGTTAACAGAATGCTAAGCTAGGCCGTCTTGGATGGATATGAACTGGATCGTAGCCATGATGATGATGGGTGACCCCGGTTGGGGAATTGTGCGGACGCAGGCGGGCACGGTGTATGTGACGGATGTGATCCGGAATGTAGTGTGGCGAGTGGATGCCAGTGGCAAAGTGGGGGCGGCACTGCGGGAGCGGCATGCGCATGGATTGATGCTGGATACGGAGGGCAAGTTGGTGGGGGATCAGACGGATTATGATCCGGGGACGCAGAAGTTTAGCCGGTGGGCGTGGAAACTGGAGGAGGAGAAGCTGGTGCGGCTTGCAGGGGTGCCGAAGGAGTTGGAAAAACCGAAGGGGTTGCCCGCTTCCCTTGCCCGGATCGCTGGTTGGGAGGTGAGCGGGTTTATCGAGGATGGCGAGGCGTGGTGGCTGCTTGAGCATATTCCGATGAAGGAGTTTGAAGGGATTCATACGCGGAAGGCACCGTACTTGCAGGTGAGGCGGGTGGAGAAGAAGACAGGTATTGGGAGGGTTTTGTTGCAGGTGGCGCAGGGTGCGCCGTGAGTCAGGCAGATTTAGGCTTGCGACGAGTTTTGGTGAAGTCGTGAGCGAAGCGGGCCATGTTGACTTTGGTGCCGTGGACAGTGATGCCTTCGGCCTGAAGGCGGTGGATTTGCTCGACGCCGTTTGCGCCTCTTAAGAGGATCTTGCCGCCTTTGCCGATGACACGGTGCCAGGGGAGCGTTGGGTCGAATTGCTTCAAGGCCCAGGCGACTTGTCTTGATCCGCGGGGGTGGCCGGCGGCCAAGGCGACTTCGCCGTAAGTGGAGACTTTGCCCTTGGGGATGCGGCGGACGACGGCTCGCAGATCATTGAACACGGACGAGCTCGACCTGGTAGATTTTGGGCCAGAGTTTGCCGGTGACGAAGAGGCGTTTGGTGGGGGCGTCGTAGGCGATGCCGTTGAGGACGTCGGCGGTGCCGTTGTTTCCGTCGAGGAGGCCGGTCATGTCGATGATGCCGGTGACGGTGCCCGTTGAAGGATTGATGCGGAGGATGAAGTCGGTCTGCCAGACGTTCGCGTAGATTTCGCCATCGATCCATTCGAGTTCGTTGATCTGGTCGATGGGGCGGTTGCCGGATTTGACGGTGATGCGGCGGAGTTCTTTTAAGGTAGTGGCGTCCCAGATGCGGATCTGGGGTGTGCCGTCGGACATGTAGATGTTTTTGCCGTCGTTGGTGAGTCCCCAGCCTTCGCCGGGGTATTTGAACTGGCCGGTTTGCTTGAAAGTCTTGCGGTCGTAGATGAAGCCGGTTCCCGCTTGCCAGGTGAGTTGGAGGATGCGGTCTTTGAGGACGGTGATACCTTCGCCGAAGTATTGGCTGGAGAGGGGTGTTTGTTGGAGGACCTGACCGTCGTTGAGGTTGACACGGCGGAGGGAGGAGCGGCCGTTGAGGCCGGTGCCTTCATAGAATGTGCCGTCGCGGAATTCGAGGCCTTGGGTGAAGGCGCGGGGGTCGTGGGCAAAGGACTTGACGACCTTGAAGCGGTAGCGAGCGGGAGGTTGGGGCTGAGCGGATTGAGCGAGGAGCGCGATCGCCAGGAAGAGAATCATCGTTATCTTTAGGGTAATGGAATCGATCCTGACGCAGGTAGCGATACGGCTGGGAATTAGACTGGGGTATGAGTTTCGCATTGTTGGGCTTGGTGGGATTGATGGCGCAGACGCCGGATTGGGCGGGGACATGGAAGGGTTCACTTGAGAACCACCCCGCACGTGAGGGAGCAAAAGCTGTTGAGGTGGTGATGGAGTTGGGGGAGTTTCCTGTAGTGGATGGTGCGTGCGCGGTAATGCGGAACCGGTATTTTGAGGGTGGCGTGGACAAGCAGGTGAAGGATTACAAACTGTGCCGCGGCAAAGGCGCGGAGGATCTGTTTGTAGATGAGGGTGGTGGGCTTCAGTTGAAGGCGCGCTGGATGGGCGGGGTGCTGGTGACACCGTTCAAGTATGGGAAGACGTTGCTGGTGTCGACGATGCGGCTGCGGGGTGAGGTGTTGGAGGAGGAGATTCTGACGGTGGAGGATCAGGCGGCGGTGGAGGGTCCGCTGGCGTTGCGGGCGCGAGGGCTACAGCGGTTGACGTTGCGGCGGGCTAAGAGGTGATCAGGCTGGCAGCGTGGCGGAACACGTCGATGAGCATGGGCATGGTGAGGCGACCGGTCTGCGTGTTTTGCTGGCTGGGGTGATAGCTGGAAATGATGGGGGGCGCAGTGTTGAGAAGAAGGTTGTGAGCAAAGTGCTGGCGGGGAAGGTTGAGGGCTTTTGAATAGGAATCGATGGCGATGCGGCCCAGACATACAACTACCTTTATGTTCTTGAGGAGTTCGAGTTCCTTGAGGAGGTAGGGGCGGCAAGTGTCGAGCTCTTCTTGTGTAGGCTTGTTATCGGGAGGGGCGCAGCGGGCCGAGGCGGTGAGGTAGGCGTTGATGAGTTTGAGGCCGTCGTTGCGGTGGGTGGAGGTGGGTTGGTTGGCGAAGCCGGTTTGGTGCAAGGCTTTCAAGAGGAAGTCGCCCGAGCGGTCGCCGGTGAACATGCGACCGGTGCGGTTGGCTCCGTGGGCGCCGGGGGCGAGGCCGACGATGAGGAGTTGGGCCTTGGGGTCGCCGAAGCCAGGGACTGGGCGGCCCCAGTAGGTGTCGTCGCGGTAGGCGCGGCGTTTGACTTGCGCGATGTGGCGGCAGTGGTCGGTAAGGCGTGGGCAGAGGGTGCAGTTGGGGATGTGGCTTTGGAGGACTTGGAGGGGGCCGGGCACGTGTTTCTATTTTGGCGTAACGACGCGAGTAGAGGGCGAGGGATGCGGCTTAGTGCTTTTGGATGGGGGCCTGGATGCGGGAGGGGTATTCGCGTTCGGCGCGGGTTGGGGCGAGGCGGATCGCGCGGTCGAAGGCGGCACGGGCTTCTGCAAAACGGCCAAGATGGCGGAGGAACTGGGCACGGGCGGCGTGCCAGGGGTGATAGTTGTCGAGACCTTCGATGGCGTTGAGTAGGTCGAGACCCTGCTGCCAGCCGCACGAGTAGCTCACTGCAATGGCGTGATTGAGGCGCACAACAGGGGTGTTGTCGAAGCGGAGTAGCTCGGCGTAAAGACGTTCGATCTGGGGCCAATCGGTCGATTCGGCGTGGACCCCGGCGATGGCGGCCTGGAGTTGATAAGGGCCGAGTTGTTTGCGTTTGAGGGCTTGCTCGACCAAAGTGATTCCAGCTTTGATTTCGGTTTGGTGCCAGAGCGTGCGGTCCTGTTGATCGAGGGTGATGAGACTGCCGTCGGGGGCGGTGCGTGCATCGCAGCGGGAATGGATGAGGAGCATGAGGGCGAGGAGACCCTCGACTTCAGCTTGCGCCGGGAGCCATGTGTTGAGCTGGGAGGCGAGGTGGATGGCCTCGGTTGCGAGCGTGGGGCGGAGGGTGGAGTAGCCTTCGTTGAAGATCAAATAGAGGACTGCGAGGAGGCTGTCGAGGCGTTGCGGGAGCTCGCTTGTGTCGGGAACACGGTAAGGGATACCGGCATTGCTGATTTTGGCCTTGGCGCGGACGATACGCTGGGCGATGGTGGGCTCGGGGAGCAGGAAGGCGCGTGCGATCTCTGGGGTGGCGAGGCCGCCGAGAGTGCGAAGGGTGAGGGCAATCTGCGATTCGGGCGAGAGAACCGGGTGGCAGCAGGTGAAGATGAGGCGGAGGATATCATCAGGGAGTTCTTCGGGTGTGGGGTTATCGACGATGAGTTGGGAGAGGAGTTCGCTGCGGCGGGATTCGACGCGGCGGATGTCAACGAGGCGGTGCTTGGCGATTTCGAGGATCCAAGCGGCGGGGTTGTTGGGTAGGCCGTCGGAGGGCCAGCGAGAAGCGGCTTTGGTGAAGGCGTCCTGAAGAACTTCTTCGGCGTCGTCGATGTTGCGTGACCAGCGAATGAGCGTAGCCAGGATCCGGCTACGCTCTTCGCGATACACGGTTTCGATTGCTTCAGGCGTCAAAGGTCATGATGGGGCGGACTTCGAGGACGGCGTGGTTCCAGGTGTGGAGGCGGCAGATGCGCTCGGCGATGGCGGTGGCTTCATCGATGTTGTTGACGTCGACGATGTAGAAGCCGCCGAGTTGCTCTTTGGATTCGGCGTAGGGGCCGTCGGTAGCGATACGCTTTCCTTGATCGAGGCGGATGGTGGTGGCGGTGAAGCTGGGTTGGAGGGCGTCACCGGCGACCATCTTGCCTTCTTTCCTGAGGTCTTGCGTGAAGTTGATGTAGCGCTGAAAGAGCGCTCCTTGTTCTTCCTGGCTGGTGGTGGCGTAGGGGGGCTTGGTCTTCGTAGATGAGGAGAATGTATTTCATAACTGGACGACGAGTGAGATTGAAGGAAATCGACAAGCGCGGGAAAAATTTAACATTTCTAATTTTCTTCCCAAGGATTGATGATCTGTACGCCGAGATGTTCGAAGTGGTTTCGATTTCTCGTGGCGACTGCGAAACCGCGGACCGTGGCGCAAGCGGCGATGTAGGCGTCCGGAGCCAACGCCCTCTTTCCCACCTTCTCGCAGGCCGCTGCAATGCCGGCCAATTCGTCGGCAGCGGCGGAATCGAAGTCGAGGGTTCTGAGCTGGAACAGGTGGAGAATCTGTTCTACCTGTGCCGTCAGTGAGTTTTTGCGCTTTCCATCCGGTAGACGGAGCACGCCATGTCGGAGTTCTGCGCGAGTGAAAGAGGTGATGAATAGAGTTTCCGCATTCTGATTGTCCATCCAGTCGATGACTCGTTGAGATGGCTTGGACTTGAGCGGTTCGGAGATGACGTTTGTGTCCAGAACAATCACTCGAAATTGACTCCTCGGATGCGGCTGCTCAGACGAGGAAAGGCAATTTCATCCATACCGCGAGACTCTCGAGCGATCCGTTTGAGTTCTGAGCCGATTTTGAGGCGCTCTGGCGGACGGACGGTACTTTCGATGATCATTCGCACCTCAGCTTCCGTGGATCGTCCGTGCGAGGCTGCGCGGAGCCGTAACGCCCGATGGGCTGCTTCAGACAGGTTTCGAATCGTAAGGTTTGCCATTGGATTGCGGGTGGACCCTATGCTAGCAGAGTGTCGAAGGTGCTATCACAATGCTTGCAATCTAGCAGACATTGATGGCAATACGGCCGACGCCGCCGTGGGCGCTGAGGTGGACTTTGACTTTGGCGTCTTTGTAGTTGGCGGATTCGTAGCGGTCGCCAGTCTTGGTGAGGCCATTGACTTCGATTGAGCCGATGCCACCTTTGACTTCTGCGTGGATGCCAGCCGAGGCGGGAAGAGTGACTTCACATTCACCAACGCCGCCGCGGAGTGCGATGTCGTAGTCGCGAGTGGGTTGCCCGGTGAAGTCGGCGATGACTTTACCAGCGCCCATGTGCAGGTTGACTTTGCGGAGGTCAAGCGCGCCTAGCCCGGATTTCTCACAAAAAACTAGCAAAAGGCCTCCATCCGTGCCATAACTGATTTGTCTACAAGCAGTTAACGCACAAAGAAGAGAGGCCTTCGCTATGACAGAGTGTATCCAAGAACGCTTCGAGTTTGAAGGGCATTTTTCAAAG
>Ga0194133_10003885_pt1 | contig 20693 bp, 24 predicted proteins | sample TA2KigOf40mmetaG_FD_155448 | JGI IMG/M metagenome (GOLD analysis project Ga0194133, IMG submission 155448) | Freshwater microbial communities from Lake Tanganyika, Tanzania - TA2015055 Kigoma Offshore 40m | ecosystem: Environmental > Aquatic > Freshwater > Lake | place: Tanzania: Lake...
CTGCTGGTGGAGGACCTTGCTTATAACCTTGAGTAGATACAATAGGTTTACTTGTTCCTACTACTCTATCTTTCTTCTTAGCCGGTGCTTTTGTACTAGCTAAGTTTTTTACTGCTGTTGATAGTACTTTCTTATTATACATTACCTTGGAGAATAAACTTGTTTAGCATTTGTTAATTTAAGAATCATATCTACATCTCCTACAATATCTTTTCTCAATACAAGATAGTTTAGATAGTGTCTGAACTTCTTGCGCTCAAGAGTGGGTTTTGTATAATCTAGATTTGCCGGATTCAAGTCTCTAATATAGCCATTAGGTTCTGTTATCCAAATTCTCTGATCCGCTTTTGGTCCTTGTAGTATTGTTGTTCCTGGAATTACAGGACCTGTTGGAGGATAGTTTGATCCAATAGGAAACTCTCCACGGTCTCTTGTAACATCCCAGAATTGATTAAACCTATACTTGTTTTCCTCTTTAGAGAATAAGATGTCAATAGAGTTAGGATTTACAATAGGATACTGCTGTGCTAGTGTAATATTATTCTTAGGGAATATATTAAGATGCATATGGCCAGATACCTGTTCTGAGTTATAGATAAATGCGTGATCAAAGTTTTGGTCAAGTATGTGGAATTGATCTACACAATCATAACGTCTATAGCATTCAAGTACATACTCAACACTTCTTAATGTAGTTACTGTTTGTCCTGTAGTTATTGGAAGTTCAATTTCCATTATCTCAGGTTGACCATAGTAATTACAGAAGTGCGTACATGTATTATTATGTACCCATATACCATTACCCTGAGTTGTCATGAATGTAATTTTGCTAGGGAGCATAAGATCTGGATGCCAGTCATGGAATGATATAAAGAAGTTAGACTTAGGATCAAAGCTTACAGTCCAAGATGCATCATGGAATATAAGCGGATCACCTAGTTTGTATCTAGCAATACCATCAACAATAAAGAAGTTTGTACAAGGATCATATTCAGTTCTACCTATAAACGCTTCTTTAAGCTTGTAGTCTTTCTTAGTAAAGTAAACAATACCATCACGGTTACTATACATAGTTTGACATCCAATACCTGCCACAGGATTATCTTGATATAGATAATCAGGGAAGTCATCAGTAAGCTTATAAGGTAAGAATTGTACAAACCACCACTTAAGGCCAAGCTGTGATATTTCCTCTAATGATTTTCCATATCTGAAGATCTTTCCTTGATTCTGTGATATATAGAACATACCAGCTGGTGTAGCTATGACACTATTACGGTTTTGACACGAACCATATTCAAATGGCGGATCTGCAATAGATACACTCTGTGGTGTTTGAGTAAATAATCCTCCATCACCTAAAGTAACTTTAACTCCACCTTCAGTTTGTAACTGATCAACACCTTGGAACAACTGTGGACTAGAGTTCTTAAAAGTTATGAATATACCTGTTCTAGCAAAGTTCTTAACTCCAGAGATTTGATCTTTGAACTCTTTATAGTTATTAGCTAAGTATACAAACCAAGAGTCTTTAGTTGATTCAAATGACTGCGGCAATGAATATATAATTCTATCTGGCCGGTATGTATAACATAAACTAGCTACATTAGGATCATAGTATCTAGACTGCAGATTACCCTGAGAAAAGTATTGTGTATATAACTTACCTATACTTAATGAGTAATCATATAGATAATAGTTCCCTCTTGTAATTACATCAGGATTGATATTAAACAAAGTAGGAAGATCTGTATAACTATAAGGGTTATAAAATTTTTGATAAAGCTCATCACCTGCTTCTCTAAAATCTACATTTACTTCACTCTCTACAAAGAAATCTCTAACAGATGAGCTAGCTAAATAAAAATATCTTTTCTTTACACCTATACCTAAACTTGCTTCAACTTGACTTGTAGTATAGTCATATCCATCTGAATCTAATCTATACTTTCTAGAAGGTAGGTAACCATTAAGATAATCAACGTTTAATGATGCCATTGCTCCTGGAATTAAATAGGCCGGATTAAAGAAATCATTCATATCATAGGTTTCTGTATTTGCAGCAAACCTTGCAAATGGAATCATTTGGCGTAATGCATAATTATACTCAAACCCATCAGGTTGACCATACAACCAGTCATAGAAAAAGAACATGTTATTCTTTTCTGTATAACGGTTTATGTAAGTATCACCATTAAAGAATACAGGAGTCTTGGTAATAATTTTGTGTTTAATATCTCTAAGTGTTCTTTTGCCGCCACAATCTGATTGATAACATTGTGTAACTTGTGTAGGTATAATTGATGCTAAATTTATTTTTTGCTCACAAGGAGTAATTGGTATTTGCTTAATACTTTCAAGTTGACCATACTGATTTCTAAGTCTAACCTTTATAGCTCCGTAATGACTTGCTATTTTAGCAGTTATGATTGTACTCTTTTTATCTTCTTCAAATATATTAGTAGGTACATTCCCGGCACCACTAAGGTTTTCACCGCTAGCTGTGCCAAGTGTAACTAGTGAATTATCATAGTTTAAGAAATACGGTCCTGTATCTTTATTTGTTGATGGTCCAGACTTAGTTCTAAGAACTATAGTAGATTGTCTTTTAAGGTTATTTATACTATATAGTTCATTAGCTCCGGTAGATGAATTAAGATATGGTTTCATCTCTTGAATGTTATTCTTTAAATAGAAAGAATCAGATATCTTAAATCTAAAGAAAGGTTCAAGTGCCGGTGGCGTATTCTTTACAAATGAACTATAGAATCCATGAGCAAGCATTTGTAATGCATATTGCCTATATGGTAAAGCCGCATAAATAATCCGTATTGCTAACTCAGCACCTTCATTAAAGTATTGTATAAAGTTTAGAGCAGCCTGATAGTAGCCAACAATCTTAGACTTTGCATTTTTAAAGCTTATCTCTGGTGCTGTATATACATTTCCTGAATTCCAAAAATTAAAGTAACTTGCCTTTAATGCAGGATTACCTAGTAATGAATCAGGAATATATTGTCCAGTATTAAAGTAGGCAGCTGGTCCATTCCATAGTGTGTTTCTCCATAATGCAACGTCACCTGCAAAGAATGCTTCATCAGTATAACTACCATCTACAGCCGGTAAACCAGCTGTTAATGTTCCTTGAGCTAAAGGCCACATATATTCTCTTTGAAAAGAACCGCCTGGAAATGTATATGATGTCTCACCACCTAAACTTAGTGCTCCTTCTATAATACCACCAAGTACCATTATGAATGCAGAGAAGTCTCCTAATAACTTATGTTTAGGATGTAGAGCCGGTTCAATAAAGTTCTGTGATGATAAGCCTCTTAGATTTCCATATAGTTTTAATTCTACTGTACTTAGGTATGGATTTCTAAAGTTAGTATCAGGAGAGTGAAATGTAATGATGTTCTTTGGTATATCTGATAGATTGACATCTACAATATTCCCTTGATCATCAGTTGAAGTTATGTAAGGATCATTAGCAGTACCGTTTGCTACATTACTCATACCCACAGGCTGAATGGTATTAAAGGGATAATTAGGATATAATCCTTTACGTTTTGTAGTAGGAGAAACTTGACCTTTAGTATTATAAGAACGCATGTTATTAATCATGCCTTTTGCTATAATAGTCTTATTACCCTCTCTTGATCCGCGGAGAATTTCATATCCGGCAATACCTGGAATATCATTTCCATCATTATCTTTTGGACATATTATATTCTCAAACTCTACTCCTAGTATTCTAATTGCATTACCACCTTGAGCATAATGATTTGTAAGATCTGAGTTTTGAGTAATATTTTCTGGAAACTTATGATGTCTAATAGGCGTACCACATAAATCATATAAGTTATTAGAAACACCAGTCCAGCATTGAGAAGAACTGTTCCATACTTCAGGTTTGTTATCAGGATAATATTCTGTAGATTCCCAATATCCCATATTACCACGGGCAATAACTTGACCACCATCTTCTAATACTTCTGGTGGAGATACCGTAGATATAGTTGCTGTATTCTGCACTTCAAATAATCTTTCTTCTTCAGAAGGATCAGTAAATAATACATTAGGTTGATATGCACCAATAAGATTTGCATCAGCAATTTCAGAGTAACCACCATACTGACCAACAACTCTTCCGGGAATATGGTAACTGGATGACTTATCTCCTGTGTCATATACCCAACGGATAAAAAATGCATAAACCTCATCGCGCATGTAACTTGGTTTATACCCACCTTTTGTATAGTAGTCGGCTGGATATTCTACAGATACCCATTTTGCCTTAATAAGATTAGCAAGAGGCTGATAATTAAAATCAAATTTAGAAGTAGGACCAACACGGAGAAGATAATTATTGACTTCAACAATCTGATCACTCTTTTCATAAACCGGTGTTTGTATAGGCAATTGTTCTATTGGAACAGATGTTAAACTTTCTGCAATATTATCTAGATAGATCTTTTCAGTGTTTGTAGAATAAATACCTATTCTTTTAGCTACAGTACCTTGATTAATTGTTTGTACTACAACAAGAATAAATTCTTTAAAGTTTTCTTTGTCGGCATCAACAGTAATCTCCAATGCTCCTTGTAAATCATCTTCATACCATATAGGTTGTACATTGCTTCCGGAAAACCAATCTGTTACTTTTTCTCCTTCAATACTATATGCTATTACAGCAAAGTAAGAGCCATTACGTAGTGATCCACCTGCTTTACCTGCTTCTACATGAAGACAGGGTGTTTTCATTAATCTAGCTAGTCTTAGCTTATCACAATCTAGATCTTGAGAATCTTCACAAGTTAAGCATCCACCGGGCTCTGGACCATTACTATCCACACAGTTTATTTGTACCCATGGAACACCCGGCCATTGTATTTGACTAGTTCCATTAGAGTAAATGTTATTACCTAACCATATATAATCATTAGCTGGCCACGTTTGTGGATCACCAACATTAAGGTATCTATCAGGATTTAACCCATCATTCCAATATACTGCCCAAGAACAATCCTCTTGTTCTCTTGCTGCACCATAAATAAGTTTAAGCTCAGAAAAATTTAAACAAGCATCTTGTACAATTGGTCTATATCTACAAAAGTCTTCTTCAAATAAACCTATTTCAGATCCTACTGAATTAGCAGATAGAGCGTTATAAGAAACTGTATATATTAACCACTTGTCAGTAAAAAGATGTATAGCTCCAATTATTACTTTTCTTAAGCCAGGCAATGTTTCTCCAGCAGTTGCGCACAAATAGTTTGCTGGTTCTCCAGATAGTGTACCTAAGTTACCTTCAATAGTATTGTTGACAACATTACGTGCATGTGTCCACATTCCATCCTGGATGAAAGAGCTATCAGAGTCCTTGTTAAGACCTTTAACAAAACTATTAGTTTCAGTTTTACCTAAATCGATATTCTTCTTTGCCATCTTAGATTACTCTTGTTCCTGTATAGTAATTAAAGTATGTTGGATCAATAGGATATGACTTAAACATATCATAATATTTTCCATACTGTGCTTTACGGTTAGCCCACCAGAGTTTCTTCATCTCTTCAAAGTTTGGCATATTAACAATACCAAGGGCTTGGTTTCTTGCAGTGCGGTATCTTCCTTCTATCAACTGAATTCTATTAGATACATCTTCTCCATTCATGTAAAGATTCTCAAGAATTCTTTGCTTGAGCGCATACTCATAGTATTCATTTAGCAAAGCATGATCCGGCACCATAATGTTACCTTCTTGATCTTCTAGTTCTCCTTGGTAGTTAAGATATACCTTACAAGTGTTTAGTGTAGTATATAGATAGCCATCTTTAATCCATCCTTGGTTAGGTGTATTAAAGTATAGGTTAGGGCATTCACATTCTATATTCTGACTTGGTTTCATCCTAAGTGGAATAAGAACTGTATACTGTCTTGTTTGACCAGTAGGTAGTATTTGTATCAGCTCATACTTCTCTCCTTTGCAATTCATAAATACACGCGGGCGTATACAGGTATTGCCATAAGGATTATTTGGATCATATGCATCTGGGATGTAGTTACCTGGTAATGTGTTTAATTCACATCCAGCAGTATGATTACAAGGATTAGCATTACATACAGAACAGTTTACTGTTTCTGGAGCACATGTATCTACGGTACTTGGTACTTCTCTATAAGGTACCTCTTGAATATTAGTACCACCTATATCATACCCTGTATGTAGAGTATAGTCACCACAGATAAATGCAAAGTTAAAAGTATAGAAGTCATCTGGTAATTTTACTTTACCATGCTCTACTTCTAGTATTACTTCTTTCTGCTGATTAATTCTTAAACCTAAATCATAATTAACCCTTCTAACAACTTTAATCAAAGTCTGAGGGTCAATCATATTCTCAAGTGCATAAACTTGAAAGTCAACCATTACATCATCTAACAGTTGATCATAGGTTCTATATTTGAGTGTATAGTTAAAGTCCATTATCTAAGCGGGTTTTGACTATCATCTGCTCCATCTGTTGGGATCTTAACTGCCATAACAAGTTCTTGTATAACATATTGTTCAATCTCAGAAAATAGATATTCAGGGAGTGTCAGGTTTTGATCTTGCTTTATTACACATTGGTCTTCAGGATTACACTGAAAGTCTCCAGTAGATCCTTCAAAGATTGCTTCTATCTTAATAGCATCCCAGTCTACATTTGGTAAATAGAGATATCCATTTTGGAACCAGAAGTACTTACGCTTATTATATTTAAAGCTAGTTGTTCTAGTCATAGAAGCAAAAGTACCGGGCTCAGTACGGAAGACTTTAATAGTACCATCTATTGATGATACTGTACGGAAAACAGGTCCAAAGGCTCCAGTAAATACATCAGGAAGTTTTTCTTTAGTGCGTTTAAAATAACACTCAGAATAAACCCCGGTACAATCTGCCTCTACTTTATCTACATCAATAAGTTCTACATAAGGAAGATAGGAAAACAGGGAACTTATTTTCATCAACTTATTCTGGTTGTCTTCTCTCTTTAAGAGAGTCTTGCCATACTTTATAATTGAGTAGTAGATATTTCTATCAGTAAGAAATGGATCTTCCTTTACAGCTTTTAATGCTGCTCTTACTCTTGATATTGCTTCACCTATTGTTGTCATAGATCAAATTCATTATAGTCTTTTAACTGAGACTGTAGTTTTCTATCACGTATACCCTGCAATACTAATGCAGTGTAAGCTTTCTTTATTTTTGTTGTAGCATCAATACTAACATACATTGTCCAGTTCTCAGGATAAGTTTTTGCTACAGTTCTTTTAAAGTTTCTGCAGGCTACAAATCCCCAACATTCTCTGAATGTATATTTGTATTTACTAGCAGAGCATGTGTAAAAAATCTTAGCGAGCTTACCATCTGTTTCCCAGTTCTTATTGTTTAACGTAACTCCATATTTAGTAGACTTGTTGAAGTCAATGTTCTGTCCTTTTACAGACTGGCAACTTCCAATAAATATGTGTCCTAATCCTTCTGGTAACTGAACACCATCTCTTGTTTCTATCACTGTTTCACAAAGTACTTCATTAAACTTCTTAACAATCTTTTTGATATCACTTTCTGTTACATCTTTATACTTGCTAAACTTTGCTTTGAAGCTTTTAAAAAAATCTTTGTCTAAAACATTATAGCCATTCTGTCTAAATCTTGGAGCTTTAACATTTGGTAACTTAAACTCTTTACTCATACCATATTATTTAATATACAAAAAATTATGCACTTTAGCAAATATAGTGAAAATAGAAAACCCCGGACTCACTTGTCCAGGGTTCCCACTTGTTAGCCACAGAAACCAACAACTGCGACATATTTTAAGCGCAAGATACTCGTGTTATCAAATGGAAGTCTTTTGCTTTACATCCATTAGCATCTGTTACTACTACTTTTAATAATGCTGCTCTACCAGTATCAGATGATGTACAAGCATCAAATACATTAGCTACTCCTGCATTTATTATTGCCCACATTCTTTCAGGAAAACCCATTATAGGAGACAATTCATACATTGAGTTATTAGGAGATGCACTGTCATTATTATGTGTACTTGGGAATGACCATGTATATGTATACGGTGCTGTACCTCCCGTTACTACTGCTTCAAAGTATGCAGGATCTTGTCCAGCTCTTACTATTTCTACATCTATAGGGCACGCTGCGTTTACAGTATATGTAGTTACATTACCTACTGTATTTGAAGTAACTTGAATATTATCACCTGCCGCTACTACGGTTAATTGTCCTCCTGAATTATCACAGAAATAATCTACAATATCATTTAATGCTTCTGCTACAGTATCCCCCGTTGCTACAACAGTATCTTGATTACATGTAATTGGATCACCAGTATATACTATACACTGAGCATCAAATACTTCAGAACATGGTTGTGCCTCTGGACAATCATCCGGTGTAGGGCACGGTGGTGGAGTAGTAAGATAACTATCTTTACAACCACAATCTATATTAGTGTGTGTACACTTTTTCATTATTTATAGTTTTATGATGTATTGCATAACTACATATGGTTGCATGTTACCATGTGGTAAACCTTGTAGTGTCGGTGAGCCATCACCTGTTGTTCCAGTAATTGATCCAGAGAAACTATGTGTGTGTCCACTACCTTGTTGTGCTACATCTGTTGCATCATAATCATTGTCGGCACCAACTTTTATTCTTGTATAGTCACCCGTTCTTGTTGCAGGATCACCTGTAGTACCGTTAGTTGAAGCTGTTTGTAAAGGCACTTTAGTTGCTCCTGTAGTTCCTGATATTGTACCGCCAGATAAATCATGTGTATGCACTGGAATTTCTGCATCAAGTAGTGTAACTGTTTCAGATCCACCAGTATCTCCAACAGTTGATAAAAGATAACCGCCAACATTTACACCTTTACCAACAGGAATACTGTTTGCAAGGTTTGGTACATTAAAATTACTAGGACCTACTCCACCATATGTCTGACCAATCACTGCAAATAAAGCTGAATAAGCTGCAAGAGATCCATCATACAAAGTACCATCACAAAGAGCCCAACCTAATGGAGCTGTACCTGATGTACCCGCCCAAGGTATCACTGCACCTGTTGGTATTAGTGATGTTAATGGAGTTGATGTAGTTACATTATATGTAGTAGTATTTGTTGGTGCATCATATGATGACGTAACAACAACACCACCTGACCCTGTAACTACAGTTTGAGCATAGTTAAAATTATAAAAGAAACAAATACTTGTCCAGATATTACTAATAGCATCAGCTAAATTAGATGGCGGATTAATCCAGTTTGGATCAGATGTAATATCAGAATTAAAATAAGAGCTACCTGATAATAAACAATCAGGATTTAATACTGCTGTAAATTCAGCAGCTGTTCCCATACTAGCAATATAAGCACACCAGTCTTGTAAAAACTCATTAAATAAAATATCAAGTCTGACACTTGTTGGTCCCGTATAAGGTCCTATTACACAACCTGCCGGTACAGAAATATCTGGTAATGTATAAGCAGGAATGTCATCTATCTGTTGTTGTAAATCTATAAGAGTAACCTCTATAGATGTAATTGAAGTTTGTATAACACTAATTTCTGTAACTAAATCACAAACTTTATCAGCTATTGTGTTTACATAGTTTAACAAGGTATCTGTTCCACCACCTAAGCAATCTGCTACCGCTACAGGACAGTCTGTAGGACAAGGCCCTCCATCTGGTGATGGTGGCGGCACAGGTATGTTTTCAAGCTCACATATCTTATTAATCAAGATTTGTATTAGAGTTTGAAAATCTTCTGGTGGGCAAGGAATATTTAAACATGCAAGATCATAATTAGAAACATTCAACTGTTCTAATATTTCGCATAGTTCAGTTGCAAGTTTAAATACAACATCAGATACTGTATCTCCTGTACATAGTTTAATGCAAGAAATGTTTGGTCCTTGCCAAATCACGCAGTTACTTGATATTGGAGAACAAGGAGAGTTATCTAAATTTAAAGGCTTCATACTATATAATATAACAATTAATTTCCAGAATTACAAGAACAATTACACGTAGTAGGTTGTGGGCATCCGCAATCAGCTTGTGGCAAACATGTATAGTCTGGATTGACTAGTGCATCTAACATGAGCATCTCATGTCTTATTTCCCATTTCATTAACTCTTCAGGACAGCAATTAGAGATACCGTATCTTTTTTCCAATACATCTTTGTACATCCATTCTGAGAAGTTACATTCTACTTTCTCATAGTACTCAGGCGTACACGCGGGAGTATTATATCCAGGAGTTACTTTTCTTTTTGGTTTTGGTAACTCCGGGCATTTACCGTTTACACAATTACCGTATTCAGTTACTACTACTGCAGGCGGAACATTCCAAAGTAAATAACAATCTTTTGCTAATGTTTGTCCTGCATTTAGAGTAATCTTATCTGTATCAAGATCAGGTAACAGTACTTCAAAATCTACCTCTTTATCATCTGTGTTTTTAAATGAAACACACTTAGCAGTTAAAGTTGCAAGTAAACACTCAGGACAATCTTCAAACTCAGAAACTACGCTTACTTGATATATTGCTGTAGCATCTGTTTCAAATACTTCCCAACATGTATCAGGACAAGAATCAATTACAATAACACTACCTACATAATCTAGTAAGTCTGAGTTAGTAATAATATCACTTTTTATTCCTGTACAGTCTGCTAGTCTATATGATGGTAGTGTACATTCTTCACATGTTTCAAATGGATCACCTTGTACTGTAACTAATACAGGACCAGTATATGATTCAGTAACTTCTACATAAAAGCACTGATCACCATATCCGTCTAACTTTATATACTTACCTACATACTCAGATAAATCTGTTGATGTATATAAAATAACTTCATCAGTATTACAATCTATCAATCTATAGTATACAACTAACTCCGCTTGACACGCTTCACATCCAATATAAGGATCTAGATCTGGAACAGGTGTAATAACTGCAGGTGTTTCACAGAAAACAATCTGTGTTACATAAAAACATTTATTAGGATGTTGTGTAACTTGAATAACCGGCCATAGTGCTGGATCTTCTATTAGATTGTTTATATAAGCAGATAAGTTTATTGTAGTACAATAAGTTTCTGTTTCATCTAAACAATTAGTAATCTGATAGTACCTTGTACACGGAGCACAAAATGGAATTGGTTCATAGAAATCATTACATAATCTTCCTGATAGTACAACCTCTTCAAAAGGCGGAGGTGATGGTAATGATAAACTTTCTTCTTCTGTTGTATTTACTATCTCAGTAAAGTAACATCCATTAGGAATTAAAGCTCCACCAGAACCAAAGAACAATTCTGTTCCTGTATACTGATATAATCTACCAAATGGTATATCATATGTTTCATCAAATGTAAACTCAATTACAGTTGTATCACAGCATGAATTAAAAACTATCTTCTTTGGGCATTCAGGACATAGTGCATCATTACATTCTTGTGTAGCACGTAAAAAGTTTCCTGCTTGAACTTCTAAAAATATAGATGGGAAGTTAGCAAACTCGTCTACAATAGATACTGTGTAACATTGACCAGATTCTAAAACACCCCCGTATCCTACAATATCAGATCCTATATACTGATATGTATCACCATCTACTAGTGAAGGTGGCACACTCCTACAAAACTTTATAGGATTTCCACCGCAGCATGGTGTGAAGACATAATGTGTTTTACAACCTGTATCAAGTACTGCCATGATTATTTTATTCTAGGACTTACTTGCGGCTTAGTAGTTTGTGCAACTTTTAATGTAGCTTCATACTTACCAATACAGTTAGTACATACTGAAGCTCCATTAGAAGCTTTTCTGATTTGACATCCGCAGGATAGTCTTGTTTTACAATTGGGACATGTTGTTGCCATATTTGTTGGTTTTAATGGTTTAACAAGTTTTACATTCGTATTTGTTTAGGAGCTTGAGTGCATAGTTATACAAACTCATTCCTTTCTGTGGCTCATGGCAGTATTCTACCTTAGCTTTAGCTGCATCTAAATACATTCTTATCATTCTAAGTTTTTCCAACTTCTCTTGAACTTTTTTTGCAGGTTCACAAGCAGCTAGATCTAGATTACATAATGCTTTGTTCCATCTAATTAAAGCTTGAGTAATTCTCAAATGATTGTACTCTACATACACAAGATCATTTGGAGATACGCTATACTTGATAATATAAATACCGTCAGGTAAATTAGCATATTGTTCTCCACATTGTTGTGTTTGTAATTGTAAATCACATGCTGTAAGTATCTCGCTGAATCCAGCAGATACATCAAATTGTACTGAGTGACTAAATCCCGGAACAGTAACATTAAGTGTTTCACATGTAACAGGTACAATAGGTGAGTAAACACTTGTATCAATAATAGATAAGATACAAGGATTCATTACTGTAGGTACCTCTAAACTTAAGACATGATTTGCCATGATACTAAAATATAAAAAAGGGAGAGGAGTACATTACTCTCTCTCCCCTTTATTATTGTTTTGTTTTTGTGATTATGGTTGTGGTAGAGGTACAATAGGTACATCTGGCTCACAGAATGACTCACATCCAAATACTTCAAAGCTATCACACTGAGAACAGTTAACGACCCACTCGTTAACAAAGTCTTCAAATGCTTGAATTGGAGCATCAGTAATTACTTCTAACAAGTACTGATCATTATCAAATGTTCCAGTAGGATTATTGTGACGTGGAACACTGTGAAGTAGATAGTAACGTGTATAAAGTGCATTACGGTTAATAGTATTCAAGATGTCATACCCTTGAGTAATCTCACGGATACGGAAGTCTGAATGGAAGAAGTTCTGACGGTAAGACTCAGAAAGAATCAAGTCACGTACTGCAGATTCTCCCAGACCCATTGCCTGAGTACCTAAACACTCATTAACAATACAGATACCTGAGAAAGTACAAGGATCACCATTCAAATCAACTTCAGATGCATAAAGGCGCACTGGCTCTTTTTCATAGAAGTCAGATACTTGGAATGTACAGTTACCAAACTTAGTATCAACATAAGCTCCGTAAAGGATCAAACCAGCACACTGTCCAGCAAGATATCCTGGAGATACATAGTTATCCCAAGTATTTGCTGGGTTACCTGATGTATCTAGTGTACCTGGTGCATACCAAATGTTACCATTTTGATCAGATACAACTGGAAGGATAAATGGAGAGATAAGCGGAGATTCAATAATCTGATTAGCCCATGCAATCATTACTTCAGTAGAATCTACTGGAGTTGGAGCAATAGCTCCTACAGGACAACATCCTGTGTATGCAGATACGTTCAAGTATGCATTGTGATTCAAGAAACGTAGAGCAGGAGAACCTTTAATATCAAGACGAAGATAGTAAGTTTCACCACAAAGGAAGTCAGGACAACATCCAGCAGTAGGAGCAGTTACACCATCTACATCAACTTCAGCATCATTATTACCACCCACAAGTGTAAGAGTATCACCATCTGTGTATCCAAAACCACCGTCAAGAAGAACTGCATTAGTTACAATACCACCAACTACAGTAACTTCTATAATTGCGCCAGAACCAGTACCACCTGTTACAGCTACATTATATGTACCGTTAGTATATCCAGTACCACCAACTAGGTTGTCAATTGCCTCAGCAACACCACCACTTGTATGTGGAGTAACACCAATGTTAAGTACGGCCTGGATAGGAGGACAAGGGTCTACACGGTAGAACTTGTTTACATATCTAGGGTTAATAATCTTTGACTTGTTGGACTCAAGATATCCACCATGGAAAGGTCCAATTTTGTCATTTGTTAAAACTGATCCAGAAGCAAGGATCAAAGGACAACAGTTGCCCGGTGCCTGAGCAGGATCTTGAAGAACCCAAGTTTTAGGATCTACAAAAGCAAACTCACCAGCAGCAAGTTGGTTACCTGTAGTACCAAGCTGTCCTAAATTAAGTCCTGTGAAACCTTGAGTTCCCAAAAAGACTTTTTGAAAAGCGTTGTTAAAATAAGCCATTTTTCTTTTTATTAGTTAATAAACATATACTATAATATACTAAATCTTTTCTAATAATCAAAATTATTTTAAGAAAAGTAGTTTATACTTAGTTGAATTAATAGAATCTTTTACAAGATCTAGGTTATTTACAATTTCTGAATATGGAAGCATTCCCTGTAATTTAGTTATTATTCCATAAATATCTCTCAAGTAAGCTACACCATCTGCAACTGTTTCAAGTGTTCTAGGACTAACATATTTACAGTCTAAGATTTTTTCTGCAGCACCTTGATATCCTTCTACTAGAGTATCAGCATGTCCTGGTAAACCATCATAAAAATCTCCAAGAGCAATATGAGCTGCATATGAACCTTCTCCAGTAACTTTAAGATGTAACTTATGAAAACTGTTTCTAGCATTCATAAGTTCCACAGCACAAGCAGCTACCATAGTATCTAATGAACTTCCACCAACTCCTGCATCTGGTGTAGGTTGTGGTTTAGCTGGTTCACTTTTAGGTTGAGTTACTGTAACCTCTGGTCTACTTATTGTTCTTGAAGGCTCAGGACTTCTCTTAAGCATTCTTGGTTTTTGTTCCATTATTATTAGTTATTACGTTCTGCAGTTTCTGTACCTCTAGAGAATTGGTTTCCTGACTCAATATCTCCTGCTAGAATACTTGCTGCTTCATCTATTATTACTTCTATTATGTCATCTTTGAATTCACACTGTACATCTACAGTAGATTGAACTCCGGTGTATGGGTCTACACAACCTTGTATTTGAATCTTTACTGGTTGTCTGTAGTAAGTTAATTGTGCAGACTGAATAGTAAAGTCATCATTAGTATAGATGTTTACTTCATTATCTTTTAGAGTAGCAAATGTTTCTCCCCACTCAAAGCTAGGCTTCTTTGCTTTATCTCTGAGTAATACATTTACATTAGCTTCTTCTGCTAGATATATTACCATCCTTCTATCATCACAGCATTCTTTACTAGCATATGTATCTACACGTTTCCACTGAAGATAATTTGCAGGAATAACACCTGAGTAAAAAACTTGCTGATTACTAACAGCCAGCGGTTGAGTATTAAGTAGAATTTGAAGATCATCTTTTCTACGGTTGGATTCTTCATCACCTTCTCTAACTGCATTAATACCGTGTAACTGTCTTCTAGCCCATTCTACCTGAGCTTTATTAAATGCCTCAACTATCTGCCAACATTCAATGTTGTCATAGTCCTGGCTATCTAGCTTGTTCAGGCGTTGTTTAATCTTTATGGACAATACACTGTTTAACATGTGTTACTTACTTTTTAGTAGTTCTTGGTATTTGAGCTCTAACATTCTTCATAGCATTAATAGCAGACTTTACTTGTGCCTTACTATTAGTAGGATACTTTGCTGCTCCCGGTTTACTGCTTTTATTAAATGCCATAGTAATTAGAACTTATATTTTTTTGTTGAGGTCTTTAGAATTTTTTTCTTAACAGGTTTTACTGGATTATTTTTTTTAGACTTTTTACTTGCAATAGAACCAATTGCAAGGCCCGTAATTCCCGCTTCTAGCGCAGCCCTTTTTTTTTGATCTCCTCCTGTTATTTTGTTTATAACAGGATTTTGTTTATAACCTTTGATTGCTTCTTTTGCTATCTTTTTTAGTTTTCCAGGTATTCTCATGATTTCTATTTATTTAGATTATTTATATTTAGCTTTATTAGCAGCAACTTTCTTTTTGTTTGCTTCTATCTTAGCCTTATTAGCTGCAACCTTCTGAGCATTTGTAGTAGCTGTACGTGCTTTTTCAGCATTCACTTTAGCAGCATTACTGTATACTTTAACAGCATTGTTTTGTACTTTAGCTTTGTTTTCAGCTACCTTTTTAGTATTCTCTGCTACCTTTTCTTCATTCTTATAATTCTTGAAAGTATTAGCATTTACCTTACTAACATTCTGACTTACTTTATTAGCATTAACCTTTACCTTATTAGCATTAGCTTTAGCTTCAGCATTTTTCTTTTTAGTGTACTCAGCGGCACCAGTAACTCCTACTGCTGTACCTAACGTAAGACCAGCAACTGTTCTAAGAGCTGAGCTTTTCTTTTTTGGTACTTCTGGAGTATTTCTTTTAATTCTATCAGTAATTCTAGTTACTTGTTTAGATCTACCTGCAATATGTTTTTTATCTTTTAAAACTTTTTGCATATATGCATCACCTTGGTCCTCTGCATTTTTAAAGGACTTTTGACCTGACTTATGAATTTTTTGTTTCATAGGAGCTCCTGCTTTACGTATTGTCATTGAGCTCCGTACAGCTTTATTTGTATTAGGTTCTACGAGCTTTTTAGTAAGCTCAACTAATTTTTTTCCTAATCTTATCTTTCCCATAATTACTTCTTTTTTGTTTTATTAGCTTTAACCTTAGCAGCATTAGCCTTAACTTTTGCTGCATTCTTTTTATTCTTTAATATGTTGTCTTTACTCCTTTGACTTTCGTTTATTGCACTATCAATAAGCATTGCACCTGTGGCTCCTATACCTGCAGCAGATTTTATTAGTCTAGCATTTTTGAGTTTTCTTTCAACTGAAATGTCTCGCTTTTTCTTAAGTAAGGCCTTACCTGCTAGTTTCTTAATAGAAGGTATAACTTTAGTTGGATTAACCTTAGTGGCTGCTTTTATTCCAATTCTAGCAATTCTTGTAGCTGATGACATAACTATTTCTTTTTAGATTTTACACTACCACCTTTTTTAAGACCAAACTCTTTTTTAATCTCACGCTTATATTTTCTTTGCTCTTTATTAAATGCTCTACCTTCTTTACTAGGAAATAGAGTAGACTTAATTGCTGAGCTTACACCTTTAACATAAGCCTTGCGCATCTTTTTCTTTTCAGCCTTTTCTTTACTCTTATCTCTACCAATGTTTGCCATTACTTAACAATTTTGCCAGAGCTCTTTACACTCTTCTTAATAGCTTTAGTAACCTTACGTTCTGCAAGTTTAGCTTTTAGTTTATCTAAGATAGGTCCACCAGCAGCTTTTTTAGTCATGCCGCCTGACTTCTGATATCCCATTTTATTTCTTACAGCAGTAGGTAGTTTTGAAAGACCAACTTTATCTCCGGGAACTGGTTTTAGTGAACCACCAACTTTAGCCTTGCGTTCTTCTACACAATTACCATTAGCATCTTTTACTTTACCTCCTCTGCATCCAGGTGTAACCGCTCTATTAATCTTAGACATTGTGCCACCTTTCTTCATAATACCATACTGACCTGAAGTACCCATGTTTTCTTGTGGCATGCCGTATAATCGTACTGGTGCTTTTTTAATAGCTGATCCAGATAGTGTTGAACCTCCGGCAGCATACTTTTTAACTCCGCCTTTTTTCATGCTTTTACCGCATTGAGCACATCCCATTTTTTTCATGACTTATTTCTTTTTAGATTTTACCATTGTTTTTTTAGCTACTCCGCCTTTAGCAAAAGATTGTTTTCCAAGTTGTTTGTACTTAAGTCTATTAGCTTTAACCTTATCAGAATTTTCTTGTACTTTCTTTTTATTAGCATTATCTGCAGTTTTATCAAGGGCATACTTTGCACCAGCTGTATATAGAGCTCCAAGACCTGTAACTTTTGCAGCAGTCTTTGCAGTAAATGCTGGTTTTTTTCTAAAAGGATTGTAACCTCCTCTATCGGGAGTTAACTCATTTTTAACAACTTTTCCTGCTTTTTTTATACCTGTTCCAATGGCTTTAATAATTTTTCCAGGACCTGCTTTAGGCAAACTTTTTTTCATAGCACCGCCTTTTTTCATTACGGTCTTCTTTGCACCACCTCTTTTTTTACCTTCTACAGAATAAAGATCTTGTTCTTTTGGTGCATATGCGCCAAATTCAGGATCTGAATCTAATGTTCTGCCTGATCTTAAATAGTTAGCAACTCTATTTTGCATATATTGATTACCTGCAGACTGAGACATTCTTACTTTTGGTCCTTTAACAGTTTTATCTTTTTGTAAAACTCTTGGAGCCATTACTGTAGACTCTAGTCTAGGAGTTTCAGTATTTACTGGATAGAGTTTATTAAGGTTTTCGTAATCAGATTTATTTAATGGTCCTTGGTAAACATTTTTAACTCCAACATCTTTTAATGAAGGAGTACCTATCATTCCATCTCCATATTGAGCTTTACGCAAAGGTTTTTTCATTGAGCCACCTTTTTTCATCATAGGCTTTTTAGCTACTGTTTTTCTAACAGGTGTTTTAGCTACAACTTTTTTTACAGTCTTTTTCATCTTATATATAAATTAACAATTCCATTTTCTTAAAGACTTATTAATCCTTGAGTTAGGATCATTAGCTGTCTTTGTACTTGTAAGTTTCTTCTTCATCCCAGACATCCTAGAACAGAATGACTTACGTCTCTTAGCATCTTTACTATCAGGATCAAGTTGTGATGGTTTTTTAGTCACAGCAGTTTTAAGCTTACTGCCAGGATTAGCTTTCCGGTATGAAGCTACACCTTTAGCATTAAGACCTCCTGATGGATTCTTACCTGCCTTTCTTTGCCATGCTGGTGACTTTGCCATCTTATTTCTTTTTAGCCATTTTCTTAAAAGTCTTAGCTAATGCTTTTGCTCTACCTGTACAACCTGGTTTAGTAATAGGAGTGCATTTGCCTTCAGTACCTCTGCGTTTAATTGAAGCTGTAGCTTTTTGTATCCACTTCTTATCTCCGGTAGCTCCACCTTTTTTTGCCATTACTGGTGTAGAAGAACTACCGTCATTCATTCCTGAATTTGGTTCTTGCCAACCTCTGTCCATTGTTCTACCTGTCTGTGCTTTCTTTATACCACCAGTTGACATTCTGGCTCCCTTGTACTTTTTAAGAAGTCTAGCAAGAGCAACATCAGATGCATTAATAGCATTCTTTGATCTATTAGCTTTATTCTTTCTAGCATTTGCTGCGTTCTTAAGCTTATTCAATCTTACTTTCTCAGCATTTGATAATGCTTTCTTTTTAGCTGCTGTACCTTTCTTAATTATTGTAGAAGGTAAATGTCCTATTCCGTGCATCATGACTTAAGATTTATAACGTGCTTTATTGGCCGCAACCTTTTTCTTATTAGTTTCTGCTGCTTTTTTATTGGCTTCCATAAATGCTTTATTTGCAGCAACCTTTTTACTATTTGCTGATTTTTTAGAACTAGATGCTTTTTTAGAACTAGATGCTTTTTTAGGACTAGCGGGCTTTGATGAACCATCTCTTTTAGAGATACCAACATCAATTTTATAAGGAGACTCTTTATACTTACTATATCCATAAATAGCTGCTGCCGTACCTATAGAACTAACAATTTTATCTCTACGTTTCATTGCTCTTGCCGCATCTGTAGCTTCATCTGTTTTTCCAGATTTATAAAGTTCACCAATTCTTTTAGAGCGGTTTTCAGGTCTACCCTTACTCATGTATTTTTTAAATGATGCTTTAGCTTTGTCAGCTATTGCTTTTCTGATTCCCATGACTATTTATTTTATGTTTTACTTACTCTTCTTCCCATACCTACTCTAGACTTTTCAGCTTTCTTTGCAGCTAGCTTAGAAGGAGTAAGTTGATATTTTGTTTTTGGTGTCTTAGATGAAACCTTTTTTGTAGGGCGGCAATATTCATTTTTACCGCCAGCCCCACAAGGTTTTCCAGACTTTGTATCTTGCCACTTTTCTGCTTGCCATCTTTTAAGCTCTGTTCCTTTCTCAGTTTTTCTCACTTGCCCTTTACCTTTACGGCACTTAGCAATAGCTTGAGATGCCCTTGCTGAAGGAAACACCGCATACCGGGCTTTTACACTATGATAACAAGAATCTTTAGGCATGATTACTTTTTGTTAGATGGAGATGCACAATCAGGTGCTTTATTACCTTTACCGCCACACCATCCACCAGGAGTAGTTTGTGCAGTAACTTTACCATTAAGACCTGGCATAACACCTTTAGATCCTGGTACTTTTTGTACAGGTAGGTTACCATTAACTCCTACCATAACTCCACCTACTTTACCTGTAGATTTTTTTGCTGTTGTTTTCATTATATACAAATTAAGAATTCCACAATCTCTCAACATTGTTATTAAGATCTTTTAGAACATCCTCATTTAGAGGATTTTTCAAGAACTCAACAACATCAGATGGGTTTCTTCCAAGCATAGTGTTTGACTTAGCGTGGTAGATATATCCATCTGCCTTACTTATAATATACTTAAAAAATACGGAATCTTTTACAATTGCTTTAATTTTTAATGTTTCCATGTCCAAATTAGCTGCATCAATGAATCCTTGAGCTGCTCTTTCTTTGTTACCTTCCGTACCTTCACCATTGATATGTCTATCCATGTTGTCATAGATTACATCATTAGGAGTATGCTTTTTATATTGTACACTAGCTGTATCTACTGCCTTAGCAATGTAGAATAGTTTAGTGCTGTTTTTATCAAATAGTTTCTGCAATTCTGCAAGAGCTTTGTTTCTAATTTTCTTGTACTCAGTTCTTGCACCGGCAGTTTCTTGTTGCTTATCTAAGTAGAACTTAGGTGGTACTGCTTTTGAC
>Ga0194133_10003887_pt1 | contig 20683 bp, 21 predicted proteins | sample TA2KigOf40mmetaG_FD_155448 | JGI IMG/M metagenome (GOLD analysis project Ga0194133, IMG submission 155448) | Freshwater microbial communities from Lake Tanganyika, Tanzania - TA2015055 Kigoma Offshore 40m | ecosystem: Environmental > Aquatic > Freshwater > Lake | place: Tanzania: Lake...
CAAGCCCTGATGCCGAATGATACGCGTGGCCTGCAGGCCTTCAACAAGAAGGTGGGCGAGGCGCTGCGGCTCTTCGGGCCCGAGATCACGATCCACCGCAGTCGCTAAGTCAGCGCCCAGGAGTCCACACACACATCTCAAACGTGAAATTTTTAAATATCTTTTCCGTTGACAATAGTGAAATTTGAGTATATTCATTTCATTTTTCAGCGCCAAGGCGTATCAAACAACAGTCAAAAGTCCTTCGGGGGGAAGCAAGTCGTGTCGCACCAAACCACTTCATCAGCTGATGCCCCCCGCCCGCCGCTGACCATTTTCACAGCGCGGCGCATCCACACCATGGACGAGTCGCTGCCGCAGGCCACGGCCGTGGCGGTGGCCGAGGGCCGCATCGTGGAGGTGGGCAGCCTGGAGGACATGGCCGTGTGGCAGGAGGGGCGCGAGGTCACCGTGGACCACCGATTTGCGAACCAGGTGCTGCTGCCCGGTCTGATCGACAACCACATCCACCCATTCCTGGGAGCGATCCTGATGCCCATGGAGCACATCGCGCCCGAGGCCTGGAAGCAGCCCGACGGCAGCGTACGTCCCGCTGTCCGAACCCCCGATGACTACCGGCGCCTGTTGCTGAAGCGCGCAGCGGCCAAACCCGACCCTGATGACTGGTTCATCACCTGGGGCTACCAGCCGGCCTTGCATGGTCGGTACGACCGTCAGGTGCTGGACGAACTCTTTCCCGACCGCCCGGTTATCTTGTGGCAACGCTCCTTCCACGAGACCTACATGAACACGCGGGCCACCGACAAATTGGGACTCACCGAAGCCGATGTGGCCAATCATCCGCAGATCGACTGGGCCCGTGGCCACTTCTTCGAAACAGGTAACAAGACCATCGTCATGCGCCTGATGCCTTACCTGCTGCGCCCGGCCTGGTACCACGAGGGCCTGCGACGCACTGCCGCGCTGATGCAGATGGGCGGCATCACCACATCCGGGGACATGCTCTTCGGCAGCATCGACCCGCAGTACGAGGTGGCGGCGCTGGAGCAGGTGCTGGAACGCGACGGCGCGCCCATGCGGGTGGTGAACGTATTCGACTCGCGCGGGTTCTCCAACCGCGCCCGCGGCATCCGCGTGATGGGCCCGCCCGACCAGCCCATAGCCTTCGACGCCGGGTTGGAGGCCGTGCAGCCCTGGCTGTCGCGAGGCAGCGCCAAGGTCTGGTATGCCAAGGCGGTGAAGTTCTTCGCCGATGGCGCGATGTTTTCGCAGCTGATGCAGATGCGGGAGCCCGGCTACACCGACGGGCACCATGGCCAGTGGTTGATGGCGCCGCCGGTGCTGAAGGCCGGCGTGAGCACCTTCTGGAATGCCGGCTTCACTGTGCACGTGCATGTCAACGGCGACGCCGGCATGGACGCCGTGCTGGACGCGCTGGAATCGGCCCAGGACGACAAGCCGCGCTTCGACCACCGCTTTCATGTCCACCACGTGGGCTTTCACGCCCAGGCGCAGACAGCCCGCCTGGCGGCGCTGGGCGCGCACGCCAGCGTCAACCCATACTACATCCACGCCCTGGCTGACGACTACGCGGGTTTCGGCCTGGGGCCCGAGCGGGCCTCGCAGATCACGCGCTGCGGCTCGATGCTGCGCGCCGGCATGAAGCTGTCGTTCCATTCCGACTTCATGATGGCCCCACCCGAGCCGCTGACCCTGGCCTGGTGCGCGGCCAACCGCAAGACCTTGAGCGGCCGCACTGTCTCGCCCGACGAATGCCTGACGCTGATGCAGGCGCTGCGCGGCGTGACCATCGACGCCGCCTGGACCCTGCGCATCGAGCACGAGGTGGGGTCGATCGCCGCCGGCAAGCGGGCCGACTTCTGCGTGCTGGAGGACGATCCCTTCGAGCTGGGCGTCGAGCGGCTGCACGAAGTACGCATCGCCGGCACGGTGTTCGAAGGCGTGCCCCACCTGCTGCCGCAGCCGGCGGCTTCCAGCCTGGGCTCAGCCTTCGACCATGGCGGGGTGGCCAAAGGCACGGCTACGAGTACGGTCATCACGCGTGTAGAGGCCGAAGGGCACGTGCAAGCCAGCCCTGAGGCCAGTGCGACAGACCCTGCCCACACTGACCCGACTACCGGCCGCTACCGGCCGCTGACGGCGCTGCGTAATGCCTGCTGTGGCTTTGCCGACCGCTGCGACATCGTGCGCCAGTGGTCGGCTTGGCTGGCCGCGGCACGAGCAGGCGCCACCGCCTGACCCTTTACACACCTGACCTCCCAACCTTCTGCAAGGAGTCGCCATGACAGCACTTCCACGCCTCTTGCGCCGCACGGGCCTGCTCGGCATGGCCGTGGCAGGCATTGTCACCGGGGCCCTCGCCCAAACCACGAGCGTCGCGGGCAGCGCCGGCACGCTGGTCATCGGCTTCAACAGCGTGCCGCGGCACCTGAACTCCGCTGTGCAGTCGGGCTTGGTCACAGGCATTCCGGCAGCGCAGATATTTGCCAGCCCGCTGCGCTTTGACAAGAACTGGAACCCGGAGCCCTACCTGGCCGAAACCTGGAGCTTCCAGGACGACGGGAAATCGGTGCTGCTCAAGATCCGCGCCGGGGCCACCTTCCACGATGGCAAACCCATCACCAGCGAGGACGTTGCCTTCTCGATCATGACGATCAAGGCCAACCACCCCTTCCAGTCGATGTTCGAGCCGGTCGAACGCGTGGACACGCCCACGCCGCAGATCGCGGTCATCCGCATGAAGCAGCCGCACCCGGCCATCCTGCTGGCGTTGTCGCCCCCTTTTTGCCCCATCATCCCTAAGCACGTGTTCGGTGATGGCACCGACGTCAAGGTCCACCCCAAAAACAACCTGCCCATCGGTTCCGGCCCCTTCAAGGTGGTGTCCTTCAACCCACGCGAATCCATCGTGATGGAGCGCCACACGGGGTACTTCTTCCAGGACCGACCCAAGTTCGACAAGCTCATCTTCCGCATCTATGCCGACCCTTCCAGCCTGGCCCTGGGGCTGGAAAAGGGCGAGGTCGACTTCGTGCCGCAGCTCGCCTCATTGGCCCAGCTCAAGCAGCTCTCCAAGAGCAAGGACGTTGTGGTGTCCAACAAGGGCGGCGAAGCCATTGGACCGCTGGGCTGGGTGGCCTTCAACCTCACCCGAAAACCCTGGGACGATGTACGCGTGCGCCAGGCGGTTGCCTACGCAGTCGACCGGGACTTCATCGTCAACAAGCTGCATCAGGGCACGACCAAGCCCGCCATCGGCCCTATCGTACCCGGCTCTCCTTTCCACAGTGCCAAGGTGGAGCCCTACAAAACCGACCTGAAAAAAGCTGTCGCCCTTCTGGACGCCGCCGGCTACAAGCCCGATGGCACCGGCAAGCGACTAGCTATGACGATGGACTTCCTGCCCGGCACGCCGGACAACGCGCAGACGATCGCCGAATACCTCAAGCCGCAGCTCAAGAAGATCGGCATCGAGGTCACGGTGCGCACCTCGCCCGACTTTCCTACCTGGGCCCGACGCATTTCCACCTACGACTTCGACGCCACCGTGGATGGCGCCTTCAACTACGGCGACCCGGTGATCGGCGTGCACCGTACCTACCTCAGCAGCAACATCCGCTCCGGCGTGATCTGGTCCAATACCCAGAACTACCGCAGCGCGAAAGTCGACGACTTGCTGGCCCGTGCCTCCGTGGAGAAGGACGTGGAGAAGCGCAAGAAGCTCTATGCCGAGTTCCAGACGCAGGTGGTGGCCGACGTGCCGCAGGTCTTCACCCACGTGTGGAATCTTTCGAATGCAGCCCGAAAGGATATCGCCGGGGTGCCAGAGTCAATCTGGGCTCCGCTGGCCCCGTGGGACACGATGACGCGAAAGACTTCGAAATAAGCAGATGGAGCGTTGAAATGAACCTCAGAACTTCGCTTTTGACGGCCATCGTCGCCTGCATTGGTGGCTTGGCAGCACCAGCCAATGCCCAGGAAAAGACCTTGATCGTGGGCATGCCCTCGACACTTCGACATCTGAACCCGGCGATTCAGGCATCACCTGTCAACCAGGTGGGCGCTCAGATCTTTGCCAGCCTGGTGCGATACGACAAGGACTGGACACCGCAGCCCTACCTCGCAGAAAGCTGGACTTGGCAGGACGACGGTAAGAGTCTTTTGATTCGCCTGGTCAAGGGCGCGACTTTCCACGACGGAAAACCGATAACCAGCGAGGATGTGGCCTTTTCCGTCATGGCGGTGAAAGCAGCGCATCCGTTCAACACCATGCTGGCCCCCGTGGAGAGGGTGGAGACGCCAACCCCCGATATCGCGATCATTCGATTGCAGCAGGAGCACCCCGCCCTGCTGCTTGCGCTGTCGCCCGCCCTGTGCCCCATCATGCCTAAGCACATCTATGGCGACGGCACAGACTTGCGTACCCATCCGCGCAACGCCAATCCAGTGGGCTCAGGCCCTTTCAAGCTCGTGAACTTTTCTCCCAGCCAGAGCATCACGCTGCAGCGCCATGAAAAGTTCTTCATTCCCGGCCAGCCCAAGGTGGACAAGCTCATCTTCCGAGTCTTCTCCGACGCAGTAGGACAAATGCTAGAGGTGGAGCGTGGGGGCATCCATCTGGCTACGGGCTCGATCACCGCCATCCAACAAGAACAGGCCCAGAAATTCGCAGATGCCAAAGTGGTGGCCAAAGGTGGTGAAGCCATTGGGCCGGTAGGCTGGCTGGAGTTTAATTTGCGCAAGAAGCCCTTTGACGACGTGCGTGTGCGCAAAGCCGTTGCATACGCGATCGACAAGGAATTCATCGTCAAGAGTCTCCATCGCGGTGCGACCCAGGTGGCTACCGGCCCAATCGCACCGGGCTCACCCCACCACAGCGCTGTAGGGGTAGAGCCTTACAAGCTCGACTTGGCCAAGGCTGAGCGCCTGCTTGACGAGGCCGGCTACAAGCGCGGTGCAGACGGCACACGATTTTCCTTCTCGGTGGACTATTTGCCCGGGGTGCCGGATAACTACGAGACCATCGCCAACTACCTTAAGCCACAGTTGAAGAAAGTCGGCATCAACGTCACGGTCCGAACCTCACCCGACTTCGCTACCTGGGGGCGGCGTGTATCAAACTGGGAGCACGATGCATCAGTCAGCGGCGCCTTTATGTGGGGGGATCCCGTAATTGGGGTCCATCGCAGCTGGATCAGCAGCAACATTCGCAAGGGGGTCCCGTTCAGCAATACGCCTGGCTACAATAGTCCGAAGGTGGACGATCTGTTGACAAGAGCCGGTATCGAAAGAGACCCCGTCAAGCGCAAGAAGCTCTACGCCGAGTTCCAGCAGCAACTGTCAGCTGATCTCCCTGTTGCTTTCACCCATGTGTGGTCTAGGGTTTACATCGCGCGTAAGGAGGTGGTCAACCCGCCCACAGGTATCTGGGGCCTGTTTGCGCCTTACGATCAGATCGACCTGGCCAAGTGACAGCCTGTCGCAGTTTCCTTCGCGCAAAATATCTTCCCGGCAGGCGAGAGGAATTGCTCGCGGCCTTTCGGCAGCGGCGCGTCCTAGAAAAGTACCTGGAGACCGTTGCAGGCGCACTGGGATGCGAGTTGCTGCTGTCTAAAGAAAACCCCGATGCGCTTTGCATAACAGTGCAGTGGGATTCGGTGAATGCGCACCTGGCTTGGTTGGACAGCCCCGTACGGGCAGCTCAGGGACCCAAATTGACCGCACTTATGGCCTCGGAGGAGTCGCCTGTGTTGATGTCAGTGGCGTCCACGGTGTGTTCACAAAGCTTTGAGACCTCCAAAACATGAGTATTGTTTCGCGCGCGGAAGTCGTCATCATTGGCGGCGGCATCATCGGCTGTTCCATCGCCTACCACCTGGCAAAGCTGGGCATTACCGATGTGCTGCTGCTGGAACGCCGGCAGCTGACCTGTGGTACCACGTGGCACGCCGCGGGGCTGGTGCCGCAGCTGCGTGCCACGCGCACGCTGACCGAGCTGGCCAAGTACACGTCCGAGCTGCTCAAGACCCTGGAGGCCGAGACCGGACAGGCCACGGGCTTCAAGCAGAACGGCTCCATTGGCGTCGCGCTGAACGAAGCCCGCTTCGAGGAATTCAAGCGTACTGGCGCCATGGGACGCGCCTTCGGCGTGGAGGCCGAGTTCCTCACACCTTCTGAGGTGATCGCCAAATATCCGCTGTTGGAAGGCAAAGGGGTGGTGGGGGGCATCTGGACGCCAAATGATGGACAGACAAACCCCATCGACACCACCATGGCGTATGCCAAAGGGGCCCGCAAACATGGGGTCAAGATCATCGAGCAGGCGTTGGTGACTGACGTAGTGGTAGAAAACGGGCGTGCAGTGGGCGTGCACGTGCTCAAGGACGGCATAGAGGGCGTCGTGCGCGCCGGCACCGTCGTGCTGGCCGCTGGCATGTGGAGCGCCGAACTTGGCCGCAAATTGGGACTGCGCCTCGCGTTGCAGGCCGCCGAGCACTTCTACGTCGTTACCGAGCCCATACCAGGACTGCCGCATGACTTGCCGGTGCTTCGCGTCCCCGACGAGTGGGCCTACGTGAAGGAAGACGCCGGCAAGCTGCTGCTGGGCGCCTTCGAGCCGGTTGCCAAACCCTGGGCGCTGGACGGCATCCCGGCCGAGTTCTGCTTCGACCAGTTGCCTGATGACCTGGATCACTTCGAGCCTGTGCTCACGGCAGCGATGCAGCGCCTGCCCGTGCTGCAGACCGCCGGCATTGCCACCTGGTTCAATGGGCCCGAGAGCTTCACGCCTGATGACCGCTACCTGATGGGCGAGACTGCCGAGGTGCGCGACCTGTTCGTGGCCTGTGGCTTCAATTCCATCGGGATTCAGAGCTCGGGGGGCGCGGGAAAGGTGTTAGCGCAGTGGATCCGGGACCGCCGCGCGCCTGTGGACCTGCCGGGCATGGACGTTAGGCGGATGCATCCTGTGCAGGGGACACGCGCCTTCCTGGCCGACCGTACCACTGAGTCACTGGGCTTGCTTTATCAGATGCACTGGCCATTTCGCCAAGCCGAGACTGCGCGAGGCGCGCGCCGTACACCGCTGCACGACCGGCTCCTGTCCCTGGGTGCCTGCATGGGCGAGCTGCACGGATGGGAACGCGCCAACTGGTATGCCGAGCCTGGCAGCGACCCTCGCTACGAGTACAGCTGGGGGCGGCAGAACTGGTTCGAGCGGACTGCCGCCGAGTGTCGTGCCGTGAGCGAGGGGGTTGCCCTGTTCGACCAGTCGTCCATGGCCAAGTTTCTGGTGCAGGGGCGAGACGCCGTACGGGTGCTGAACCGATTATCGACTGCGCAGATCGACGTGCCCGCGGGGCGTATCGTTTACACGCAATGGCTGAACATCCTGGGCGGCATCGAGGCAGACCTCACTGTAACGCGGCTGGACGAGCAGAGCTTTCTGGTGGTAACCAGCGTGGCTTCCCACGTGCACGACTTCGCGCATCTGCGCCATGCCATCGGCCCCGACGAGTTCTGCTCGGTGACAGACGTGACGGCTGGCTGGTCCTTGCTGTCGGTGATGGGACCACGCTCGCGCGATCTGTTGTCAGCAGTAAGCGGCGCCGACTTCTCAAACGCCGCCTTTCCTTTTGGGACGTCGCGTGAGATCGAGATCGGCTACGCCGTGTTACGTGCGAGCCGCATCACCTACGTCGGAGAACTGGGTTGGGAGCTCTATGTGCCTGCTGACGGAGCGGTACACTTGTTCGAACGCCTGTGGGCCGCAGGTGGCGACCTGGGACTCAAGCTTGCGGGCTTTCACGCGCTGAATGCCTGTCGCACCGAAAAAGGGTACCGCCACTGGGGACACGACATCGGCATAGAGGACACACCGCTGGAGGCAGGTCTGGCCTTCACCTGCGCCTGGAACAAGCCGGGCGGCTTCACCGGCCGCGAGGCCTTACTTCGCCAGCGCGACACCGGTGTTCAGCACAAGCGTCTGCTGCAGTTCCGCCTGGACAGTGCCACGGAGCTGCTGTTCCACGAAGAGCCTATCTTTGCGGACGGCCTTCCAGCAGGCGTCATCACATCGGGCATGTACGGTCACCGCGTCGAGGCTGCGATTGGCATGGGCTTTGTCAAGCCCGGGACCGCGGTGACGCCCGACTGGGTGGCGGCCACGCGCTTCGAGATTGGCGTTGGAGACCGACGGGTACCTGCGCGGGCCCAGCTCGGTGCTTGGTACGACCCCCAGGGCAAGAAAATCAAGTCATGAAAGTTAACCACCGGCTTGGCCTGCGAATTCGGGACTTGCGCAAGGCCAAGGCGATGAACATCTCCGAGCTTGCGCGCAAGATCGACCGCTCGGTGGGCTGGGTCAGCCAGATCGAGCGCGGTAAATCTGCAGTCACCATCTCGGCTCTGAACCAGATTGCCGCGGCCTTAGAGGTGAGGGTGTCGTGGTTCTTCGACGCTGGCGCTCCCCCTGCACCAGAAGAAGAGGGTCTAGTGGTGCGCCAAGCTGACCGGCGCACACTAGACTTCCACGGCTCGGGCGTACACGAGGAGATGCTGTCACCCCACCTGCACGGCGCGCTGCTGCTGGTAGAGACAACCTTCGAGCCCGGCGCCACCACGGGGGACCGTGACCGCGAGCGGCGCGGCGAGGAGGCGGGTCTGGTGCTGAGCGGCACGCTGGAGCTGCGCGTAGAGGGCCTCGTGCTGAAGCTGCAGGCCGGCGACAGCTTCAACTTCACCCGGCAGGGGCCGCACCGTTGCCACAACCCCGAGGATATCCCCTGCCGCGTTCTGTGGGTGATCACCCCGCCGTCATACTGAGGGGTTGAGTCCGCATCTACTCTCTTACAACGACCCGAGGAGAAGCTCCAACATGAACCGCATCAGCCGCCAACTCTTGCAGGCCGCCAGCCTGACTTCCACCGTGTCCCTCCTGGGACTGCCTTTGGAAGCCCTGGCCCAGGCCGCACTTGGCAGCGTGGTGGTCATCGGTACCACGCAAAAGCCCCGGCACTTGAATGCCGCGGTGCAAAGCGGCATGGACGCGCAGTGGAAGCCCCAGCCCTACTTGACCGAAAGTTTCGAGCTTTCACCCGATAACCCCAGCGTGCGACTGGTGTTGCGCCAGGGCGCAGTCTTCCATGATGGCAGGCCCATGACTGGTGAGGACATCAAGTTATCCATCGAGACCATCCGCGATCACCACCACTTCCCACCATGTACGGGCCGGTGAACGCGGTGACCATCGACATCGAGCGCACGGCGGTAGTGAGTCTGGCCGAGCCGCACCACGCGCTGCTGCTGGCCATGCCCACCCCGCTCACGCCCATTATCCTCAAGCACCCCTTCGGCGACGGCACCGACCCCAAGGTGCACCCGCGCAACGCCAACCCGATGGGCTCGGGGCCGTTCAAGCTGGTGGAATTCAAGCCGTGCGACCACATTATCATGGAGCGTTTCAATCGCTCCTTCCTGAAGGATCTGCCCAAGCTCGAACGCATCATCCGCCTCACGCTGGACGTGGACTCCATCCTGTCTTCGGCTGAACTCAAGGCGCTCAAGGAGCACAACAAGCCGGCCCTGGCCAAGGTGGGCATCGAGGTCAACGTGTGGGTGTCGCCAGACTCCCCCATCTGGGCGCGTCGCGTGTCCAGCGGCCAGTTCGAGATGACCATCGACTCGGTGTGGAACTGGGGTGACCCGGTCATCGGCGTGCGCCGCACCTGGCGCAGCTCGAACATCCGCCCGGGCCTTGCTCTCCGAGAGCGTCAACACCGAAGGCTATCGCAGCACGGTGGTGCAGCCGCCGTGCGGCATCTGGGGGCCAATCGACGGTCAGACCGAGATGGGGGTACAAAAGGTTTGAAAGCACGGACGACGCAGCACTCTCCCTGCAGCATCAAGGACCTGATCTGATGAGTTCCGTGCTGATCATTTTTTTACGCCGCCTGGTGCTGGCCTTCGGGCTGGTGCTCGCGGTGCTGGCCGTGAACTTCACGCTGATCCAATCAGCACCGGGCGACCCGGCGATGGTGATCGCCGGCGAGATGGGTGGCGCGGACGAGGCGACCATGGCTGCCATCCGAAAGAACTATGGCCTGGACAAGCCGCTGCCCGAGCAGTTCGTCACCTACATCGGGCGCAGCCTAGGCGGTGACCTGGGCACGAGCTATACCTATAACCGCCCGGTCAAGGATCTGATCCTGGACCGCCTAGGCCCGACGGTGCTGCTCGTACTGACTGCGCTGCTCGGCGCCATCCTGATCGGCACGCTCATGGGCGTGATGGCCTCGCGCCGGCCCGACAGTTTGTTCAGTGGCGTGGTCACGGTGTTCTCGCTGATCGGCTACGCGATGCCGGTGTTCTGGACTGGTATTCTGCTGGTCATCCTCTTCGGTAAGGTCTGGCCCATCATGCCGATTGCAGGCATGCGCGATGTACGGCTGGCCGGGGGCGGCGCCTGGGCAAGCGCGCTGGACGTATTGCACCACCTGGTGCTGCCGGCCGTCACGCTGGGCCTGATTTACTTGGCACAGTACAGCCGCCTTGCGCGTGCCAGCATGCTGGAGGTGTTGGGCTCAGACTACATCCGGACCGCGCGTGCCAAGGGCCTGGGCGACGGTGCAGTCACCTTCAAGCATGCGCTGCGCAACGCCATGATGCCGCTGGTGACGATCGCAGGCTTGCAGTTCGGCAACCTCATCTCCGGCGCCGTGCTGGTGGAGACCGTGTTCTCCTGGCCTGGCCTAGGTACGCTGGCGCTAGATGCTATCCTGGGTCGCGACTACCCCACCCTGCTGGGAGTGCTGACCTTCTCTTCCGTCCTCGTCATCTTGGCCAATCTCATCACCGACCTGAGCTACCGCTGGATCGACCCGCGGTTGCGAGGGCGTTGAGGCGTCTGCACCCCATGTCCGTCGAAGCCCTCTCCCCCTGGCACGAAGCCTGGCGCGTCTTCTGCTCCAACAAGGCCGCTGTGTTGGGTCTGGCCATTCTGCTCACCTTGGTGGGAGTGATGCTGGTGGGCCCATCTGCCTACGGCGTAGCGCCCTTCGACATCGCCGGCGCTCCCTTCACCGCGCCCTTCACCGACCCCAGCGTATGGCTGGGCACCGACTATCTCGGCCGCGATGTCCTGGCTGGCCTGCTGGTAGGCGGGCGCGCCACTGTGCTGGTGGGCCTGGCGGCAGCCACGGTGGCTGTGATCATCGGTGTGAGCATCGGCGCCCTGGCGGGCTTCTTCGGCGGCTGGGTGGACACGGCCCTGTCGCGCGTGACCGAGCTCTTCCAGGTGCTGCCGGCGTTGCTGTTCGCCATGGTGCTTGTGACGCTTTTCACCCCATCGCTGAAAGTGGTGATCCTTGCCATCGGCGTGGTGGCTTGGACAGGCACGGCACGGCTAGCGCGCGCCGAGTTCATGCGCCTACGCAACCTGGAGTACGCTAATGCGGCACGCGCCATGGGCGCCGGGCCGCTGCGCCTGATGTTGCGCGAGATTCTGCCCAACGCCCTGCCCCCGCTCATAGTCTCGGCCACGCTGATCGTGGGCTCGGCCATCCTGTTCGAGGCCGGCTTGAGCTTTCTGGGGTTGTCGGACGCCAACGTCATGTCCTGGGGCCTCATGATCGGCAGCAACCGCCGCAACATACTGGAGTGTTGGTGGGCCGTCAGCTTCCCAGGCGCGGCCATCTTCCTCACCGTGCTGGCAGTAAGTCTCATTGGCGACGGGCTGAACGACGCTCTCAACCCCAAGCTGCACTTGCGATGAGCGCACCCTCCACCGCCGCCGCAAACCCCCAGGCTTCCAACTTGGCAAGCACTTCTGCGGCCCCCGTGGCCTCCACTCCCCTGCTCAGCGTGCAGGGCCTGGGCGTGGAGTTCCGAACACGCCGCGGCGTGGCCCGCGTGCTGGACGACGTGGGCTTTGAGCTGCGGCGGGGCCAGACGCTGGGCGTGGTGGGCGAGTCTGGCTGCGGCAAGAGCGTGACGGCGCTGGCAGCGATGCGGCTCATCTCCCAACCGCCGGGGCGTATCACGGCCGGTCGCGTGTTCTTCGACGGGCGCGACCTGCTGAGCCTGCCGGAAGCGGAGATGCGGCGCGTGCGCGGCAACCGCATCTCCATGATCTTCCAGGAGCCCATGACCTCGCTGAACCCGGCCTACACGGTGGGAGACCAGATCGCCGAGGCCGTGCGGCTGCACGAGGGATTGTCGACGGCGGACTCCACCGCACGGGCGGTGCAGATGTTGGAGGCGGTGGGCATACCAGCGGCAGCGCAGCGGGTGCACGAGTACCCGCACCAGTTCTCCGGCGGCATGCGCCAGCGCGTGATGATCGCTATGGCCCTGGCCTGCAAGCCCGACGTGCTGATCGCCGACGAGCCCACCACCGCATTGGATGTCACCGTGCAGGCGCAGATCTTCGACCTGATCGCCGAGTTGCGCGAGAGCACCGGAACGGCCGTGATGTTGATCACCCACGACATGGGCGCCATCGCCGAGATGGCCGACAGCGTGGTGGTGATGTACGCCGGGCGCATCGTCGAGACGGGCGACGTGCGCGACATCCTGGGCAGCCCGCTGCACCCCTACACCCGCGGCCTCATCGCATGCTCACCAGGCCGACGCACCGTGGCGCCGGGTGAGCTGCTGGAGGAGATTCCGGGCACCGTGCCCTCGTTGCTGGAGCGTGGAGCGGGTTGCCTGTTCGCTGACCGCTGCGCCAGAGTGATGCAGAAGTGCCGGCAGAAGCTGCCGGCAACCACCGCGCTGCCAGGCAGGCGGCAGGTGGCGTGCTGGTTGTATGAGGGAAGTGAGGCATGACCACTGACACCCTGCTGTCCGTGCGCGACCTGAAGGTGCACTTCCCCGTGGGCGGTGGCCTCTTCGGCACGCGGCAGATGGTCAAGGCCGTGGATGGCGTGAGCTTCGACGTCAAGCGCGGCAGCATCTTCGGCATCGTGGGCGAGAGCGGCTCGGGCAAGAGCACCACAGCGCTGGCCGTCATGCGCCTGGTGAAGATCACCGCCGGCACCGTGCGCCTGGGCGAGGCCGAGATCGGCCACCTGAAGGGTGAGGCCCTGCGGCGCGAGCGGCGACGCTTCCAGATGGTCTTCCAGGACCCATATGCGTCGCTCAACCCGCGCAAGCGCGCGGGTGACGCCATCCTGGACGCGCTCAACCTGATGGACGTGGGCGAGCCGGCCAGCCGGCCCGACCGCGCGCGTGAGCTCTTCCTGCAGACGGGCCTTCGGCCCGAGCAGTTGCAACTCTTCCCGCACCAGTTCTCAGGCGGGCAACGTCAGCGCATCGTGCTGGCGCGCGCGCTGGCCGCGCGGCCTGAGCTGGTGGTGTGCGACGAGCCGGTCTCGGCCCTGGACGTGGCCATCCAGGCGCAGATGCTGAACCTGATGATGCGCCTGCAGCGCGAGTTCGGCCTGACCTACCTCTTCATCTCGCACGACCTGGGCGTGGTGCGCCATCTGTGCGGCGAGGTGGCGGTGATGTACTTGGGCCGTATCGTGGAGCAGGCGCCGCGTGAGGCGCTGTTCGAGCGCCCGCTGCACCCCTACACCCGCGCCCTGTGGTCAGCCGCCCCCTCCTTCGACCCCGACGCACGCAGCCGCAAGGACCGCATCCGCCTGCAGGGCGACCCGCCCAGCCCGCTGAAGGTGCCCCAAGGCTGCCGCTTTGCAGGCCGCTGCCCCTTCGCGCAGGACCTATGCCGCACCAAGGAGCCCGCCCTGCTCGAGGTGGCCCCGGGCCACCAGATCGCGTGTCACCGGGTGGGGGATGAGGGGCAGGTGATGTACCCAAACTGAAACTGGGCCTCCATCCCGCCAAGGGGCCTGGAGACCACCGCCCCGCACCCGGGCGGGTGCGTATTCCGCGCGCAACTGGATCCGCGCGCCAACGCTCGGGGCGACAACAGCAAGGGTGTTTCCTCCGCCAAGCGTATGGAAAAATAAACCCCCTCGATTAGTCCGCAAGTAAGCCATTGATTTAATGAACAATTTTTTTTGACACTGCTTGCGGACTTCGGAATCGCCCTCACCCCGGGGGCTTCAGAGAAACCGGGCAAACGCAGAGGATTGGGCCCGCTTGAGATTGGTGGCGTGCGGCGCCTGAGTCTACACTTGGTTATAAACCTGAATCGGACGAGCCTGGACTTGCAGATTCAGTTGCCAAGCAGGCGGCGAGCGAGCACGGTCTGCATGTCACGTCGGCCGTCCACAATCAAATAAATCATGACTTTGTTGTCAGCAACACGATAGATCACTCGGTAAGGCTTAAAGAAGGTCTGCCGGTATTCTTTGATGCCAAGGCAGACCAGTTCTCTCGGATAACTACCGCGCTCTGGCAGTCTCGACAGGCTCTCCACAACATCCATCAACGCATCGAGAACATGGTTGGCGCTCGCGACGCAGTCGAACGCGCAGATGTAATCGTGGATGGCCTCGAGGTCTTGCTCTGCACCCTGGGTGAGTAGAACTTCAAACTTGGCCGACTTGCCTGCCATCAGTCTCAGGCCCGCTTGGCGCGAAGACGTGCAACAACGTCGGTCGCAGGCCTAACCTTTCCGGCAGCCACATCCTGATTACCAAGCGCAAGAATTTTTAGCATGGCCAGTGCTTCTTGTGTCTCCTCGAACGAGGCCACATCCTGCAGGACCGCCCTGGCCTCGCCGTTTTGGGTAATAACCAGCGGCTGGCGTTGTTCTGCGAGGTGCCTTAGAACCTCCGCGGCATTCGCTTTGAGGTAGCTGATGGGTTTGACTTGTGATGAGTAGCGCATGACTGTGCTCAAAACTAAAATAAGTTTTAATATAGTCTTTTAACGGTCCGCCTACAAGCTTGGAAGTCGTTTGAGGGGAGTTTCATCAGTTTCGCGCGGGCACATCAGAGCCTACCCTGTATCCCATCGCACGATAGCCACGCTGGCGCTTTTCCCACATCCGCAAAAGCGCGGGGTGACCGGTGTCCACGAAATCGATGATCCGCACGTTGATTTGCTGGCGTGCTCTCTGTGCAGGCGCCCGGCGTATTGCTGCAGCGTGCCCTTACAAGATACCGGCATGGCTAGCACTAGCGTGTCGAGCGGCGGGTGATCGACGTCGCTGCGCTCCACGAGCAGGCGCCATGAACATCATTGCGGGGGCGCTGGCGCCACGAACGGATTCATGACCTTCACGCCGGCGCTTGCGAAGTCCGCCGCATTGCGCGTGACGACCGTCAAATCGTAGATCAGTGCCGTGGCCGCAAGTTGCTTGCCCAGGGCGTGCTCGGGATTCGGAACTCGCAGCCGTCCCCACACCTACGCGGCGTCGGCGTCGGCGCCGAAGGCGAGCTCCTTGTCCGCGTATTGCTCGAGCACTGCGCAGAGCCAGTCCTCCAACAAACCCGCCTGTTCGGTATCGCCGCGCAGCCGAATGAGTTCAACACCGCGACGAAGTTCGCCGATGGTGATGACCGACAGATAGACCGGGTCGCCTGCACTGGCTATGCGATTGAAGAACTCGATGACGCCTCGGTTCGCCCTGGACTTCTTGCGCGCCTCGCTGATGACATTGGTGTCAATCAAATACACGGGGCGCCTTGCCGTCGGGCTCGACGCGCTCAAAGTCCGCGTCGGTGCCGACGTCAGGAATCGAAGCCAGAAGCTCCGCCAGCGCGCGCCTGCGAGGGCGGGCGAGAGCCTCAGCCAGGATCTCTCGATGTTCCGCCTCGGCGCTTCGGCCGTGCGCGCCAGCGCGCTCCTTGAGCGCCTTCACGAGCGCCTCATCGACACCGCGAACGAGTAAGTCAGGCATGTCGGCACCTCCGGGAAACGATGCTAATAACGATAGCAGAACCGAGTTGTCGTGATCGCAGATGCTGGCGAGGTCGGCTAAGCCCCATCCGGGCAACGGACCTCACCGGACAACATCACTGGGGTGCCGTCCCGTCGTGCGCACGCGTTACTCAGTCGGGCGGCCGAGCATTCTAGGATCACGTTCGTGCACATCTGCGTGATGACGCGCAAATGAAAGCAGTCTTCCAGGCGGCCTTAGATGCGTCTCTAAAGTCTCAACTTTCGAATTGAGCGAGAAACTTTTTCTCCTGCTCTTTCCAGTCCGTTGGGAACGGCGCGAGCAGTTGCCGCCTCGTGAGCCAAGCGGGATGCTTGCCGTCCAGAATTGCCTGCACAATGACGGGCGAGAGATAGGCGAGCCTTAGGATTCGGCTTACATAGGACGGGTTAATTTTTTCGGCTGCCGCCAAGTCCTCAATGGTCGTGTAAGTGCCGTCGTACAGAAGCCGATGCCAGCGAAAGCCACGCGCGATCACTTTGATCATGGTGTTGTCGATCGTCGCCTCACGGCGTACCAAGCCCCGCGATCCGTCAGGCCGCACGATCAGCGTTCTTCCGCCCCGTGGGCGAAAGGTCATCTTGATCGTAGTGACCTCTGCACTACCCGCTGTGAGCGTCATGCGGCCACCTTGTCGATAGCTTGCATGACCGAGTCACGCATAAATTTCGGCACCCCTTTCGTGTGCCACTTGATGCTGATCTCATCTTTTCGGACGGTGATCCGCTCAATCAATGCGTGTGCGATGCGGGCCTGCTCGGCTGGGAATAGATGATCCCAAACCTCGCCGATGGATTGCAGCTGACGGATCGCTTCGGTTTCGCTGATGTCAGGGCGGGTCAATATGACCTCGTGCACCGCTTGCGCCAGAATTTCCGGCGCGCGCAGCACCCCACGCAGTTGTTCAACGACGACGCCTTCGATTTCACCGGCTGGCACGCGACAGACCTCGCAGGCCTCTTTGCCGAGTTTGATGGCGTCGGTGTTGACATAGTACCGGTATTGTTTGGGGCCCTTACTCGTCCAGGCAGGGGTGAAGGCGCGGCCTTCTGGTGAAAATAGCAGACCGCGCAGAAGTGTTGGGGATGTTGCGTTGCGGCACTGTGTACCGCCTTTGACATGCTTATCGCCAGCCTTGAGCAATGCCTGCACAGTGTCCCACAACGGCCGGTCAATGATGGGCTGGTGTTCGCCTGGGAACTGCTTTCCCTTGTAGGCGGCCATGCCGATGTACACCGGGTTCTTGAATATCTTGTAGACGAGACCCTTTGTGATCAGTTTGCCCTGACGCTCGATGCCCTTGGATGTGATCCACGACTTAGAGGTGACCCCTCGCGCTCGCAGGTCCCTGACCAGCGTTGACATCGATGGCGTTGCCGCAAAACGCGTGAAAATCTCACGAACGATCTTCGCCTCGGCGGGGTTGGCAATCAGCTTCCGGTTGGCAACGTCGTAACCCAGGGGTGGCATGCCGCCCATCCAGATACCGCGCTGGCGGGAGGCCGCGATCTTGTCGCGCACGCGCTCACCTGCCAGTTCGTGCTCGAATTGGGCAAACGACAGCAGGATGTTGAGCGTCAGTCGGCCCATCGAGGTGGTTGTGTTGAACGCCTGGGTCACCGATACAAAGGTGACCTTGTGCTCGTCGAAGATCTCGACCAACTTGGCGAAGTCGGCCAGTGAGCGCGACAGCCGGTCGATCTTGTAGACAACGATGATGTCGACCATGCCGGATCGGACGTCATCAAGCAGTTTCTTCAAGCCGGGCCGTTCCATGTTGCCGCCGGAGTAGCCACCGTCGTCATAGCGCTCGCGCGCCATCATCCACCCTTCTGATTTCTGGCTGGCGATGAAGTTCTCGCAAGCGTCCCGCTGGGCATCAAGCGAGTTGAAGTTTTGATCAAGCCCTTCATCGGTGGACTTGCGCGTGTAGATCGCGCAGATCAGGCGACGCTCCGCTGTCATCACGCGCTCCTTGCCGAGCCAAGACCAAAAAACGCCCACCCGTTGCGGTTGGTGCCGGTGATCGCGCGGGCGATGCTCGATAGCGACTTGTACCGTCGGCCGTTGTAATCAAAGTGGTCGACGCAGACCAACACCTCGAAGGGGTTGCCTTGCCACTCACGGATCAGGCGCGTCCCTGCGATGGGTCGGTTGTTGAGGCGGCGGCGGCGGACCTCCAACTTGCCTCCATCGAGTTGCTCGCCGAGCAGCTCAAGGCGCTTTGCGCTCTCGCGCTTGAGTCCGCCGTAGGCCAACTCCTGAATGCGGTAAGCCAGGCGGGTTTCAAGGAAGCGCCGGTTGAAGGGCGGCGGCTCCTGGTGGAAAAGGTCTCGCCATGTCTGCTTGAGATCGGCAGCGCTGGCAGTCTTCAGGGCGGCCACTCGGGCTACAACGGATTCGGTCACTGGGGTTCTCCTTGGTGGTCAGGACACCCCGTACTAACGCTCTGTTCGGTCAGGTTATCAAGTCCAACTCGGCGCTCATGCAGGCGGATGACGGCCAGAGCCAGGATCGCCCCCACAACGGCTGCTGGGGCCTTCACAAGGGGCTTCTTAGGTGTGGCTCGTGGCGATTGGGCTGGCATGAAGGTTCATACCGGCAAAGCCCCGGCATTTTCTCACCCGCCTTTACTCGGCCGCCACCCGCCCGAGCGCACCCTCTTCCGCCGTAAATCAGGATCTCGAGCCCTTCGTGACGGCTTCCGCTTTCTGTACGCGATAAGTACGAATACGTTAAAACGTGAACACTGAGCACAGCGAACACTGTAAAAAATAAGTAAGTCACTGACTTATAACGGCAAATCAATTTTTTGTGACGTGATATGAAACATCTCATACATATGACTGAAAGGGATTACAGTTCAACTCAATATCTGAGTTGTCATCATTAGACGAACACTGAGTCCAGATTGAGCGGCTTTTCTCATTGTGAGTTAGCTCATCCGTCCGTTAGAATTGCATCATCGCGCAAGCACTTTTACGGGAGCCCCCAATGAACATTTCCAACGCAGCCGCAGCCAAAAAGATCTCCAAGGCGCAGGAGAAAGCCAAGGCCTTGCGCGACAGTGTTTGGCCCGACCTCGATGAGCAAATGCTCTGGAACCGCAAGGCTGTGAGTGGTTTCACCACGATCCCGCGAACCATGCCGCTGGTGATGAACATCATCGATGTGCTCACCAAGAACAAGCCCGCTGGCAGCACCTACTTTGTCATGTGGTGCCGAACCTTTGATCACTCGCTGCTGGTCATTGATAACCCCATGACGTTGGCAGTAGAGGCCGGCTTTTCTGGTGAGCGGGCGCTGAGCACTTGGAAAGACCGAATGCGTTCTTTGGTCGATCTCGGCTTCATCGATGCCAAGGAAGGTTCAACGGGGCCATTCCATTACGTACTACTTCTCAACCCCCACAAGGTGGTCTGGCAACTCAAGCACCGTATCCAGGAAGGCACTTTCCGTCAATTGCAGACCCGAGCCATCGAGATTGGGGCCAAGGACATGGAGCCAGCCATACAAGCACCTGCCGCTGCTGCAGCGGAGTCCCCAGAGGCCTGAACTGACTGATCTGTCCACAGCACCGTGCTGCAGCAAGGAACCAAAGACGCAAAAGGAACGCCGGCAACGGCATGCACATGAAAAGAGAACCGTATGAGCAAGAAACCATGGGAAAACGACAGTTGTGAGGCAGTCCAGGCCTATTTCACCGTTTACCGCGTCCCGGTAGCCGCAGCGCTTTGGTGCGGCATTCCCGTCGCGGAAGTTGAGGAGCATCTGTCCCAGTGCAAGGAGGTTGTGAAAGGGATACTGAAGCATCCCTACATCGATTGCCTTGAACCCAGGTGTCGGGCCATTCACGACGCGATCGTGAAGGGTTTGCTGCCCTGTAGCCGAGAAAACGGAAAAGTCGTTCCGACTTAGGAGCACGTTGCAGCTGATCGGCGCCACGTATCGCGGCAACACCTCAAGGACTGGATCGCGGCCACCTTTCCAACGGATAAGCCTGAATTTCTTTTCGATGCGGTGGAACGAAATGTCCACCCGGCTATCAGCGTTGAAGCGTTCCAGGCGCTTCAGGCAGATCGAGAGGCACTCGAGGCCAAGCTGAATACAGCCAGGGAAGAGTACAAAAAGCTTCGGGCTGAAAAGAATCAACTGGCGGCAGATCTGCATGCGCTTCAAGAGCAAACACAGAATCCAAAGTTGCCTGGGCGAAGGTCTGAAACCACTTACCTGAACATCATCGGCGCGATGCTGGCCGTGATGTTGAACAAGAACTCCGCAGGCAAAGCCAATTCTGTTTTTGAAAACCAGTCAGCGGTTATCTCGAACATCGTCGCTCACTTTGGCGCAAAGCCCGGCATCTCTCAGCGAAATCTTGAAGACAAATTTTCAGAGGCCAAGCGCAGTCTGAGTCAATAGAGGAAGTTGTTCGACGTTACCGCAACTGCGGTAACCAAAAACGCAATTGCGGTGCCTTCATGAAGTAACCCCGGTCCAATGGCTTCATGTACACGAACACGGAAAAGGAAAAACATGTTGCCAACTGAAATCAAGCCTGGAGTTACCCCCAAGAACCCCAACGCAGACGCATCAACTGGAACTCCTAAAAGGGGCGTCCATGCGGCTGCTAATGACGCCTTCTGCGAGGCTGCGGTGAGTGCCGCCAAAACTCGTGCATATAGGGCAGCGCTGACTGCCGGGCTTGCCCCAGCCGAGCGTGAGGATCTGTACCAGGAGATCCTGTGTGACATCTACAGGCGCAAAAAGCAGTTTGACCCCAGCCGTGGCGCACCCGGTACCTTCACAGGGACT
>Ga0194133_10003888_pt1 | contig 20678 bp, 16 predicted proteins | sample TA2KigOf40mmetaG_FD_155448 | JGI IMG/M metagenome (GOLD analysis project Ga0194133, IMG submission 155448) | Freshwater microbial communities from Lake Tanganyika, Tanzania - TA2015055 Kigoma Offshore 40m | ecosystem: Environmental > Aquatic > Freshwater > Lake | place: Tanzania: Lake...
CTCTCCCCTTGTGGTTTTGAAATTCTGTTTGTATTCATTATGGTTTCACCTTCATACTGGGGGTCATCATCATCAACATCCTACTAAGAAATGCTTTTTGAGTGAACATTATTTCCTCGGATTGCTTTAACTCAGCTGTTTGAGCCAGTTGGTTAAAATATTAGATTATTTCATGATATAAATGGTGATAAACAAAAAAAGGAGATAGAGAGGTAGATGACCTTGGGTTTGCAGAGTTCCGATTGTCATTTTGTATGTGAGAGATGAAAGAGATGTAAAGAAAAAAGATTTTTTTATTACTTTTTTACTTTGAAGACTTTTAATAGATGTTTTGTTTAGATGTGCCATAAGAACTTATGCATTCTGATTTGATTTGTATTTACATGTCTGTATTTGAAAGAAGTTTCAAATCATCTTTGTCCTTTATTTTTCTTCACTTCTCCCCTCCAAACAGAGTGACTTTTAAGAAATTCTTTTTTGATTCAAGTCTTGAATAGACAGGGTGTTGTAAAATTCGAACATACTTTGCTGTTGAAATTGATGAAAAGCTAGAAGCCTTTTATTAAAAATCTTATGAATTTTTTCATTTTTTTAATTAGCCAATGGGTATCATGGCTCTAGTTGACGAAGAGTGCTGGTTCCCCAAAGCCACAGACAAAAGTTTTGTCGAGAAGTTGGTCGCTAGTCATGCTGCACACCCGAAATTTGTCAAAACAGACTTCCGGTAAATAACTGCTCAAGTTTAACCTCCCATCCTTAATCATTCTTGTAAACATTTCTAATTGTTTTTATAGTGGAGAGGCTGACTTCTCTGTGATTCATTATGCTGGGAAGGTAGATTACTCAGCCAAGAAGTGGTTGATGAAGAACATGGACCCCTTAAATGAGAACGTGATTCAACAATTTAAGACCTCGCAAGATCAGTTTGTTGCCTCAATCTGGAAGGATGCTGAGATTGTTGGCATGGCTCAACAAGTGAGACTTTCAAACTAAAATTGAAATATTTCAGCCAATCAAACTGATTTTCTCAGGCCATGAGCGACACACAATTTGGTGCCCGAACTCGCAAGGGTATGTTCAGAACTGTGTCTCAGCTCTACAAAGAGCAATTAGCAAAGCTGATGGATACCCTGAGAAATACAAACCCCAATTTTGTACGATGCATAATCCCCAACCACGATAAAAGGGGAGGCAAAATCAATGCCACTCTTGTTCTCGACCAACTAAGATGCAACGGTGTGCTAGAGGGTATTAGAATCTGCAGACAAGGATTCCCTAACAGGTTTTTAACTTTTTTTGTCTGTGTGGTTTGTTCCACAATGCAATTTATTACAAAGTTCAAACGCTCATCATAAATTATGTTGAAACTAGGATACCCTTCCAAGAGTTCCGCCAGCGTTACGAACTTTTGACACCCAGCGTGATTCCAAAGGGTTTCATGGATGGCAAAAAGGCTTGTGAAAGGATGATTCAAGCTCTAGAACTCGACAATAACTTGTACAGGATTGGTCAATCCAAGATTTTCTTCAGAGCAGGTAAATTACAACAACAAATCAACTCCTTTCATTTTTGACATGAAAAGGACTCATTTTTGCATGAATTTATTTCAAGGTGTGTTGGCTCATCTTGAGGAGGAGCGTGACATCAGGATCACAGACTTGGTTGTCAAGTTCCAGGCCTATTGTCGTGGACTCATTGCCAGAAGGTGGGTTTAATTTCCTACCCATTTGCAAAGTGACCAAAAATTTTGTAGCTTCAAGGTGATCCAGCTTGACCTGGAGTCTTATAATGGTCTGGCTAATACATTGACTAAAAGAATACATGATTTCAAAATCAAAGTCATCTCTATCAGTACTCCCTTTTTTCCTTTACGAACTCACAAAAAGGTGCGCAGAGAACAATGCCTCATTTATTAATCAAAAAGGAAATCTCCATGAATTAGACCTCCATTTCCCCACCATCAAAAATGACATGATGGCCAAACCTTAATATTCATACTCACATCTGTCTTTAAGTTCTGTTAATGCTCAACGAGCTATTTTAACATACAAGAGATGCCGCTTGTCAAATAACTCGTTTAAGACATACAAATTTTTCCAGTCAATTCATCAATTGACATGTTTGGAATAGACAAAACTTTGATTTGACAACTTCGACATGTCTTAAGGTTATTCGGCAGTGCCTTCAGGCCAAGGGAATCTTGACAAGGATACGAAGAGCCGATTCTTTATCCTAAAGGGGAGTTTTCTTAGGTTAACTTATTTCATTTATTTCTATAGCCTCCCCCTCATCCATCTTTTTTATAGCTATCAAGTTTTGACAGCTGGTCCCTTAGCTACTTAGCTTTGTTGACTTCCGTCTTACTTTGAGAGGAAAAATATCTTTCAAGATGCAACCTTTAGTATCCCATTTTTTAGGAAATTAGTTTTTAGACTGCTCTAATACTTTTAATACTTAACAATTTTTCGAATGCTTTGTTTTGTTTCCTGCAAAGCATCAATCAATTACAATTTTGAGCGATGGTACAGAGAGAATAAAATTTCTTCCTAAGATCATTTTGTATAGGAATTTAATTTTCCAATTGGTATTATAGGGATCAATTTTCTACGTTAAGTTTTCAAGGCATGTAAATTGTTCAGGAATTCAATTCGATCATTCTGTAATTACTACTAAATAGTTGACTTGACCTTAGAGAAGACAAGCATAGCCTTGTATTGGTAATAAATCATTGATGACCTGAAAGAAGAAGAAATTTTATTCTGAATTGATTTGGCCCACGTGGCTGAAGCCCTTGTTTTCCAAAATGATAATCTCAGCAGACAAAAAAAGCAGATTTCAACTCTGTTCCCTTTTTTTGATAGCCAAAGAGGGTTGTTCAGTTTTGATTGATATTGTTTAGAGAGGTTTAGCCAAATACGGAATGATCATAACGACAAGTTTTTTCCTCTCTCTATCCGGTTCAAAGCATTGTTAAAAAACGAAGTGAAAGTCACAAGATTAGGAAGTTGTAAGCTGATTTCAAGCAAAGATTGGTTTACGAAATTACTTTAAGTAAATGATAGAATGGGTGAATCATGCCTTTTTTTCTTTGGCGTCGTTGTTTAAATTGCCTGTATTTTATGTAGACTTTAAAGAGGCCTTGTATATCTTTCTGAATAATAGATCACAAAGAGGCTTTGATTGAGAGATCTGATAACAACATCTTCTTTTGTAACTTTTAGAAACTACATCAAGCGCACCCAACAGCTGAATGCTATTCGAATCCTTCAAAGAAATTGTGCAGCCTACCTCAAGCTTAGGAATTGGCAATGGTGGAGGCTCTACACAAAAGTCAAGCCTTTGTTGCAGGTAAAAAAAGAAGTTAAAAATGATGTAGACATGAAGTCCGAAAATCAAGGTTTCTCGTGACGCCAGAAATGTGCAACATGGTTTCAAATAAATGGTCTCTCTATTGTGAAATGGTTGCCAGTTAGGCAAGTCATCATAAATTGAATCTGAGACCTGTTTACATGGCCAAGACCAATCAACGCTTGCTATGTGTACCAACAAATACGAAATCCTTTATATTAAAACCTTTCTTTTCATTGGCAAAACGATATTTTTTAACTTATTGAAATATCCTAATTTCTTGGGCACGTAAAACTTAATAGACTCTTGAAACCAAATGGAAAGTGGTTGTTTAGATTCTTGCCATTTTCTAATGCTTTCAATCATTTATAACCTTAACGCCAGCTTCAAAGAATTCATAAAGATTGATTGAACTTAGGTATAACTGGATTGATTAATTAATTGGATTGAGAGGATTTACTGAGTCGGCAATCACGCTATCCAATAGCTAATCTTTATCCAAAATCACGTCCTTGCAGATACTTTGTGTTTTGAGGGTGCGTGTGAGGGTGTGTGTCTCGTCTCAATCACTATACCCGACCAAGTAAATCGATGAAAGAAGAAATTTATGGTTGACACACAAGGTGGATTGTTTATTTTTCTTTCTCATATTTCAAGCCAAGGTTGTAAATTTTAAACTGAGCTCAGTAGAAACCAGCCATGCCTTTATGAACACCTCAAGAGATCGTAACCCTAAAATATTTGATCGTATCGTTCTCTTGTATGCTAAATATGAAAAAGATCTCGGTAAAGTGGCGTGATTGCACTAGAAAAGGCCTCCATTAAATTTTTAATGAAACGATCATTGTTTGCACTCTGTTACATTCCCAAACTGGCTTAATTGGCAGTTGGAAAAAAGTTTTCCTCTAGCATTATCCCCTGCTAAAAAGTATCCTAATCTTCCGCAGCTTAACAAGATTTAGACGTCATTTTTCATTAACATTCCAACCTTTTTTTCTGCCAGCCTAAAATGTCACCACTAGAGGGCAGTATTTAGATCATACTTCTTTTGAATGATAAATGATGGCCTAATGCACTTGCCATTGACCGGATCATTAAGCCACAGATGACGTAAAATAGCCACTTTTTTGGTCGAACTGGGCCTCAAAAGAGGGTTAGAGCTGCTAATGAGGTGAGAAAACGTAGAGTTGAGTGACAATTGCCAGCTTGAGGGTCTAGATCACGTTCAACAAACAGCTCAGTTGGTGTCCTGGCCGTGAGAAAGAACGTAAAAAAACTGGCCTAAGAGATATAATTGGCATTCAATGTGCGTTGGGAAAAAAACCCTTTTGATCCATTTTGTCTGTTTGCAATCAGGGCCCATTTAGACAATCTCAAATAGTCGATTAAACTGGGCGTAACAGACATATACCATTGAGATGTGTGAAAGAAATTTAATTAAAAAGCTGCACCGAGAAATGGATCTGAAAACAGCGAACGTTAAATTGCAAACAAAGACATATTATGAAACTGGTTCTCATTTTCTCTAATGTTAACCGACATGTCTGATGAAATTGATTTCGTCCTAATTTATGGCTGAAGCCATTTCATCGTAGCATGGTATTTAGAAAATGTGTTGCAGGGATTTTCTGGTTTGACCTTATAAATGAGCATTTTTTAATCGGAAATAATCCCAATTCTAGGTGACGAAGAACGACGAAAAGGTTATCCAAAAGGAGACCGAACTCAAGGAGGTTAAGGATAAGCTTGAGCAACATGAGAAGACTGTTTCCGACCTGGACAAGCAATACAGGCAGGCCATGGAAGAAAAGAACATCCTGGCAGAACAACTTCAGGCTGAGACTGAACTTTGTGCTGAGGCCGAGGAAATGCGTGCTAGGTAAATTTTATTGCCAATCGGCCACAAAAGATTCATGATCCTTGTCCAACTAAGGAATAAAAAATATCGACTCTTGAATTCCAATTTGGGAGCGAGAAAAGCATACATACGAAACATTGTCGATTGGGAGAAAAGTATGAAGGAGATTGAAAAATTCATATCGTCATCATCATTTTGGTCAAAATGAGAAAAGTTTTGATGCCACCAACGATGTGGAGAAATTTTTCCTGCTTCAAAGAGGCACTTAAAGAAACCTCATCATAAATTTTTTTTGACAAGTTTGGCTTTGACGTTTATCTGCACAATTTTATATTTTGTTACTTGGTTGTACAAAATGAGATTTAGACTCAAATCGTTTACATTCTGGTTAAAGGGCTTCCTTTTTATAGACATGATTTTTATGCAGAAAAAAATGAATTGTTGTTAGTGGTGCGGCAAATTATAATTTCAAAGAAGGTCTTTAGAATTCAAGTAAGGCAAAATTTTATGTCAAACTTATGCAGCCTATTTCTTATGCACTATAGATACCGACGACATTATTTTGAAAAGAGGTTTTTGAATTTGAAAACCGCGTCAGGGCAAACACACCCTGTTGAATGGCTGGTGAAATATTTATGACTCTGTGAAACCGCTCAAACAAACAATCTATTCTAATGCATAGTAATGGGGCCCTGAAAAATCAAACCATCCTATCTGAAACGTGATTGAGATTCATCAATTTCCACTCTTAGATGCTCACTTTTTTCAATCAGGTCTTTGAAGGACCAGATTGATTTATAGAGCTGTTTAATACTTGGTCGGCCTCTCAGTAAATGAGATTTTCGTGTTTACAAAACTTACATGATTAGATTGTCATCAAAGAGTATTTGACGTGGAAATATTTTTCCTCTAAATGGAATCGGCCAGGCGTTAATGTCACCAAATGGATCTTGGGTCCTAATTAACCTGATGACATTTACAAAGGAAAAAATTCTAATTTTAATTAGCAAGACCTTAAAAGAAAGTTTGTATTTGAACAAAAAATGATCCTTTGATTAATAGGCTCGCTGCTCGGAAACAAGAGCTCGAAGAGATCTTGCATGACATGGAGGCTCGGATTGAAGAAGAAGAGGAAAAGACCCTGAAAATGAGTGAAGAGCGCAAGAAATTGCAACTCAATATTCAGGATTTGGAGGATCAGCTCGAGGAAGAAGAGGCTGCTCGACAAAAATTACAGATTGAAAAAGTCCAAGGGGATAACAGGCAAGTCGTTTACCTGTTGAGACCATAAAACAGTTTCAAATTTTGTAACTCAAACTTTAGGATCAAGAAGTTTGAAGAGGAACTTGCTATTCTCGAGGATTCCAATCAGAAAGCTCAAAAGGAAAAGAAGTTGATGGAAGAAAGGTTAAGCGATGTCACTGCAACGTTGGCAGAAGAAGAGGAAAAGGCGAAACATCTTACCAAATTAAAAGCCAAGCATGAATCAATGATAGGAGAGCTGGTATGATTCATTACTTTTTAATCAAATGAAGGCAGAAAATGAAAAGCAACTATATGAATTTTAGGAAGAAAAGCTGCGAAAAGATAACCAACAGCGACAAGAAGTTGAAAGGTCAAAGAGAAAGATTGAAACTGAACTGAATGATGTCAAGGAGCAGGTTTGAATGATTAAAATTTTGCCGCTTTTATTGGTGTTTCATCAAAAAATGGGCAAATATTGAGATATAATTTTTTAAGGTTGCTGAGAAGAAGATGCAAGTTGAGGAATTCCAGCTTCAACTTGGCAAACGTGAAGAAGAGTTGGCTCAGGCTATGATGCGTGTAGACGAGGAGGGAGCTGCAAAGGCCAAGGCGCTGAAGAACTTAAGAGAGGTGGAGGCACAGCTTAACGAAGTTCAAGAAGATCTTGAGGCTGAAAAGGCTGCTCGACTGAAGGCTGAGAAACAGAAGCGAGACCTCAACGAAGAGTTAGAAGGTCTTAAGAATGAGCTGCTCGACTCACTGGACTCTACAGGTGAGCTTGATGCGAACGAAATAATTATGCGTTCAATGATTTTAATGAGTTTTCTTTAAAGCTGCCCAACAAGAGTTGCGAACTGCTCGAGAAAAGGAATTGGCCTCATTGAAAAAGAGTTTGGAAGAGGAAGTTGCTAACCACGAGTCAGCGATTGCTGAGATGAGACACAAGCATTCCCATGAGATGCAAGCAAGGTTTGCAAAGCTTTGTGCAAATTATTTGTAAAAAGTGGCTTAATTTGAGTTGCTGTTTTCAGAAACGATGAACTAGACCAGCTTCGAAAGTTGAAAGCTCAACTTGAGAAACAGAAAAACCAACTGGAGCAAGAAAATGCTGACATGATTAACGAGTTGAAGTCTGCCTCAGGGTAACACTTTGCAGCCAGGATTTTTTCAAAGGAGAAAAATAGGCAGTATTTTTGGTTTTACAGAAGCAAGCAAGAAAATGAGAGGCGCCGAAAACAGCTCGAAACCCAGTGTGCCGAGTTGCAGATGAAACTTCAAGAATCAGAAAGGTTGTACAATGAGACCTCGGATAAGCTCTCTAAACTTGTTTCCGAAATGGATCAGATGAACTCAGCTCTCTCAGATGCTGAAAACCGTGCCATCTTAGCTGCCAAAACCTCCGAAACTCTAGAAGCTCAGTTGTCAGAGGTGTCCTCCTCTCTTGAGGAGGAGACACGCCAAAAACTGGGTCTAGTATCGAAGTTGAAGGCTGTTGAGCAGGCCAAGGAAACCTTGGCCGAGCAGCTCGAAGAAGAGGAGGAATCGAAGCGTCAGCTGGAAAAAGAATTGTCCCAGGCAAAGACCCAACTAGTTGAGGTTAAAAAGAAGGTCGACGAGGAGGGAGAACTGGTAAGTTACTTGTTTTGTTAATCATCTAATAAATTTGGCCCTCGGATAGTCTTTAATAAAGGCAATTCAATTTAGGTCTCTCGTCTCGAGGAGATGAAGAAAAAGAATTCCAAGGACATCGAGGAACTAACCCACAAGCTCGAAGAGTACCATGCGGTCAATGAGAAGCTTGACAAGTCAAAGAGGAAGCTAGCCTCTGAATTAGAAGATGCCATTCTTGAACTAGACACTCACCGTGGAAAGGTTCTTGATTTGGAAAAGAAACAACGCAACTTCGACAAGATTCTTTCAGAAGAGAAACTTGCTGCTGAGAGAATTGCAGTTGAAAGAGACGCAGCAGAAAGGGAGGCCAGAGACAAGGAAACACGGTGAGCCTTTTCTTAATCGAAAAAGAAAGATCTTAGATTCATAAAATTTCTTTATTAGGCTTCTTAATCTTAACCGTGACTTTGAAGAGTTAAATGTTCGTCTTGATGAAGCTGAGCGTTCAAAGCGCCAACTGCAGGTGAGAAATGTCTGAATTGATTTGAGCCTTGAAATAAGTATTTATTGAAATCTCGTTCAATCAGGGTGAGCTGGATGATCTAGTCAACTCTCAAGGCAATGCTGATAAGAATGTCCACGAGCTAGAGAAGGCTAAGAAGGCTCTAGAAACTGAGCTAATCGCGACAAAGCAGCAGATGGAAGAGCTCGAGGACGAGCTGCAAGCTACTGAAGATCAGAAAATGCGACTCGAAGTAAACATGCAAGCACTTAAGACTCAATATGAGAGAGATCTTCAGGCCAAGGAAGAATCTGGTGGGAAAGATGAATTTGTCAATCGATAATTTTCAACTTTATTAGATTTTATGACTTGATTCCAGGCGAAGAGAAACGCCGCGGAATGGGCAAACAAATACGCGATCTCGAAGCTGAGTTGGATGAGGAGAGAAAGCAAAAAGTATCTGCCCTCAATTCCAAGAAAAAGCTCGAGGCTGATTTCAAGGACTTGGAGTCAACCATGGAAATGAACAACAAAATGAAGGAGGATGCTTTGAAGCAACTTAAGAAGCTCCAAGTAATGCTTATAATTTTGTCTTCTCTAAGGGATAGAAAAAACCGGCCATATTTATGTCTTCAGGTAGCTATTAAGGATGTTACACGTGACGCAGAGGAGGCCCACCTTGCTAAAACCGAGGCTCAGCAACAATTCAAGGATCTTGAGAAAAAGATAAAGACTTTGGAGGCTGACATGTTGCGGTTACAGGTAAGGAAAAATTCAACTTTGGTCATTTTTCAATATATTTTGGAATCATTTCAATACTATTTTCAAAAAAACTTTCGTAGGAGGACCTCAGTGCTTCTGAGCGACAACGCCGTGCCGCTGAAACGGAACGTGATGACTTAGCTGAAGAACTCGCAAACTATAACAACAGAGGATCTCTTTTGTCTGATGAAAAGAGACGTCTTGACACAAGGTCAGTGAAAGCTCAAAATTTTGGAGTAAGCAGTGATAAACCTTTTTGTTTTACTCAGAATTGCCCAACTCGAAGAGGAACTCGAAGAAGAGCAAGGCAACAGTGAGATGTTGATGGAGCGTGCTAAAAAAGCTCAAGCTCAGATAGAGCAAAATACAACCGAGTTGGCTCAGGAACGTGGACAGGTAATATTCTCAGAAATCAATGGTTAAGTTTGAGCCGGCAGTATCTAAGTTTTAATTTTTAGGTTCAAAAGCTTGAAAATTCAAAGATGCTTCTCGAGCGCCAGAACAAGGAGTTGAAGACAAAGCTGAATGAGTTGGAGACCTCTCAACGTGCCAAGGCCAAGGCTACCATTTCTGCACTTGAGTCAAAGATTGCCAACCTGGAGGAACAATTGGCAGCAGAAACAGCGTATGTTTTTTATACTTTTTAGCTCAAAGTAACACTAAATCTATATAATCTTAACATTCTTCATGGCCAGTGAGCGCATGGCCCAAGCCAAGATCAACCGTAAGCATGAGAAGAAAATGAAAGAGAATCTGATCATGTTGGATGATGAACGTAGACATGCTGACCAATACAAGGAGCAGGCTGAAAAGGTTTGGATTTATCAATTCAAGTTTGACTCAAAACTCATTATGATGAATTTTTCAGATGAATAATCGTCTAAAAGGTCTCAAGCGTACTTTGGACGAAACAGAGGAAGAAATTTCAAGAGAGAAAGCCCAACGACGCAAGATTCAGGTAAAAATTAATTGAATCTTATGGCTTCAAAGCTACATCAGAGTCGAAAATATATTGGCTTCTACAGAGAGAACTTGAGGATTTGATTGCTGAGAATGAGGCCAAGGAAAGAGAGATCATCAACCTGAAAAACAAATTGAGGTAAGGAACGCCAATTGGTGTCTTCAGTGTTGAAAACATTTTACGTAATATTTGTGTGATTGTAAAGTGAAACTAAGAGAAAAAAACTTTCACGTGGAGAAGGTTGCAAAATTTTTAATCAAAGTCAAAATAAGAAAATTAAGTAAAAAAAAGGGGGAAGCCATTGTTTTATTATCTGCCAAAAAAGCCCCTCCAATGATACCAACAAGTGACATTTTAGGGAGTGCGAAGATGAGATTAATTACACTTTTATTCTGATGAATAAAGAGAACAGGTATTGAACCGAATGTGTGAGATTTGTTCCTTACCCCAGAGTTTATGATGTAACTCCTAACAATAGAACATCTGAACTAAAATCGACACATTTTCAGAGATCCACAGTAAAACAAATCATTTATTCGAGAGATGTGACAGGATTTATTTTTCATAACCTTCTCATTTTGGGTAAAACTCAAACACTTGGTTTCTAGTCTTGACTTCTCTGTTTGTAATTACATCTCGTTTGCGTGTGCCTTTCTGTCTGTGTGTGAAATGTCATGTCGTATTGCCTAACCTAACCTTTTCACTCTGCCTTACCAAGGGAGAGAGGATCCAACAACCACTTAATTGAACTTCCATAGTACTGTAGAAAACCGTTGACTTAATTCCAGAGGCACAACTTTAAGCTCAAGCAGTTCTCGCAGACGTGTTGACCGTTCCGACCGGGACTTTATCGGGTCTGTATCTTCTCGAAGCGGTGCTGATCTATCAGACTACACGATCGGAGGTCTAGGGTCATCTCCCCTCACCCTCAGCACTGAGGATGTATCAATCTTGTCTGCCACCAACAGAAGCATCAGTCCTAAGAGAAATCTTAATGCACCAACAACGACTGGCTTAACTGAAAACCCTAACGAACAACCAGCAAGAACCTAAACCACACAAACACTAAACAAAAAGACATGAAAAACATGGAAAAACAATTTGAGTTGTTTATTTTGTGTTATAAAACATAAGATAAGGTATCGTAGAGTAATTTATTTTTTGTTGATTTTTTTCTCTTTCTTTATTAAGAATTCTAAAATTATTTATAAAATTTTGTTACTTTCCCCCCTCCCCCACGAGCAAGCAAAATAATTTCTTTCATGAATACCATTAAAAGACAAGAGCACAGATTTTTGTACAAATGGTTTGATGTTAAAAATATGAACCAGTCAGCAAACCAAAATGAAATCACATCGGATGGAAAACTGAAACTAATTGAGAGCACTGGAGAAGGTACAAAAAGCACCTTGAAAATACCTTGAATTTAAAATATTTTCCATTTCATTCATTTTTCCCTCTCTCGGATGGTAGTTAAGGAACATACCAGGGTGAAAAGTTTACTTCTGCTTATTTTTCTCGTCATCTTTCCTGTAACAAATTACATTCTTTACGTTATCTGTCCTTTTCATTTGGCGTATGGTTTTCTCAGTGAACTTGTTTTTGCATTTTGAGTTAACAGAATTCTGCTTAAGTGATAACTAACAAAGGATGGTTGAATAAAGTAAAAAAACCTGAGAAACCACAGGACTCCGAGATGACGCAGATTCCTCTAAAAAGATGGAATTACTTTATATTGACAAAAATTGATTGACTACATAAATTCAATGAAGTCAGCCGTTACAGCCTGACCCAATTTTTTCTAGTACGGCAGTTAAGAAGTTCCAGAATTAGTTACTTAAACTGATTTTCAAGACTTTTATTTTTTGCTATGCTTAGGAGAGGACTCGGTGCTTTACCATCTAGAATGACCCACAAATCTCGAGGATCAGCACAGACAGGTGGAGCTGGTAACTTTTTTATCTTGAGCTAGTTCAATTGTGGGCAGTATTAACAATTGCCACAAGCATTTAGTTCAAAACAAATATCATAATGCTAATAAGTGTATTTTAACCTTGATCATTTTATGTTTTGAAGGAATCGGTGATGATTCTTCAGTCCAAGATGAGTCTTCTCTTGACGGTGAAGATAATGAAAAATAAAAGACTCCATCAGAAGAACGCTCTACCAATCAAAAAACCTCTGAAATGAAAAAAAGTCATCTACTATTTATGATATAAAATTTATGTAGAGTATTCGTTACCTCGTCAAACGCCTTTGCGGTCCAATTAGTTAATTTTCAAACTTTTACACTTTAGAGTTTTTTATACTTTGTTACTTTTCCAATTAAGATGGTGTGTTGCATTTTATATGGAAGAAGCAACTTCAATGAAGATGACCCTTTCACAAACTTTAAAAAGTAAAACTACATACATTTTGAAAGTGGTTCAAAAACCATCTGCCTTCTGTGATGATTGACATAATGATCCATGATCAGATCAGCTTTTTTTCTTCGGTTTCTTTTTGCATTTCTTCCATCCTTTAAGTGTGTATTGGTTTGTGTCGTTTTCCCCTAAAAGGTTGTTCTAACAAATTTGTCAAAAAGTCTCTTGTTCTGTTTAGAAAATGAAAGAAAATAATTCAGATTACTTAATTTATTGTCAATTTTAATAAGGTAAATTTGTAAATAGTATTTTTTGATACAACTTTTGATAAAATCGTTTGGTGCAGAAATATTTGTAAATTCTTCTTATTGAGTTTGTACTTAGAAAATTAAGTTTCTAATGTTTTACCCTCACCTGCTTGCTTCCACTTAAAAGATTCCGTATCGACCCTGTGAGAAGAATTTGCGAATGTCTCTCTTGTTAACGTAAACGTTTTTATCCTACTTTTTAATACACTTAGTTATCAATATTTTTCTTTTTTTTAGCAGTGACTAGCACGATGTCACTTTTTAAAATGGCTATGAACTTAGAGATTTCCTGAACTGGAGTATTTTTCGCCCAAGATCGAACCCTGGGCCTTTGGGTTCCCAGTTGGTTGCCATGGTGCCTTTTATATGACCTAAAATCCTCAAGTCAAAAGTTCTCAACAGCTATACTATAGAAATAGAGGAAAACTAATCTTCCATTAGCTAGATTTGCTTGGGTGTAAGAGTCAACATTTTTTAGAAAATATAGCTCAGAGAAATGCCCTGGAATAAGGAGTTCTTATTTGAAATGGGTTCATCTAAAGGAGTCTCAGACATACCTTAAGATGTTTATTCGGCCACCGCTAAAATTGGTTAAAAATCAATGTGAATATTATTAGTTGGATATAGTTGAAATTGATAGTTTTATAATTTTGATGACTGATGAATTTTTCTGTAATCCGGAAGGGGTCGACCCAAGATCAGACATTTTCGGTAACACTTATAAATTCGACTTGTGCTAGAGAGTAAGAATCTTAATCATAAAATTGAATGGAAATGCCTGTTGACTGGTAGAGAAAATATCTTATGATATTTGTTTATTTAAGTAAAACAAAGCGATAATGAAAAGTAATAATCATGAAAGAGCAACACCTAAAGAATGGGTTAATTACCTAATCGCCTCAAGAGTAATCAAATTATTAGGGATGAGCATCCCTGCTATCTGGATTGCAAACTAGTTACAAACAACTATGATGAACCCAGAAAGCAAGACTATGGCACAAATTGTCAAAAAAAGCTTGGAGAATCGACTACACATCTTTAAACGATAAAAACACAGCATAAAATAACAACAAATTCAGAGTTTTGCTGAGGACATTTTTCATAATACTTTTTCGACAATTTGACAATAAATTGATTATAAATTTAATTGTTTAGAATTGTAAAACAATGATTCCTGTAAAGTCAATAGAACAATTGTTTGTATTTGAATAACGAGTCTTGAATAAAAAAGTTTTTCTACATTCTATTCTAAACTTTCGGATGCTATTTGTTTATTTAAGTAAAACAAAGCCATAATGAAAAATAATAAATCTTGGAATTTTTTTAGCTTTATTCTTAAATATATGCAAATACTAGAACTTTCTTTTACATAAGTACATAACAACATCTTCTGAAATAAAAGGAGCCCAGAGTACCAATACAAAAGCTCCAATTTTTTTCCATTTGGGGAGCTTTAAAACATCCACAGAAGAAAAGGAAGAATTCGGGATTGGAGAGAAACATCAGCCTTGACGATAGAGCCTTCCTGTTCAACAAGACTGAGAAAACTGAACAGATATAAGTTCTTTGGAAACAAATGACATCAAATCAGTCCTTTAGATGAGCTTTGTCCTTTAAGAACGACTAAATTAAAAAATAATTACATTGCCTAAACATGGGCTGAAGCAATTAAAAAAGGCGTGAAAGGTTTCTAAACAAGAACAAAAATCAAGAACATTTGATTAAGGCAAAATCCTTTACAAACACATTAAAGAAGACTGTTGCAAACTAAACTAAAGGAATTTTGCAATGCAAAACCAAGTCTAGCAAACCATAGGATTTTGGCAAGCTGTGAACTTGGACTAGGTTCTGTGCAATTTCTGCATAATAAAAATGGATATAAAGTGTGCTGAAGTTATTCATGCTGTTTTCAATATTCAACATAAAATTAAGGTATATATCCTTTATGAAGGTTCCAATCCTAAGCAGACTTTTTCCAGCAAAAAGGCTCCAATTTTTTTCGGGAGGCGAGCCTTACAAATGCAGCGAACTCAGTAAAAACCACCAGATTTACTTTTCACTTCATCAGTCAAAACCTAGTTATTCAACCTAAAGAAAGCCTCAAGAAACACCAACAGTACATTTTATATTTCTTTATACCCTCGATACATTTTGTAGACGTGACCATTACCAAATAATAGGATCACAAGATGTGATAAAATTAAGAAAGCATGGAATTAGATCGAAAGGAACTATAAAAGCCAAGGGCTTCAAATCAGTCATAACCTCTCATTGGATTTACTACAATAATAAAAAGTTCTCCTTTCAAATTATATTTCAAAGAAAATTCAAAAAATTTAAGCTAAATACTTCGTACCTAACTAACTTTATTTTGTTCATTTTTTATCTGCATTTTCTTCATTAATTTTTTTGTCAGAAAGAATCAATAGAAGTCAAAATTTCTGATAAAAAGTCAATTCTGAGTAGATATTTAAGTATTGGGAAAACAAACCCTGCATTCTTCCTTTCTGACGTTGATCATCAAAAAAACCACAAGAAGGGACTGTCACTGAACATAACAAATGATATGAACATATTTACTTCTATAGAGCCGAAAACAAGAAGGATCAAAAATAAAAATGTAATTTTTTTGCAACTTTAGACTTTTTGATCAATATATTTCCAAGAAAATTTATGTAAAGAATAACTTTACAAAAAAATTTACATTACTGTAAGTCTGTAATCTAGCTGCAAACATGGACAAATCTGCAGTCTGAATTATTTTTACTTGACAGAAACCAGATGTGATCAAGCGTTACAACTTTGATCTCGACAGGTAGGAGGTGTCGTGGCTGATTGATCATAAACTCTTGGTTGCTTACAAGACAATGGTACTAGCCAAATTTTAAGATCAGTATTATTTTTCTATTTCTGCAAGAAAGGAGTCTTTCCCTCAGTCACATTGATCAGATTTTTGGTTTTGATTCACTTAACTTAAAATTAATTTGTTTACTGAAACTTCCACGCCTAGCTTTTCTTTCAAAGTTTCTCGAATTTTAAAAGCAGGTTTGCTCAAGTTGAAAGTTGCAGACTTTCCAGCTCGTTTTGCAATTCTCAAACGGCAAGAGATATGATTGCAGAAATTTTTGTCAACTTTTCAGAGGGTTTGAATGGCCACTAAGATAACAGATGCATTTCAATGCAGTCCAATTGATATAGCTTTGTGTTCATTTGAAGATAAACATTTAAGTGATTTGCAGAGAATTAGATTTTGCAAGTCTCAACCTGCAAGCTGAACATCAAAGAAATGGATTTTCAAAAAAAAATAAAAGATCAGAATATTTCTATGGATGTTTTTCAAATCAATTTTTTTGATTTATCACAGTGATAGATGTGTAGCATTTGCAAATAAGTCATTCTCGCTACAACTCAACTTTTACTTTCATTCATTGTCTTTACATTACATACTTTTGAAATACCCATGACTTTTAAGAGATTCATGAAATGCCAGTTGCTTATAAGTACATGATTGATATGTTGCTCCGATGAATTTCATAAATAAATATTCTCAAAGATATTTCGCTGAAATTATGTAATTGGTTTTGCAAAGTTAGGCAAGTGTAAAAAATAATGCAGTTTGGTGTTGCAGATTAATTTAGGTTAGGCATTCTTCTTTTAAATTCCAGCTTAGAGGAATGTAATGGGAAAACGAAAAGTTTGAAGCCAAAGGCTAAAATAGTTATGTCCTAGTCAAGTTTTTCTTTCTCAGTTCATCACACAATCTAATCAGTTTTCTTTGTCATTAGTTTTTGCAAAATGGTGCTGCTCTGAAGAAATTCGAAACACATTATGAAAAGAGGGTGGTGATTCGATTCCTATTATTGAAACATTGGTTGAAAGCAAACTTTTTCTATGAAAATTGAATCAAGTCACATTTGGTGTAAACTTTAAATATAGATTCAACAAAAAAGTGACGATGAATAAAACAACTATTGATAAGTGCTCTTGGTAAAACGAACTCCTTTTAAGGTTAGATAGTTGAAAGCAAGTAGACCTTTGGTTTTCTGGAGCTCAATTTAGCAATGGGTGAATGAAGAAGCCATTCGTACAAGATTTATTCTAGTTAAGAAAAAAAGTAAAAATTCTTTACAAAGGACAGGGAAAAAAATGTATCTTCATATTTTATTGCCTGTAGAAGTTCTCATTTAATTTATTCAATTTTTTTAGTCTGAGGTGGTAAGCCATATATTAAAGATACTGGAGAGGACTATTCAAGGTTTTTCAAGAGCTTTTCAAAACCCCAAAAAGATGTTTTAATACACACCTTAAGCTTTTGTGAAGAAACTATAAATTTTATCCACATGATGACATGTGCAGTCACTTGGTTTTCATTTCAAAATGATTTATCGGTTTTTTAGGGAAAAAACGCTTGTAACCGTTTTCAGGTTGTTAAAGGAGGGGTTTTTAAACTGTGTCTATGAATAAAAAATTCTTCAAAAGTGAGGAAAATTTTATTTGAAACTAGATTGTTTCTATTCACAAAGTTTCTTTTTTTTGAAGGGCTTTATTTTTTTAACTTTGATTGGCTCTCACTTTGATTGAAAATCATGTTACAGTTTTTGTTTGTACCATGTACAACGACAAACTTTTTGAAAAAAATTATTAACATGAGGGTGAATCTCCAACTCTTTTGTTTGTATTGCCTGATGACTTTTATCTGTGAAGTGTCTTTGTTGTGTATTTGTTTGTTTATCGGAAGCTAGTTTTTGAGAACAATGCCAACTTTTAACCCCTTCAATTTGATTCTTCTTCGCATGAGACGATTGAGACTATTTTCATATCACTTATTCACACCCTTTGCTCTGCTTTGGTTTTACACATGTGTTTGCTTGGGTGTGACTCAATTTGTCATCCAAGATTGTCTTGGGGTTGGAAGTTTGTTTGAAGACAAGAGATGGGGTATAAAGTAAATAGTAAAAATGTGGAATGAGAACTAGAGAATGACTTATTCGGATGGCTCAATTTTGCAGAAAAACTAGTTTAAAAAACGATGAAGAGTATTTATCAAAATTTCATAACTCTCACTTAAAGGTCATAATTCAATAATTAAATTCCTCTCGACTTGAACAATCACAAACACTGCCTCCTATCCTAAAATGTCTCTTATCTTCTTTTACACCATATGTTGAACTGAACCGTTTGCATTGTAGAGGGAAAGTATCTATAGGATCCCACAGACCAACGATTTGCAAAAAAATGGTCAGAAAATTTAAAAACCATCTCTAGGGACGCTTAAAAAAGGTCGTATTTTTGGACCATGTGTGTGCTCAAACTGTGATAGGGTCACACAGAAATTACCATATCCAATCAAGTATCTTTTGATGCTTGTAAATGGTTGAACTCTAGAGGTGTAAAATGTCAGTTTAGCGCTTAGAACCTCAAGAGACAAAATTTGAGGAAAAATCTTTTCATTTTTTTGGGTTAAAGATGATTTTTGCCAATATTCAAAATGTATCTCAAACTTCACCTGTCTCTTTTCTCATTTTGATTTAGAAAATTTTCTAGCTATGCGTCGAAAAATTTCTTCCTATTTCCCATGGGCTTTTAAAAGCTGAAACTTCTGGGGATCTCATGTTACCAAGAAAATAAATGCACTTTACACTTTTATACCATCAAAAGACAATCTGACCTCAGAATGAACTGAGCTCTCCAGCAATATGCTGTGTGATTTTCAAAATCTTTCAATTTTAAATGAATGTCAAAACTTTTTATGCTTTTCCTCAAATTGAAAACACTTTGGTGAAACAATTGTTCTCCGAAGAAGGTCTTGCCAGATCAGTCTTTTTCGCGTGTGTTAAAAAAGATCTCTCTGCTTACCTTTGAATAAATAGCAGGGAGGTGGCCATTGACAATTAACATCATTTTTGTGGAGTACCTTGCATCACTTTGCACCAATGGAAAGAGCCCACCAGATGATAATTTAAAGGGAAAAGTAATTGACACCATTTCTGGACAGGCACTGAAAAGACAAATAGCGTTTCAAAGTGCTTTCCTTGAAAAATAACTCACTAGATTAAATAGGGCTGTTTTGGGATTCTCGTGAGAGTCTCACCAAACACTGAGCGATAGTGTAAATAAAATGATTTTAAAAATTAAGATTGTCACAACTAGCTTGTTTTGCATTTTCAAACAATGTTTTCCACATTTTGTCCTGTCTTTCCTCTTTATTTCAACTCAAAGCCTCGAGCTCTTACAATTCACTCATTATTTTATTGAAAAGAAATGTTTTCCAGACACTAGCATCCATGTGGTTCAGCTTTGTTAAAATCTGAATAGCAAGTCTCAATTCAACAGCAAAAAAAGAGTTAAAAAGTGTTGCAATCCATTGGGAATAAATATCATGTGAAGGAGTTGCAGTAAAGTTTATGCTACTTCCATTTGGAATTTGAAAATGAAAATCTATGAATATTTTTATTATGATTTTGAGGTAAACCTGCAGTGGAAAAGCGTTGGGAGGCTTCATTTCTGTTGTTGGTGATAACTTCTGAAATTTTTCAACAAAACCCTCGATTTCTGACCCTATATTTTTGACATTTCGAAGTGAAACTTTTTGGCTTCAAAATAAGTGGCCAACCAAAGATAAGAATGACATCCCATTTATTCATCCTTCTCATCTTCATCCCATGTAAATTCCAGATTGGGGTTGGGAAACTTTGTTCGGAGACAAATGTTACACTGATAGAATTTATTGGCGATAATATCCAAACATTATATTCTTCTGAATCGATTTGAATTGAAATCTTCTCATTTCAGGCCATTTAATCCTTTGAGTTAAAATTGAAAATGTTCTTCTCAACTCCATTTTGCTTTTTCTTTTGTGATCGAAATCAGCATAATGACATTGCAGGATGTCAACTCAGACACATAGGAAGCGATTTTTCTGTTAAACAATGTTATCAAATTTTTAAAACTATTACTTTGTACAATAAAAATAGTCATTCAACCTTGTTTTTTATTGAAAAACTGTAAAGTCTTGCAAATTGAAAAACTGCTAAGCTTCAATAATTTTTCAGTTGTGTTTTGTGGATTAAGCTTTGAGTTTTGTATTGAAAGATTTTTTGCCAGCCTTGATAGAAATCTTACGAATGATGACGAATTGCTGCCAAATCAAAAGTTTTATAAATCCATCTAAAAGTTGGATTTTGAAATAAAAATTCGGTTTGGATAAAAAAAATTCGAATTGCCAATTACTTATATATTTCATAGTAAAAAAGTTACAAATTGAATTAGTTTCTACCTTCAACTTTCTTTGAGAAAGTTTTTTTGCTTCGGCTTACTTGGATTTACAAAAAGGAAATACTTTCTTTGGTCAAATCCAAAAAAATGTTGCAAAGGATTTGAATGAAAGTCTTACTAGCATTTCAGAATATGGCGTAAAAACTCTAAGGCTTTTAATTAGACAAAAACTTAAGTTATCATCCAACAACAACCAATCAACTCTTTCAAAAATTCTCAATATCATTTATATTTACACATATTTTTTTCTCCATCAAGAGACATTGATTACCCTTTGCATGGAGAGGCCAGGGGCCAGGATTCGAACCCATGAACCTCCATTATTTCTTTAGCATAATTGTGTTTTCCATCTGAAAGGGTAAATAAGACTATTTATATTAATCAAAGAAAACTACTTAGGCCCAATTTCCTTGATAGATCATTACTAAAGATAGGCCAATAAAGT
>Ga0194133_10003889_pt1 | contig 20676 bp, 10 predicted proteins | sample TA2KigOf40mmetaG_FD_155448 | JGI IMG/M metagenome (GOLD analysis project Ga0194133, IMG submission 155448) | Freshwater microbial communities from Lake Tanganyika, Tanzania - TA2015055 Kigoma Offshore 40m | ecosystem: Environmental > Aquatic > Freshwater > Lake | place: Tanzania: Lake...
CATTGTTTTCGTCGTTACTAAAAGATTTAACAATACTAGTAACTCTAAAAGTTAAATCTGTAACATCATTAACTTTTGAAGAAGGAACTGTTACAGTTTCATTTGGAGAGAATTGAGCTCCTCCACTGTGAATAGTAACATTTGAAATATAACCTTGAGCATTTCTAGTAATTAAAAGATTTAGTCCTGATCCAGGTTTTCTATTTGATTCTCCTTCTCCATCACCATTTCCAATTAATCCAACTATTGTGTATGTCACATTAGCATCAGTTGAATTTTCAATGCCTCCAGAAATTAATTGTATTGTTTTAACACTACCAACTTCTACAACATCGCTGTAAGCATCCAGGAAATCAATTTGCTCCGTGCCATCAACATTAAAGACATCAATATTATCGCTATCTGCAGTGTTTGTTTTGGTATAAACAAGCATACCATCAGCATCTCTTCTTAGAGCATGAAAAGTAAAACGGTTTGAGGTGTTAAAGTATGAATACATGCTTCCCCCTCCAGATCCAACACTACTGCCCTGCGTAGATTCACTTAAGTAAAGTGCCATCTAAAAACCCCAACTTGAGTTATTTATGATATCACAAGTATTTATAATAATTAACTATTATGAATACACCTTCCAAAAATCTCCAGTCCAAACAATTGTAACCGTGACGCCAGCAACATCAAGAATATATGGACTATCTGTGTCTCCAGTTTGATCTTGGAATGTTTTTCCTGATCCTGCATCTAATATAACTGAATATGAATTCCAAGAATTTTTCATATCAGCAAAAACAATAGTATTGCCTATGTTTGGATTTACTGGAAGAGTTACTGTAATATCTGATTGTGTAGAAGAATTAGTTAAAGTATCCACTAAATATCTTCCACTGACTTGTGCAACAAAATTTTGTGTTTCTACGCTAAAACTTGCGCCAGCAGCAATATTATTACTACCTCTAACAATAAGGTCACCTTTGATTTCTACAACGCCAGTAACATCATTATCATTATTTGGGTCAATAACAATATCACCAGTTGCTTTAACTCTATTAACAATCAAACTATTCATCGTAAAATCACCAGTGCTCTCAAGAATACTTGGAGTTACTGAGTTTGGAAACATATTGATAGTATTGACCTTTCCCCAAGAAAGGACTCCATTACCATCGGTAATTAACATTTCGTTAGCAGCACCATCATCAACTGGCATTGTCAATGTATAGTTTCCAGTTAAACTGGATGGTGCTTTAAGAGACACAAATCTAAGTGTGCCTACATTAGTGCTTAATTTTACTGCGTTGTTATTTTCAACAACCAGTCCGTTTTTTACGGTAAATTCTTTGTTGTACGTAGCCATAACGGTTCACTCTCCCCGTTGTAGTGTTAGAAATATTTATGATTTAATAGCAGTCGCAACTACTTTCACTGTAGTAGAAGTTGCTGATGCTGGTGTAACCAATAGACGAATATTACCAGAATTAATATCGGCAGAATATGATGCTAAGTATGCATCCGATGATAAAGTATTTTGCTCAGTAATTGTTACGTCAGTGCCGTTATGTATCAACAATACTTTTGATACATGTGTATTGCTTCCTGATTTTGCTTGAATCAAATATTCCACTGAAGAGTATGTAGTGGCAGAAAGAGGAAGAATAGGATATTGTGATGTTGCTGTTGTTGTATTTGTGGCAGAAATATAGGCAGCAATATCATTAATTAATACTGTAGTAGCAGAAGCATCGCCTAATGTTGGATTAAGTAAAACTGGTGCTGATAGAGTTTTGTTGGTTAAAGTTTCTACATTACTTAAAGTAGAAAGAGTGCCACTCGTAGGTAACGTTACATCCGTATTAGCAGTAGTTGTTACACTCAAAGTATGAGCACCAGTGTGCGTGAAATTACCGCCCAGAGTAATTGTTTTAGTGCCATTATTTACACCAGTGCCGCCGTAGGTTGGCGAAATAATTGTGCCATTCCAAACACCAGTGGCAATTGTCCCCACTGAAGTTAAGTTAGAAGAAACAATTCCACTACCCAATGCAGTGGATCCAATTACAGTAGTGCCATTAATCTTATAAGTTTTTCCTTCGGCAAGATTCCAACTTTCAGAAGAAGACCACGAAGTATATCCGTGACTATAAGTTAAAGTAACTCCAGTAGTGCCAACATTAAATCCAGACCCATCAGCGGCAGCTGCACTACTTGTGCCGTTAGCAATAATTACAACTTTATCGGTGATTGCTAAATCAGTAGTACTAATTGTAGTGGTAGCACCTTGTACTAGCAAATCCCCAGTAATAGTTAAATTACCAGATATAGTTGCTAATGTGCCATTATCTCCGATGATTGAATCAGTAAACTGATTGTCGGTGTCATTCCACTTTGTTAGTTTATTTTGAGAAAGATTATCGCCATTTTTAATAGCAACTGTTACATCAATACTACCATCAAAACTTGTGCCAGATAGTCCTGTGCCAATGGTTAATGTTTTATCAATTGCTGCTTCGATAGTAATATTTTGAGTACCATCAAATGCAATACCGTTGATTGTTCTTGCTGTTGCTAATTTTGTTGCAGTATCAGCATTACCAACTAACGCACCAGTAAATGACTGTGAAAAAATATTAGCAAATTTGAAAGAAGATGACCCAAGATTATAAGTGGTGTTAGCAGAAGGTAATACAGTAGCGCCAAAAGAAGCGTTGGACATATTTGCCCTTGCTATTTCATAACCACCAGCGGTTACTCCATCATGCAACCTCAAAGCATAATTGCTAAGATTTACTGATAACTCACCTTGTGCTCCAGTAAAGTTATTATTTTGTGTTGCAGTGCCTCTTCTAAACTGTACTTGGGTTGCCATTACTTTTTCCTATAATATTATGGAGTATTTAAATCAACTTGATATAGTCTGCCTTCTGGACCCATCATGTCCCAAAATGCAATAGTTGACACGCCAAAAGCATCTGTTGTATTTGCTAGTGGGTCATTTGGATCTGAATTAGCGTTATAATCCCCCGTGGGGAATAAGGAAAGTCCAGGGACTTCGATCCACTGCACTCCAGATCCTGTTGTTGCCAGAACATTACCAGCCGCCCCTGTGCTGCCATTAGCAGTCAGAGTGCCTAATAATTTTAAATTTGTCGCATTTACATAGTAACCATCCCAAGTTAAATTGGGAGACGCCCCATAAGAACCATTATTATTAAATTGAAACTCTCCGTTATTTCCAGCAAGACTAGTGGCAGACCCAATATCAATAATTGATTCTACACCGTTTTGATTTTTTTTGAGGAATAATTTACCTTCAAAGGTATTGATGGCTAATTCACCTAAGTCAAGTTGCCCTACCTCAGGAAATTTCCCAGGTACGGCTGTACGTTTAATTCTAATCTTAGGTGCTGCCATATGGCTTCCTCTCAGTCAGTGCTATTTAGCGGAGGGTGACTTTATGTAAAGTCTTCTTGGACAGTATTTACTGCCTTCTTTTTGGTTGTCCCAGTGGATTTATCAGATTCTAACTCGGTAATTTTTTCCCTAAGGGAGCTTACTGTCTGCGTTAGAATATTACCTCTGGTCTCTAAAATAATGTTTTGTTGGATTAAATCCGACAAACGCTTTTGATAAACTTGAATCAAAGAATTGTAATCAATTTCGACATCATTAGACATAATTTACTCCATATAAATCAGAATGTACCGCCATCCACGAGTGTGTTAATTAACTCAAAAGTGCCAGCGTTATTATTTAAAACTTGATTGGTTGCAGTGCCGAAGCTACCTAACCAAAGACCTTTCATCTGGACATTTGCTAATGTACCAGATAGTTGAGGACCAGCGACTTCAGTTGTATCATCTACAAATAAGAATCCAGTGTTTCCATCCCAGAAGATAGAAGATGTTTTTGCAGATGAGTCGTAGTAGTGGAATCTAAAACCACGGTCAGTTGAAGTTGCTGAAGATGGAGCAGATCCATTAACTGTACCTAATTCTAAAACAGGGTCATCATAAGTTGTGACGGTTGAGTTAACAGTAGTTGTGCTACCATTAACAGTTAAGTTACCAGAAACAGTTACGTTTGCTCCAGAAAGAGTAAGTGCAGTTGATCCATCAGAAGCTTTAATATCATTGCCATTTACTCTTAAATCACCTGCAACAGTAACATCATTACCACTATAAGTAATAGGAGAATTTACTAATTGGTCGTTAGTATTATCCCAACCCATAATAGTGTTATCAGTAAGAGCACCACCATTCTTTAGTTGAATATCATCAGCATTAACTGTAATACCGATACCAGCACCAACTGCTAAATCAACAGTTTGACCTTCGCTTGCTGAAGATGTCTTAGCAAGACCATCACCAGCAGTTACATCAGCAACATAGTTACCAGTGGTATCAGTGCCAAGAGCAACTGAGTTAGCTTCGATAGTTGCAGTTAGAGTTGCGTTAGCAAGGTCAGTGATAGTTACACTACCGCTTAAATCACCTGCAAGAGTGATTGTGAAATCTGCAACGTCGAAATCTAACTTTCCAGCACCGCCAGCATTATCTGTGTAGGTAACGGAAATGCCAGATTCGCTGTTGCTGCTAACCATAGCACCAACAATATCTTCAATTCTTTCTGCTGCAATTGTTACTGCTCCATTCACAACAGAAAAATCTGAAGTCGGAAAATTAGCAACACCAGCGTTAGTATCTGTTGCCAATTCTGCAGCAATAGTAACTACGTTATTGGTAATAGTTGTGTCAATACCTTCACCACCAGTAAAGGTGAGTGTTTCTCCTGTATTGATGGTATCTGTGCCAGTATCTCCAGCAATAGATAAATTACTTACAACTTCTGCCCATGACATAACACCATTTACATCTGTCTTTAAGAAGTAATTTGCAGTAGGTGTTGCTGGAAGTGTGTAGGTAGTATTTGATGCTGAAGTATCTGGTGCTTTCAGTGAGACACTACCGCCGCCACCAGCACCAGTTTTTGCGTGTAGTTTTACTGATTGTCCAGTAGTTGAATTTTCTTTAATCCAGTAGCGAGCAGACCCAAAAAATTTATTATTATTGGTTGTGCTATCAAGTCCCACATAAAAATTATATTCATCATTGACAAATGCTGGTTCACCTGCAGCTAATGCTGGGAGGTTTGCTTGCGTACCTCTTTTAAACTTAATCGTTGGTGCCGCCATTTAATGTCCTATCTATACGATTTCTTTTACTATTTATGAATTAGAATAATTAAAATCCACCGCCATCAACATCAATAAGATTATCAAGATCAACATCCAATTCATCAATAAAGGATTGTGGCAATCCAGGTGATGTAAGATCTGTTGCCGCAGCTGCGAGCACAACATCTGGATTGACAAATTTGTATTTTTTCAAAGCAGCATCATAAACCATGACATAATTATTTGTAGTGTTTCCTACTTTATCTAAAGCAGAGGAGTCTACATTTCCTAAATCTTCTAGTGACTGTGCCAAGAGTTGTGTGGTGGATAAACGGAGATTTGTTACTGATTTAAGTTGAGCGGTAATGTTATTACCATATGTCATTTTTACGCGATACTCTGACATCAAGTAACTCCTGGTGATACGGTTACGATTCCTTCTGCTACTCTGGTTTTTACACCACCGCTGGATGTAATAACCAAATCATAAACATAACGTCCAGGTTTTAAAATTTTGGTAGCAAAATTACCCATTGATAATTTTAACTTACCATCTGATCTATTGATAAATGAAGTACCAAAATTACTATATGACGAAGAAGTATAAGTTTTTCTAATTTTTGCTTCGGCTGTATAACCAGTCAAATCCAATGGTAGATTATTTGCTGATGTCACAGTAAACTGTGCCTCAAAATCTGCTCCTTGCTCCACAACTAAATTTACAGGTATGGCTGCCATCGCTACCTACAAAAAACCCTTCGTATGATATTTATACGAAGGGGGGAGAATTATTCTTCAGTTGTAGTTTCTTCTTCAGGTAACTCACCCAAATCTTCAGATTCGGATTTTTCAAGCAATTCGAGAGTTTCTAAACCACCTTGTAATTTGAGTTTATACTCTTGTGCTTTTGCCAACTCTGCTTGAATCTGAGCAATTTTTTCGTCAATTTCTTTGAGTTGATTTTGAAAATTTTCTTTCAGACCAGTAGTATCCATACGCTTAAAATAACAACACAATGCTATTTATTATAGCACGGATGTCAAGAGATTACGTAATTTTTTTGAATAATCAAACGATTTAAATAATCATTTCCATCAAATGCAGGAGTATAACGTAATCTAACATTACCCCCAGAAATGTCTGCAGTAAATGCTCCGAGTAATCTATTATTAAAAATAGTTGAATACTCTGTTACATAAACATCTGTGCCATCATTTAAAAGCATTAACTCCGTTGAATGAATATAATTGTTGACTGTATTTTTAATTTGAATTAAATATTTTGCTGTATAAACAGATGATACTCCAAATGAATCAACAGTAATGGTTGCCGAAGAAGTGGAATCTATAACTTCTAAATTATCTAAAATTCTAACAATTTTTAATACACCATAGTTTTGTGTATCATTACCAGATTGATAATACAGGAAAGGCGGAGCATTTTGTGGTACTGTAAATCTAACAGTAGTATTACTACCATTACCGTTACCAATAACACCAGTTGTATATAAATTTGCTCCAATAGGACCAGGAGATGTAACAATATTAAATGGGTGACCCGTTACATCTCCTAATCGAAATACATATTCTTTACCAGGAATTAATTGTAAATCGGGTAAAACACCCAAATCTTGTGAGATATTTACATCTAAAATTTTATATCTATTGTTTTCTTTGGTAACTTCAAATGTTGGTACACCAGCAACTCCAATACCAATTTCTATCTCACCTGGATTTGCTGGAAGTAATCCAACATTTCCTAATAAAGTCCTAGGTCCTATATTTTGTAGTTTTCCTAAATTTATTCCTTTTTCTTTAATATCAATAACATTTTGAGGATTGATATCAAATAAACTAAATTTATACCTAGCAACACCCAAACTACTAGATCCAGATGTTTGTCCTGAAGAATATGCAGCAGCATTTACATCTAATTCTAAGAAACCACTCTCATGAATAGATCCAACTGTTACTTGACCACCAGAGATATAACTACCAGGATTTGTAGACTTTGCTACAGTAAAAGTATCGCTATCGACTAATGTAATTTGATATGTGCCATTAAATGTATCTGGAATTATCCCTTCTACTTCTACAAAATCCCCATCATTTAATAGGTGAGCAACAGAAGTATTGAATGTAACTAAATTTGTAGATGCACTCCATGTTGCTGATAAAATATTTTTTGAAACACCAGTTTTTTTTAGAATATCTCTAGTGCCGCCAACAGAAATTGCTGAGTTTATTGGAGGTAAAATACCTTTAACTACAGGAGTAAATTTACTGATACCACTTAAATAAGTATCTTCGTTTGGTACTCCAGTGCCTAATCTTGACGGGGATAAAATGCCAGAAACAATGGCAGAAGCATCTAGTTGATTTAACGATAGTAATTCCCAATTATCTGGGTCTGTTGCTGGTAAAGCAGTGAGAATCCAAGTTTGCACTACTGTATTTGGATCTCCATCTAACTCATTCTTTTGTACTGCTATATCTCCAGGTTTTAATGCATTACCAATAAATGTTAACGTTTGACCAGCGGTAAGTGTTGGTAGTGATTGATCTACGGTAATCGTTTTATTAACAACATCAATTCCACCAATTACAATTCTAGTATTAGCTGGAATTCCTGTACCAGTTATTAAAAGACCATCACGTAAATTTGTTACACTGTTTAAAACAATAGTATTTGTAGTATTACTAACAACAGTTTTATATGCTACAGGAATATATTCCTGTAGTCTTTCTGTATCAGTTTCAATTGTATAAACTACAAATTGTTGTGTTTGTGGTAATTGAGAAACATCAATTTTTCCGTTAGAATCTAATTGTACAATTAAACCAGGAATACTTGCGGTGCCTTTGTTTAACCCAATAAAGTTTCCTAATACAGAAGATTTGTTGATATAATCTCTGACTGCTTTTTGAGTCGGTAATACAGTATGAGCCGCACCAACTACTCCGCCTAAAGTATCATCTGGAGAAAATTTAAATATTGGTACTCCAGGAGATCCTTTAAGTTGTAAAGAATCTAATACTCCAAGAGCAACAGATCCATTAAATGTTACTTTACCGCTTCTTAAATCTACATTGAAAAATTGACCGACACTAAAATTACCGCTTTGATCTGTAGCACTAACATAACATTTTCCAGAATCTATTTCAACATTTTGTGTTGCTGTAACAGTGATACCACCATTTTGTGGAAATGCAGTATAATTAATTCCAGATCCCACATACTCAAAAGTGTGCCCAGAACTATTAACTGTTGATGGTGAGAATAATTGAATTTGTGCGTTATTTGCTATTGCTGCTACTTGAGCATTTGTTAATGGAAAATTGGTCGTAAATTGAGTATTATTTCCTTCGCTGTAACTTAATACTTCCCCTACTACTTGCTCATTTCCATTTGGATCTAAACCTAAACCAGGAATTTTAATAATATAATTTGGAATTGGTGGTGCTTGGAAACCAGTTACGGTTACTTTAGTAAATACGGATCCAGTTGCAATAGTAATTTCTCCAGTAGAAGATCCTGGTGTATTAGCATAATTAGCATTCCATGCAGTATCTAAAATAATAGAAATTCTATTAGTTTGAAAATCTACGCTATCAATGATTCTTCCAGTGCCATTGATTGATGGAGTAGAAACATGATTAGCAATTGTTATTGCTTGACCTCTTTCAAATTTTCCAATATCTACAATTGAAACTTCTATAGTAACTTTTGTTTTAGTATTTCCAGCTGTTGAAGAAAATACAGTTCCTATAATACTACTTGGTGTTTGATTTATATCAGTTTTTGTAATATTCTGTACTGAAGAAACTTGCCCTGCAGAAAAAATGGGCAATACATTATCAGAAAAACCAACTGCTTTTAATCCTTCTATACCAAAGTTTGTAGCAGAGTTAGTAATAGAAGCATACCCGCCAGATTCACAAAGTACACCTACTGCTTCAAAAACTTGGAAAACAGACACCAACTGTGAATATGCATCATTCTTCATATGGAATCCAATTGACCCAAATACAATTTGAGTAAACGCATCAGCAACCATTGATTCTAATGGACTGTTGCTATCTAATTGGGCACCGTCCGCCAAAAGACCGCCAGCCCTTGTTTTAGAAGCATCATAAGTTTTGGTAAGAGGATTGTAGGATACTTTACCTAATTTAGAAATACATGAGCAGTTTTGAGTATATGGAGATAAGAAAATTCTTTCTTTTGGTGGAATAATTTTATATATGGTAAGTAGTTTACCTTGACCAGCAGGTATAGGAGCACTCAATACTAATTCATCATTTGAATTAATACTATTAATTGTATAACTATTGCTACCAATTTTGATTTTCCAACCTACATATGCTTCTTCTAAAAATCTGGTGGACAAGTTACCAGTAACAATAGGACTACCAACTGTTAAGTTGATTCTTCCTTTTCCTTTTATCCCGCTTTGCTCTGGATATGCTACTGCATATCTCCAAGCAAATGCATCTTGAGAGACAAATGCACCAGTAACATGTCTCTTAGCGGTCGTTGCCACTCCTGTGATTGGATCTGGTTGTCCTCTAACAACAATGAATTCTCCAGTAGTGGTGTTAAAATCATACACTTTCATCCACTCTTGGTCTACTAAAATAAAACCAGGACCAGGACGATATGGTGGCACATCACCACCTTGAATAATCGATGTTACAATACCAATAAGAGTATCGATTGTATTTTGTACTTTAGTACATTCTGGGAATCCTGTTAAATCTGGAAGAGGATCTGGATATCCTGCATTTAGAAAACCAGGAGGGACCGTTAAAATCTTTTGTTTTGCATGATAAGCAACTCTCTCAAAAGAGTAGACTAATTCTACTTCTTCGCCAGCAACAGCAGCAATTAAAAATCCATCGGCATCTAAATATGATTCTCCACTTTTTACAGATTTTACATTTCCTCCACTTCTTAAATCAGCAACTATACCATCAATAACAATACCAAGATCCCTGCGGCAAATAAGTTCGTCATAATCTGGATCATTAATCAGAGCGGGAAATTGAGTGAGTAAATCAGTAATTGCTAAATTTATAATATCTGTTTTTTGAAATTCAATTAAATTAGATCCATCAAAATATACTCCTTCAACTCTAGAAAGAGTGTGCCCAGGTAATACTCTAAAAGTAGTATCAGTTGCTGATAAAATTCTATTGTCTGATTGCTCTGTTTCTAAAAATCCTTTACCGCCTTGGAAGTTATCCTCAAATACCATGTAGTTGATATAACAACCAGAAGTAACCCAAAAAATATCTCTACCTTCATTTTTTGGAATTACAATAGTTTCTCTTAAGTTATCACCTACAATTGAAGTTCCTTTTGGTAAGTAAATAGGATTTTCTTCGTAGTATGTGCCAGTAGAAACTCTAATAGTAGTATTACCATCTAAAGCAGCAGCTGCCCGTGCTGCCGCCCTAATTGATTTAAATGCTTTTGAAGGACTTTTCCCAGACTTAGAATCGTTGCCGTCTGTTTTTACATATAAAACATTGGTATAGTCTGCGTCTCCTAAAGAAGTTGGAGACCCCCATCCACTAACTGTTTTAGGTCCGTATAATTCTTTTGTAACACTATTATAATAATAGTCATTAAGTTTTCCTTGGGTGCTTAATGGCGCAACAACACCAGATAAAATTTGCTCGGAAATAGAAATAGTTGATGCTGGCCAAGATCCATTTGTTTTGGGACCATATAAATCTTTCTTAACAGTATCTAGATAAAAGTCTCCATTAGCACCATCCGCAGATGTAGGTGGCAGTGTGCCACTTAATAATGATCCACCATCATCTCCAGCGAGGGAAATTTGATTAATAGCAGTAACTAAATTAGGTAGTCCACTAACAAGTTGGCTAATGTCTCCTACATCAGTAGCAAGAGAATTAATCTCCTGTCTCTGTTGATCAAAGGTATAACTTTTGGGAACGTTTCTAATTGCCATTACTTACCAGCTATTTCTCTTAAAAGATTTTTAATTTCCGATAATTCACCTTTAAGAATCTCTACATCTTCTGTCAATCCTTTAATAATTTCACTAGGAGATTTAGATTTTCTGGTGCTATCAAATAAACTTTTATCTGTATTTATTATAGCACCAGTCATGTTATCACGATATAAATTTTCATGACCACATACTTTAGAATAATTATTCATTAAAATGCCGCCACAATTCTGGCGTCTTGTATTTTTGGTACATAACAAGGATTAGATGCTTTCATTACAATTTTAATTGCAAACGATGAGAATTCATTTAAATTTACTGCAGTATACTTATGCTCTTTATATGAAGATTGATTTTCAAATAAACCAGCAATTGCAATTTCATTAGATGGTGCTACATCAAAATCTGGATATCCAGTACCATTAAAGGGTATATACTCAACATCATCAAAAGTACTTTGTGAATTAACTGGTTTTATTTTATAGTAAACTTCAATATCATCTTGTTTTGCTAAATTAGCCGTTAATCTTACATCAATTGTTGTTGCTGGGTTTGCTAAAGTAATTTCTTTTGTTACATATTTTGCAACAGAAGAACTATTTTTAGAATTTATATCAGAAATGTATAGTATTCCAGGTGAATAAGTAGCAGAGGAAACCTCAATAAATCCTGGCACAGATTCATTTGTATCAGTTAAAGATTGAGGAGCAATATTTTGATGCCATAGTTTGTCATATACGCGAATAATATCTGGTTGTTGGTTAGCACCATTGTTTGCAGAAGATCTTCCATATGTATTTCCTTCTGCATATGCAGTATAGTTGCCATTAATCGGTGCTTTTTCTTCTAAAACGACCAATTCTTTTTTAATTTTATCCCAAGAAATAATTTTTGCATAAATTTTAGTTGAAAATCTATTTACTAAATCTTCACGGTAAACTTCTACATTAGTGCCAGGAGTAAATACAGGCAATACTTCTGTTATACCATTTGGAGAAACAGAGGCACCAGCTAGATTTTGGGCACCAAAAGTTAATGCTTCGCCAGCTTGATATAAACCAGTGTTTTTAATTTTAACATATATGGTATTGCTTGTTACTTTTATAATATCTCCTTTAGTTTTTGTGTTAACACCTACCACACTTTGATTAATCGTTGGTAATATAGCTTGACCTCCCTGTCCAGCTGGTAAATTAGAAACTTCAAATTTATAAACTGGATAGAATTTTAATATTTTATATCTTCTTCCATATCTAGTTTGGTCACCATATCCTTTATCAACAAATGATGAAATTGTTTTTACTGACGAAGATCGTAAATCAATTATTGGTGATAAATGATCTAATGTAGTGCTAAAGGTTAGTTTATAAACTAAAGATTTTTTCTTTTCCCCCCATGTTGCATTATTTTTTATCTCATTAAAATAAGACGCAATAACTTTTTGATTTGTAAAATAATGCTCTTCGTTTAAAAATGTAGTTTCATAATCTGATTGTTGATACGAAGTATAATTTTCGCCCACACTATCTAAAGGAATTATATTTGTAGTTTTTACTTCCGCATTAAATTTTGTATTAGTAAATGAGAGATATCCGATTTGTGGGTATAATTTTTCATATTTTCTATTATATGAAGCAAGGATTTTATTTCCTCCTCCAAAAGTAGAAGATCCCGCACCCAAATTTGTAGTAATATTATAATATTCTAATCCAGAATTTGAAACTGGGAAAAGATTTGTATTAAAATATTCACCGTCTATTCCACCAACTGTATTTACTTGTTTAAATGTTACATATGATTTCCCAGAATCTTCAAATCCATTATTAATATGTAAAATTCTAGTAATTTTATTATTATTTTTGAATAATAAAGATGTAGCAGAATCATTGGATGAAGCGTCGGTCTCTATAGAATTCATATCTAACATTTCATAACCCAAATCTTCATTAGTCAATCTAGCAGTAGCAGTTGATCCTTTTGTGAAAACTGCTCTATATAAAGTAAATTTAATATCTTGACTTAAATCTTCTGTCCAAGTATCAACATTTTGTGATTTAAAAACTGATCCTAATAAAGGTTGTTGAGTAATTACCTGTGAAGTAGCTACATCAGTTTCTCCTAATTTAGATGACCATATCCTATAATTAGTAGAATCTGTTTCAATAGATAAAGCATAATCAGTATTATTTTGTAAATAGATTGGATTGTCAAAAACAAATTTTGTTGGGGAAATAGATGATGTAGTTACTCCATCATTAGGATCTACAGAAACCCCCATTCTAACTGCAGGAGTATCTACTTCTAAAATAGGAATAATTACAGCTTCTCTACTAATAGATCCATTTGGTTTCAAAATAATAGAAGGTGGGTCGGTATATCCTGATCCTGGCAAAATAATATTTGCTTCAAATACTTCACCATTAGAAATTGAAACATTACCTAAAGCACTACTTCCTCCAGGAAGTTGAGGACTTTGGATGATTAATGTAGCAGAATCATATCCCTCACCGTAATCTGTTATGAGTAATTTTGAAATTTTTCCAGAATCTTTAGATATAGAAACAAGTAACTGACTATTATTTTGTTTGTTAATATCAATTAAAGTTTGTATTACTAATGATTCTCCAGATTTAAATGCAGATCCAGTAGCACTGATATAATTTGATAAAACGAGAGTATATACTTGATCGTTACTCAAAGAAACAGTTTTTTGCAGCGTGGGGACTAATTTATTTCCGTTTTTATCAACTACCTCTTTTACTACTCCTTTAACACCAGATTCACTACCAGAAATAGTTTCACCAATTGTCAAATTTAAAGTAGAATTAGCAGTTATTTTTAAATAAGTATCTGGTAGCTTAACTACTTCTGTTCCTGGTATAATATAGTTGCCAGGTTTCTTACTATTTGTATCTGTTAAATATACTCTTACTGGTAAAGTATCGCTTTTTTTAGAAAAGAATAAATCTAATTCAGTTACAAACACACCGCCCTCAAAATTTTCTATTCTAAATGTTTGTGATAAAGGACTTGGTTTTGCTTGAGTTGATGCATTATCAATAAATTGAATTCCTTCTGGTGCTTTAAAGAAAGATGGAATTGTAGAAATAATAGATGCTGGTTGATTTGGAAAAATACCAGTAGGATAATACTTACATTCAGCAAAACTATCTACAGTATTATCAATTTTATCTTCTGTGCTAGTTGTAAATCTTATAGTTTTAATTCCTGCGGCAAAATTTAATTTTAATGCCCCGTCTTCATTATCATATGATACTGTGTTAATGTCTCCTGTCCATGAAGCATTTTGCACTGGGGCATAACCAGCTGGAAAAATTAAAATGCCGCTGGCATCTCCATTTTCATTTGATGTAATAGCATGACCATTATCTCCATTAGATCCAAATGCACCAACTGAATTGCCAGGAATCTGAGTAAATCTAGTATCTTGTGCCACCCATCTAGTTACATTACGAGTATCAATAAAAGCATAATATTTTGTATTTGGTTTTAATCTTCTAACAATAAATTTAATAGCTTTAGATCTAGCATAAAGTTGAATAGACGAGGACACTATTTTAGATCCGTTACTTACACTTTGCACTCCTTTACCAATCTCATTATTTTGTGGACTTATATTTGAGCTAGTTGAAACAGTGGCTGGTAAAATAGTAGTATTGCTATTTGATGTTACTTCGCTTAAAGAACTAACATTAAAGAAAGTTCTATTTGTACCTATCCAGTTTGTCAAATAAAAATTATTTAAACTAGAATATCCCTCTCTTGAATCTGCCTTTGATAAGAAAACCGAAAATACCTTTGTGTCATTATTCAATACAGAAGGACTTTGCTTAATATCATACCAATGATCAATATTTGGAGAAATTGACAAATCTCCAACGTATTGGACCACTACAAAAGGATTTGGATTTATTTCTCCGCTAGCTGTGGCAAATTTATTTTGAATTACTGTTTGTGGAGTGTATGGTAAAGTGATGACATCTCCAGTCCTTACATAACCATCAGTTGCTCGTTGTTGAGCAGATGTATTTAACTCCACTAAAGAATAAGAATTTTCTATTGATCTTGGTCTTAAAATAGATTGTTGAGTATCAATAGCACATTTGTAATCTAAAGACGGTAAATTGCCAACTGCGTGATTTTCAAAACTGTCTACAATAATACCAGATTTAAATCTATCTAATCCAATATCATCTTTTACTTGCATATTAAAAGTTTGCTGCTCTAGAATACTCATTGTAGTATAGTATTCTAATCTTTCTATGCGTTTTTCTAACTTACCAATATCACGCATAGTATATCTTCTATTATCTACAGCAGTTACTCTTACATCAGCAACACTATTTGTATATGCTGGTAAAAATAGATAATATAATGCTATTGAATCATCTGGAGTTTCTGGTTTTGATGGATTCAATGAAGAATTTCCTTTTTTAGCAATAAATTCTCCTTTTTTATTTAAGAAAATTCCATCAATTCTATCTAAGTATTGTTGACTATTAAAAATTATTGATGCTTCTAAACTAGCATCATGTGCTACTGCAGCAGATGGAATACCGCCAGATCCATTAAATCCTATTGATTCGCCAGACAATAATAGTGTTTTATTTTGGAATCCAGATAAAATAGTATTTACATCAACTTTTGGTCTAAAATCAACTACATCTGTCAAAGAAACTTTTCCTAAAACGGGAGAATTGAAACTAGGTATATCAGATATGGGAGTGCCAGTTAAAGTATACGAATCTACAATAGAAAAATCTCCTTGTGAATGCTCAAAATAATTAAAAACAATCACTAATTGTCCGATTGGAGCAGAATATCCTGGTTTTAAAACTAATCTAGAAACATCATAAAATGTGTCTCTTTGACCATCATCAAAAGTAAAATGATCTGTAATATCAAATCCATCTATTATATTATTTTGATCATCTAAAACAGGTGGACTTGAAGTAGATCCTTCAAAAACTTTAATGTCTGTGCCATAAATTCCAAATGCATCTGCATACGAGATTACATCTGCAGTTTTTTCATCATAGTCATATCCTCTAAATGGTATTATTTTATCTCCACTTGACACTACCGCAATACGTTTGTTTCGGATAGCAACTTTAGTTTTAGGGGAAGCTTTATCTATTTCGATAGTAGCAGATAATTTTAACACTACATTTGATGCTGCCGCAGCATCAGTACGAAATGTTAAATTATCTAACGTAATTGCCACCCCACCAGTTAATGTTTGTGCAACTTGATCTTTGGTGAGATACATTACATCACCATTTTCTAATCCAGTATTTGAATTTCCTTTGTCTAAAATAGTGAGTAAGAAATTACTTTCTTCAAAATCTATGAATCTTTGTGTACCAAATTTTAATTGTGCCGAAAACGTAATTTTTCCGCCAGAAGTAGAAGAAGTAGTAATAAAATCTCTTCTTATATAATACTTAAATTTTGTATTATCACTATCCTGAATTAATGATCTTGGTGATTTAAATCCAATTGGAAATAATAACGATGGATTTGGAGGACTAGTTAATTTTGTCCTTTTTCTAACAATAACTGAATTATTAACATCTGCTTTTAAAGCACTATCTAAGTATATTGCTGCTTTAGATAATCCTGAGGGAGATGATACAGATTCTACTAGACTTCGTACTACTGTATTATTAACGTCAATATATTGAATAATATCCCCAGGCACCAAATCTTTTGCTGGATCTCCAGAAAAAGCTAAACAAATTAAATATTTCTGTCCTTTCTTACCAGAAAAAGTTAATGTAGTTATATCCTTACTAACAGAATATTCAGTATCAAAAGTTTCTACATCAGCAGTAAATTTATTTACGCCACCACCGCCAAATTCAGAGTAAAGTGACTTTACATTTTCGTTTGTATAAGTTGTAATTACATTTTTAAATAAAACCGCTTTTACAACTGCAGTTTGTGTTGGATTAACGCCAGAATCACTGTTTATTATTACAGACGGCGGTGATACATATTCATCACTAAACAAATTTCTATCTATGATAGATACGCTGATAGCTTTTCCTCCTACCAGTTGGGGTTTAATTATAGAAACATCAACTGCTTTTCCATTAATAGAAATTGGTTTTGAAGCAACAACTGAAGTTGATTGGGCATAACCACTTCCTCTTTTTGTCACAACAAAATGAGAAATTGTATTTTCTCTTGCAATGGAAATAGAATTTCCAGATTCATCTGTTATTGTTTCTCCTGAAGCAAAAGTACCAGACAATACCTTGACATGTAAAGTATTTGATGAGCTAAAACTAGAATCTGCTGTGCCTTCAATAACAGCATACGCTCCACTTTTGGATCCTGTAATATATTGACCAGCGGAAAATCCAGATGTTATTTTACTCTCGGTTGTTATTTTTGTAAAAAATAAAGGATTGAAATATTCTAAATTAAATATGGCATTATAAACAGAATTTCCAGAAATATCTTTTCCTTTTGAAATTATTTTATCTGTTTCTTGATTAAACCCAGCTGCTCTTTTTAATAAAGTAATATTTTTTGATTTTGCAAAACCAATAATAGGTATAATGGTTTCGCTATAATCTACGATTTCTCCAAATGGCAAAATAACATTAGTTGCTGTAATTGGCACTGTTAATATAATATTTCCAGTCGCTGCCGAATTAGGATTAGCTGCTAACGTATATTCAAAATATTTATCGGTAGGTCCAGCTAAAACTGTTGCTCCAGAAATATTATAAACATCTGGTATTGCCCCTGCTATTGTTATCGTATTCCCAGCACTTAGACCATGACTTGTTAAAGTGGTTACTTTTGCAATGTAAGTATTGACACCACCAACAACTCTAACTTCATATGCTAAAGATACCACTTGAATTTGAGTGCCACTCGCTTGCCAGTAATAATTTTGTGCATTGAAAGCACCGTTATCGGTAGTGCTGGACGGTGTTCTATAAAATAATTGTCTTCTTTTTACATCTGTAGTTGCAGATGTGGCACTTAATGCAGAAGGAATAAAATCACCGTTATCAAATTCTAAAAATTTTTCTTGTAAATCCCTTTTATTACCTAAAACTGTTAATTCTAAATACACTTCACCGCCAATATCATCTGGTCTTTCGACAGTGGAGAATGCAATTACTTCTACATAATCAACTGTAGTAGCTGCTAATGATTGTGCTAAATTAGCTACATAGTATAATTTTTGACCTAAAATATAATCAAAACTTGCTGCAGGCGTTTTTGCTTTGACGTAAATAGTTTTTATTGCATAATCATGTATAACATTAGTTTTTGCTAATGATCTCAGAGGAAGTGATCTACGTGAAGATGTTTTTCTAAATCCAGAATTTCCATTGTAACCTAAATATCCATCATTAAATATTGAAGAAAAATATAATGTTGGATATGATGTTAATTGCTCTCCTTCATTATTTAAAGGAATAGTGCCATATACATTAGTAATATTAAATGATGGCAATCCATATGTCTTAATTCTATTATTTTCTTTAGTTAAAACATCACGCGCTTTATCTACAGTTACAAACTTAGTTTGTTTGTTGGCAATTTCGTATCCTCTAACATATGCTTTACCAGCACCCAAACCAGCAACAATTTTTGTCTCTGCTTCTTTTTCAGAAAAATTATCATCCCCAACAGTGCCATCAACTCTTAGTGGATAGATACCTTGATTATCTCCTTTTTGTAGATATTCTCTAATCTCAATTGGAAAATTGTCTACAATGTAATCACCAGATTCATCATATGTTCTTCTTGCTAAAGTTTCTTCTATAACTGAAGATTCTTGATTTACAACTTTTCTTTGGATTACACCTAATTTTAAAGTAAGTAATTCAATAAAATTATCATCTGTTGTAGTGTTTAAATCATATGCTACTAAATTCAAATCAATTTTTAAACGATGTGCTCCAGGAGCAGTATAGTTAGAAAATCCCCTAGCATTATCATATAAAGTGATATCTTTTTCTGGAGTTACAATTTCTTCAGAAATTAAAAAACCAATTTTTTTAGATGGTTGGAAATTATACTTATCTATTACTAACAAAGATTCTTCATTTTGCACAAAAAATCCATTAACAAAATATATTCCAGTTTCTACTTTTACTGCAGAAGCAAATCCCATAGCAGTACTTGGTTCTTCTTTTACTGCCAAAGTATCTGGATTTGTTACTTTTATTTTACTAGGTAAAGAGCTGCTATCAGTGCCCACAGTCAATCTTGGACTATTTGTAATATTTACTTCTAATTCTTCACCTTGCCTAAAAGTTTTTTCGCTATTATCACCACCACTAATATAATTTACATAAATGGTATCAGATTCTGTTTCTGTTGCATAATCTGCTTCAACTACAAGTGCTTGCACACCAGAATTTAAACCAGTTAATGTCAAATTAATTAAATCTTTGATATCATACTTTTTAAATTTAATTTCACCACCAACATTTTCTGCTACTTCCGAAACAGAAGATAATTTTACATAATTTAATCTATTATTAAAAGAAACTTCCCCTGGGATTACTTGTTGCCCTTGTTTAAATTGATATTTTCCAAACTGCTCAATTTGATTCTGTAATATCGATTGTAAGGTAGTTAATTCTCTAGTTTGAATAGAATATCCAGGTCTAAAAAGTACTTTATAAAAGTTTTTAGACGCTTCAAAATCGTCGTTATATTCTTTCGTGTTTAGATTAATCTTTTCGGGCATCTCTATTCAATGTGAAGTTTTATATTATGAAATTAATAATATATCAGAATTCGATCACTAATTTAATATCTTCAATCTGATCTGGTGCTCTTGTAATTAGTCTTCGATTTTCAACGTAAATAATATCTCCAGTATATTTTGCAACTTCTGGTAATGCTAATCCATTAGTAAAAGATAATCCTAGAAGTGGCAGCACTGCTCCTCCAGTAGTATAAGTTGTTTCTACGGTGCCAGTAATTAAAGAAGTTTGTCCAGTAATTAATTTTGCGGCATTAGAAACAAACAATCTTACAACACCATTATCTGTATGTAAATCTGGAGTTTGGAAATACTTTAATACGCCTGAAGATGGAGTTTGCCCCGCTGGCACTTCATCAAAAACCCAAGAAACCACAGTTCCTATTGCAAATTTTCCTGCAGCAATTTCTTGTTTAATAATTTCATCTGGTTGGAAATTTCCAGAAACGTTATTTAACTTAACAGCGTACAAAGAGCTTAATGTATCTGCTGTTGCAAAATCTGTTGATGGAGCGGGAAGACGAGGATCGGTAATAATACCAATTCTTCTAAAATCATTATCTACAGGGAAATCACCTTGTCCCTCGGCATACGTTAAACGAATATTTGCCATGATTCTCTTGGCAAATAATTCAGCAACAGGATCTGCACCGTGACCTCCTTTTACTGGGATAACAACTTCGATTGCTCCAGTAGCACTTCCAGGAACTGTAAATGGATTTGTCAAATCTGGATTTTCAAATAAATACCCATTCTTTAATA
>Ga0194133_10003898_pt1 | contig 20626 bp, 22 predicted proteins | sample TA2KigOf40mmetaG_FD_155448 | JGI IMG/M metagenome (GOLD analysis project Ga0194133, IMG submission 155448) | Freshwater microbial communities from Lake Tanganyika, Tanzania - TA2015055 Kigoma Offshore 40m | ecosystem: Environmental > Aquatic > Freshwater > Lake | place: Tanzania: Lake...
AAGGTCACATTTCCATGTTAAAATCTGCTCAAAGACTTGGAGATGTTCTTATTGTTGGCCTCAATTCAGATTCATCTGTGAAGTCTTTAAAAGGAGAATCCCGTCCCATAAACCGCCAAGGGGACAGAAAAACTGTCTTGCAAGAACTAAGATGTGTGGATTATGTTGCTGTTTTTGAAGAAACTACAAGCCATAAATTTTTGGAGGCAGTCAAACCAAATGTTTATGTAAAAGCGGGAGACTACTCGTTGGAGACTCTCAATTCGTTGGAAAAAGAAGTTCTTTTAAAATACGGAACAAGAATTAAATTTGCTCCATTTATAAACGGCCTGTCTACGACAAATATTCTGAAACGCAATGAACGAATATCGGATTTTGCTTTTCAAGAAAGCCTCGAATCATCGAATGGGCTACCGAATTATTATGGTTAACATCAATAGCAAAATTCTTTGGTTGGCTGATTACAATCTTAGCCAAGCCCCAGGGGGAGCACAAAGAAGTGACGAGATAATCATTAATCAAGGAAGAAAACTTGGGTTAGATATATTCAGAGTGAATCACGAAACCTTCGGAAGGCACATAAATATATATGACTATGATATTCTCATATCCTCCAACGTTTGCGCCATAACTCAAAAAAATAATTACATTTTAGATCAAATTTCTAATCATAAATATCATGTGCGAATAGAGCATGATTCAAACGATTACCTGTCTCAAGAAAGCAGGGTTAAACTTTTTTCATTTTGCAAAAAAACGTTTTTTTTAACAGATTATCATTTTTGGTTTTTCAAAGAATTATATGGAGACATTTTTAAGAACGTAGAAATTGTTCCAGATCCTATAGAAACAAGTGAGTTTTATGATTACGGTCAAAAACGTGAGAATAAAGTTTTGTATGTCGGATATATGCATCCTCTCAAAGGGAGCAATAGCTTTTTTGAACATGTTCTTAATAACCCAAATCAAGATTTTGCGGTTGCTGGATGGACTAGCTATCAAACATATAATTTTCTTTGCTCTAAGATTCCCAATATAGAATATCTAGGATTAGTCAACTACGAACGAATGCCCCAAATTTATAATAAATACACTTCATTATATTACGAACCTAATTTGAGAGAACCCTTTTGCAGATCTGTCGCAGAAGCAATCGTTTGTGGAATGGAACTCTTAACTAGCAAACAATCTCAAATTGGTTGTTTATACGATATACAAAAGCACGGTTTGCAGAGCTTCAAAGAAAATTGTAAAAACTCGCCCTTGACTTTTTGGAATAAAATATGAAAATTCTACTGGTCGCCAATAAAACCTTAGACAGAAAAGGCAAAAAAAGGATAGATTCTTCATATTGGAATTTTTATATACCGCTCCTTGAATTGACGCATCATGTTTATTTTTATGATACAACAAATCCAACAGAACCAAATTTTAATAAAATAGTAGAGACTTTTTGTCCAGATTTAATTTTTAGTATACTTTCTGGAGAAAAAACAGTTGCTCCGTACGAACCACTCGAACATATAAAAAACATAACTTCAAAAGGCAACATTAAAACTTTTAATTGGTTTTGCGACGACACATGGAGGTTTGACAATTTTTCCAAGAAAATTTGTTCATATTTTACTGCATGTTCGACACCCGAAGAATATTGTATAAAAAAATACAAAGATATTGGTTATAATAATATTTTATTAGGCCAATGGCATGTAAATCAAAACTATCTTACAAACTCAAATATCAAACAATTTGAAGTTGGTTTTTGTGGAGAATTAAACGCTGAAAGAACAAATACACTTAACTCTCTTAAATCGAAGGTAGCTATTTTTTCTGGCTGTTGCTATGAAACTATGTTTGAATTATATTCGTTGAGTAAAATAGGATTCAATATGACCATTAACGATAATGATCCTCAAAAGAAGACTCAAATGAAACAAAGACTGTTTGAAATACCTTGCGCTGGTTCTTTAATGGTAACTCAAAACGTTCAAAATTTAGATAAATATTTTATTGCAAATGAAGAGATTATTGTTTACGAAACCCCTGAAGAAGCTGCTGATAAAATTAAATTTTATCTTAATAATGAAATTGAAAGAGAAAAAATTGCCAAAAAAGGACAAGAACGATTCATTCGCGATCATACATCTAAAAATAGATTGGCAAAACTTGTAGATCAAATAAATAAATTATGAAAATTTATATACAAGACCATTCTTCACACGCTGGTAAATGGATTTATAATGGTTATGCTCATGCATGGACATATTTAGATCACGAAGTAAAATTCATAAACGATCTTTCTGAAGTGGATACAAATCAAGAATATAAACTGTTTGTTTGCGATTCTAAAGTTACTAAACAAAACATTAACATATTAAAAAACAGCATTATAACGTATCTGTACGTACAACCAAACACTTTTCCGAAACCTTGGGGCGATCATCCAAACTTTCAATGCTCTATTGACGATTATTTGATAAACGAATTAAATTCTTATAAAAATGTTTTAAAATGGAATTTTGCTTTTTCTTTTCCTTACCACACAAAATGGAATAATATTATTTCAGTTCCTCTCGCTTTTGATGATATAAATTATAATCATACAATACCAAATTCATTTGAATACGATATTTGTTTTATTGGCAGCGCAGCAAATAATGGATTTAATGAAAAAGTAATTATTATGCAAGAAACTCTTAATTATTTCATTCAAAATTCAGATCTAAAATGTGTATTTGCTGTTGATAGAAATTTAAGCCATGAACAAGAAAATCAAATTCTTCTTCAATCTAAAATATCGCTTAATATACACGATGCCTATCAAAGACATTTTGGTTTAGACACAAACGAAAGAACTTTTAAAGGTTTAGGATGTGCTGGAATTTTAGTATCTGACAACATAAAACAAGCCAAAGATTTATTCAGTTTTTCGTTTTTTGATAATAATCTTAAAAATCTTGTTGAGCAAGCTCGACATATATGCTCATTAAAAAATGATGAATTAATAAACATTAAAAAAAGCAATCAAAAAGTTATTCTTGAAAACCACACTTACATAAATAGAGTTCAACAACTACTATCTTGCATATGAAAATCTCGATAGTTATCCCTAATTATAATAAAGAAAAATATATTTTGCAGTGTTTGCATTCTTGTTTAAATCAAACATATAAAAATATCGAAGTGATACTTATCGATAATGAAAGTTCAGATTCTAGTCTAGAAATAATTAATAAATATAAACACGATAACAATGTAAATTTTATCATTGACACCGCTAAAAATATATACCCCGAATGCTGGGACGAATGCGTAGAACTTGCCGAAGAAAAATATATTTCTGGAGACTATTATACCATAATTGGATCTGATGACGTAATACACGAAAAATACATTGAAAACGCAGCAAGATTATTATATGTAAAACGACCTTTATTTTTTCAATCTTCTTTGGCTTGGTTCTCTGAAGACAAAATAATAAGAGAAGTCGGTTACAAATATGATAGCATCGAAGATTTTAAATCTCAACTTTTAACAAAATGTTGCGTAAATACGCCTACTGTTTTTTATAAAAAAGACTCAAAAAAAGACTTGCAGATAAAAACTGAACCAGCCAAATTCTCAGGAGCGAGCGACTATGCTTTATTTTGCGAAATAGCTGATAAAAATATCATAATAGAAAATTATGAAAAATGGATTGGTTATTATTATCGAATCAATCCAGAACAAGCGACTTGGCAAATGCACAAATCTAAAATAAATTACGATAAAATAATCCAAAGAAAATGGAGACAAAAATGGACGAATTAAACAATATTTTAGAACTAGTAAAAAATTATATTGATAAGAAAGAAAAAAATTGGACTCCCGGTAAAGACTGGGTTCAATATGCCGGTCCTTATTTTAATTCTGAAGAATACACTTCTTCAATAAAATCATTGTTAAATGGATGGCTAGTTCTTGGCCAAGACGCTATAACTTTTGAAACAAAATTTCCACAACAACTCGGAAAAGAGCATGGTATATTAACTAACAGCGGTAGTAGCTCTAATCTTATTATGATGTCTGCAATGACATCAAAAAGATTGTATAATTTTCCAAAAGGCACAAAAGTAATCACCCCAATTGCAGGTTTTCCAACAACAATCAATCCTATTTTTCAAGTAGGTTTTGAACCTGTTTTTGTAGATATTGATCTTGATACTTTGAATTTGAATTTAGATCAAGTTGAAGAAGCTGCTAAGAAAGGAGCAAAAATTATTACTTTTGCACATGTTCTTGGAAATCCTCCAAACATGAATCGATTGATGGATATCATCAACACTTATTCACTGATCCTTCTTGAAGATTGTTGTGACGCTTTAGGTTCGACTTATGATGGAAAACCTCTTGGCAGCTTTGGCGAGCTTACTAGTTGTAGCTTTTATCCAGCGCATCACATGACTATGGGCGAAGGTGGATTTGTAGCATGTAAAACTCATCTACAAGAAATAGTAACAAGAAGTTTCAGAGAATGGGGCCGAGGCTGTTACTGTGTCGGCAAAAAAGCTAATCTACTAAAGAATGGCTCATGCGGCAAACGTTTTTCAAATTGGCTTCCTGAACTTCCAGATGAAGAATTTGATCATAAATATGTTTATGATGAAATTGGATATAATTTAAAACCAATGGAGCTGCAAGCATCTATAGGTCTTGCTCAAATAACCAAGCTTCCTGAAATACATAAATTGAGAAAACGCAATCACGCTCTTCTTTGTGACGCTTTTAATAAATATGATAAATATTTTATCGTTCCAAAAGCTACCAAGTTATCTGATCCAAGTTGGTTTGCTTTTGCCGTAACAATTAAAGACGGATCACCATTTAAACGTAAACATATCGTACAGTCTTTTGAAGACGCTAAAATTCAAACTCGTCCTTATTTTGCAGGAAATATAATGCTTCAACCAGCGTATTCAGGAATTATGAATTCCAAAGATGTCATTGAAAAATTTCCAATATCTCGTAAAATTACAACAGATACATTTTTCTTAGGCACAAGTCCGGTCATAACTGAAGAGCAGATTTGCTACATAAAGAAAAACTTAGATTTATTTATTTCTGATTTATGAAAGTAGTTTATATAACTGGGTGTCTTGGTTTAATTGGCTCTTATTTAACAAGAGCGTGTTTACAAAAAGGTTATTTTGTCAAGGGTGTAGATAAAATAACTTATGCTGCTCGTTCAGAATTATTGAATGAGTTTTATAAGAACAACAGATTTGATTTTGAAGAAAAAGACATCTGCGATTTAGATAGGCTATCTGATTGTGATTATTTTATTAACGTCGCCGCAGAAACTCATGTAGATAATTCCATAAGGAAAAGCAATGATTTCATAAAATCAAATATTAATGGAGTGTATAATATTCTCGAATTAATAAAAAGTTATAAAACAGAGGGAATAATTACCCCTACATTAATACATTTTAGCACAGATGAAGTATATGGAGATATTTCTGAAGGTGAACATATCGAAACAGATATTCTTAGACCCAGCAATCCATATTCAGCTACAAAAGCCGCAGCAGATCAATTAATATTAGCATGGGCAAGAACATATAATATTCCTTATGTTATAGTAAGACCTACAAATAATTATGGAATTGGACAATATGTTGAAAAATTAATTCCAAAAGCTTGTAAATGTTTAACTTTGAATAAGAAAATACCGCTACACAATCAAGGAACTCCATTCAGAAACTGGCTTCACGCTAAAGACACCGCAAATGGAGTTATTAAAATTATCGAAAGTGGATCTAAAAATGAAATATTTAACATAGCTGGTGGATTCGAACAAAGCAATATTTCTGCTGTTGAAAAGATTATCTCTGAATATTTTGGAGTTTTAGATTCAAATTATAAAGAAAAGTATCTGGACCTGTCTATATCAAGAAAAGGCCAAGATATCAGATACGCTTTAAATGATAACAAATTAAGAAATCTTGGATGGAAACCGCTTTGTAAATTTAATGAAGAAATCAAAGAAATTGTGGGTTATTATAAAAATAATTTTATATGGTAATGAAACAAGAAATAATTAACTTTGAAAACTAAATAAATGGACTACAAAGATAAAAAATTAGTAAAAAGGATTTTAGACATATCTTATAAAAATAAACTAAGCCATCTAGGAAGTTATTTTTCCTGTTTGGATATTATAGACGATATTTTCAGCAATAAAAAAAATGACGATATTTTTATTTTATCATGCGGGCACGCTGCTTTAGCCTTATATTGCGTGATAGAAAAATATTATGGAATTAACGCTGAGTCTCTTTTTTATAAACACGGTGGACATCCGCATCTTGATGAAGATAATAAAATTTATTGTTCAACTGGCAGTTTAGGAATGGGAATCACAGTTGCAATAGGGAGAGCTATTTCAAACCCTAATAGAAAAGTTTATTGTTTAATAAGTGATGGAGAAACCGCTGAAGGTTCTATATGGGAATCGTTAAGATTTATAAAAGAAAAAAATATTCAAAATATTGAAATTCATTGTTCTTGTAATGGGTATGCCGCCTATGATGATATAAATACAGAATATTTAAAACAAAGGTTAGTTTCTTTTTTGCCAGAAATAAAATTTCATTTAACAAACGGAGATTTCTTCCCATTTTTAGGAAAACTTAACGCTCATTACCATATAATGTCAGAAAATGATTACAAGATTGCTAACGATATACTTATATGAGAAAAGATTTTAGTAATATATTGCTTCAAGAAATGCATAAAAATAAAAATATCTATTTTTTGACCGCTGACTTAGGTTATGGTTTATGGGACAAGATAAGAAGCTCTTTTCCCGATAGATCTTATAATGTAATGTCTTCTGAACAATTAATGATTGGCACTGCTGTAGGAATAGCTTTAGAAAAAAAGATACCTGTTTGTTATTCTATCACTCCTTTTTTATTATATAGACCATTTGAATTTATCAGAAATTATTTAGATCATGAGAAAATACCTGTTAAATTAATTGGAGGTGGCAGAAATAAAGATTATGGGTATCTAGGTTTTTCTCATTGGGCCGAAGACGATGAAAAAGTGATGAAATGTTTTGACAACATTAAGTTTTATAAACCAGAAAATGTAAAAAATCTGTACCAAGAATCTATAGATTTATTATATAATAATTTTCCATCTTACATGAATTTAAAAAAATGAATGTATTAATAACTGGATCAAATGGTTATATAGGAAAATCAATTTTAAATTCTAAAATTGCAAATGTTGTATTTTTTCACGGAAACAGGCAAACAATAAATTTATTAGATAAAGAATGCATTAAAACTTTTGTTAAAGAAAATAAAATAGACATTGTTATTCATTGTGCTATAGAAGGCGGCAACAGATTGAAAATTGATGATGCAAATAATTTTTTTAACAACATTTTAATTTTTGAAAATCTTTACTATTGTAAAAACTTATTGCATAAAGTAATCAATCTAGCTTCTGGAGCGGAGTTTGATAGACAAACCGACATCAATTTAGCGGATGAAGAAATTCTTTTTAACAGAATACCCAAAGATTATTATGGTTTATCCAAAAATATAATAGCTAAAAAAGCATTGACCGCAAATAATTTTTTTAATCTTAGACTGTTTGGATGTTTTGACGAAAACGAACTTGACAGCAGATTCATAAAAACCTGCTTTTTAAAAAGCAAAAACAATGAAACCATAACGATCCACGAAGATAAAACCATGGATTTTTTTTATGTTCAAGATTTAATTTCTGTTGTTAAATATTTTTTGTTAGTCAATTCTATACACCAAGACATAAATCTTAGTTATAAAAATAAATATAAACTATCTCAAATTGCTAAAAAAATAACAAATAAAACAAATTCTAAAAGCGATATAATAATTCAAAAAGAACATGGATTAAATTATAACGGAAATTTTAATAAATTATTCTCCTTACCTATCAAATTAATCGGTTTAGAAAACGGTATAGACAAAACTATTATACATAATATATGAAAATCGGATGTTTTATTTTATCTAACAAATTTAAATATAAAAAACTGCATGAATGCGCTATAAACAGTTTTTCTAAATTTCACCCACATGTTAATTTATATTCTTATGATTACAGCTATCGATTTCCAGATGTATTAAATCAGCTTCCAACTGGAATAGCTAGATTATATGTTGCACATTCAATATTTAAAAATGAAAAATTAGACAAACTTATTATTTTAGGCGCAGACACTATCACATGCTCAAGATTAGACGAATTCATGGATGATAATAGTTCTGATATTTTAACGACGCTTGATTATCCATATCAACTAATTACTCAAGGCCTAATTTTTTCAAACTATAAGGAAGATCATGTTAATGCCGATGTAGTATGTTATAATAATATTGATGCTCTGAAAGAAGTTATTGATAAATCTATGGAAATAAGAACCGAATACCATGAACAAGCTGCTTTAAATTTTGTATGCAATATGCAAAAAAAATTCACTAGCAAAATTGTCGATGGCGATTATGAAAATTCAAATATTGTATACAACGTCAGAGCAAAAGGAAATATAATAGCAAATTCTGGAGAAAAACCCTGGTTCAAATATACAAATTTATTCAAAGTTGAAGAAAATAAACTTTTCACTAATGTTCATGAAAACTGTTCTAAATCAAAACAAATAAAATTATGGCATTATTGCGACGGGTTAGGAACATTTAAAGATTTTCAATTTCAAGAAATTATTAATCGTTGGATAAGTATAGGCTTTAACGAGCAAACTAAAAAATTTTTCACCGAACAATGCGCCTGCGGAGATTTTTTTAATAAACAATTTACCATATGAATATTTTAGTTACTGGCGGATCAAGTATGGTTGGGAAACATCTTCAAAAAATTTTACCATCTGCTGTTTATTTAAATAGCAAAGATTGTGATTTGATTAATTATGAAGATACGTTTTCAATGTTTAAAAAAGCAAAACCAAACTTAGTGATTCATTTGGCTGCGAAAGTCGGCGGTATTATGGATAATATAAATAAACCTGCAGACTTTTTTGATCAAAATATTATTATAAACACAAATACTATAAAAGCGGCTTATCAAACGGGTGTTCCAAAATTAATTTCCATCCTAAGTACTTGTATTTATCCTGATAAACTAAAAAATAATCAATATCCACTCAAAGAAAACTTGCTTCACGTTGGCCCACCGGCAATAACTAATTTTGCTTACGGCTATGCTAAACGTTGTATGGCTGTTCAAATTGAGGCTTATAATAAACAATTTGGAACTAAATATAGCTCCCTAATTCCTTCAAATTTATATTCTGAATACGATCATTTCGAAGGGGACAAAGCTCATTTTGTATCTAGTTTATTAAATAAAATAAATCTTGCAAAGACTAATAAATTAGATCATATTCAATTATTCGGAACTGGTAAACCATTAAGACAATTTATGTATGCTGGAGATTTAGCAAAAAGCATAGTTAGATTAATTGATTATAATGAACCGTTTACATATAATATATGCCCGGACGAAAATTTATCAATTAAAAAAATCGCCTCAACAGCTTTGAAATCTTGTAACGCATCTAATTTAAAAATTAAATGGGACACATCAAAGCCCGATGGTCAATTTAGAAAAGATGCTTCATCTGATGAATTTCTAAATAAATATTCAGACTTTAAATTTACACCTCTTTTACAAGGCCTAAAAATAACATATGAGAATAAATTTTCAAAATGAATGGAAATTGAACGATTCTAACTTTTCTTTTGCTGACAGATTAAAACTTGCGTTTTTTTTCTTAAACAAGAGAAATTTTTGGACAATGAGTAAACAAGTTTCGACATTTGAAAAAGAAATGTCTGAATATATTGGATCAAAGTATTCTATTTTTGTATCAAGCGGTTCTACCGCAAATACTTTAATTGCTATGTATTTGAAAGATAAATTTTACTCTGAAAATAAGAAAAACATAATTTTTCCATCTACCACTTGGACTACATCTGTGGCTCCTTTTATCAGAGAAGGGTTTGAGCCTCACTTCATTGATATCAATTTAAATGATTTTAGCTTGGATTTAGATAAATTAGAATCATATTTAGTCGATAATAGCGAAAAAACCGCTTGTATATTTATTACAAGCCTTATAGGATTTTGCCCTAATATTGATAGATTAAAAGAAATTTCATGTAAATACAAAGTAAAAATTATGATGGACAATTGCGAAAATACTTTTGGAAATTTTAAAAACAAAAACATATCTTCATTTTTTACTAGCACAACCAGCACTTATTTTGGGCATCAGTTGCAAAGCGTAGAAGGCGGTTTTATTTTTACAAACGATTTGTCGGAATATGAATATTTTATCATGGCTAGAAATCACGGAATGACAAGAGCTTTAAGCAATCCAGAAAAATATCTTAATAAAGAAGTTGATTCTAGATTTGATTTTTATTATTTAGGTAATAATTTTAGAAATACAGACATAAACGCTTATATAGGAAGATTAGATTTTAAACGAAGAGATAAATTAAAAAATAAGAGATTAGAGATCTATAGACTTTTTAAAAGCAGTTTAAAGCATAATCAATATTTACCAGAAATAACCGATCTATATCAACATACTCCATTTTGTTTGCCATTGATATTTAAAAATAAAGATCAAAAAAATTTAGTTGAACAATTTTGCATTCAAAATAAAATCGAAACTAGACCCATTATATCAGGTAATTTATTAAAGCAAACATGTTATAAAAAGTATGCAAATTATTTAAATTATCCTAATAGTCAATTGCTTCATGATTTAGGATTTTATGTAGGGTTGCATTACAATACAAAAAAAGAAAGCGTTTTAAAACTAGTTAAATTCATAAACGAAAATATATGAAAATTATTATAACAGGAATTCTTGGTCAAGATGGCGCTAATATGTGCGAATATCTATTAAAGAATACGAACGCTAAAATATATGGCATGATGCGAAGAGTATCTAATCCTAATTTTATTAATTGTTCTAACTTTATTAACGATGAAAGATTTAAATTTGTATATGGCGATTTGAGCGATTCTGCAAGCGTAGATAATTTAGTTAGAGAAATTCAACCTGATTATTTTATTAATTTTGCCGCAAATAGTTTTGTGGGCGTTAGCTGGAAAATGCCAGAGCAAGTTATGGATGTGAACACTCTTGGAGTATTAAGGTGTCTTGAAGCTATTAAAAAATTTAAACCAGACTGCAGATTTTATAGCGCAGGATCAAGCGAAGAGTGGGGTAATGTAGACTACTCCCCGCAAGACATAAAACATCCAATTAAACCAAGAAGCCCTTACGGGGCTTCGAAAGCTGCCGCAAGACACATTGTTAAAGTTTATAGAGAATCATACAACCTTTATGCGGTCCACGGGATACTCTTCAATCATGAAGGAACAAAAAGAGGAGAAGAATTTGTAACCAGAAAAATATCAAAAGGAGTAGCTAGAATTTATCACTCAATTCTAAACTCAAAAAACGTCGACCCAATCGAGCTTGGCAACTTAGAAGCGAAAAGAGACTGGTCGGATTCCAGAGACTTCGTTAGAGGGGTGTGGTTGATGTTGAATCAGGAAAGAGACATGGTAGAAACTGACGGAGTAAGACACCCAAGAGAGGTTTTGTGCGGGACTTTAGAATCCATTTGGCCCAAGTGGTATCCCAAAGACTACGTTCTCGCCAGCGGAGAAACCCACAGTATTAGAGAATTTGTAGAAAAATCATTTCTTTGCGCTGGTTTAGAGGGTTTTTGGGAGGGTTCAAAGGAAGAAGAAAAATATTATTTAATAGGATGTACTCGCGAAAAAATCGCAAAATTTGAGCCATGCTTAGTTAAAATAAATAAAGAATTCTATCGCCCAGCAGAAGTCGATCTGCTTCTTGGAGATTCTTCCCCCATAAGGCGAGAGCTTGGTTGGTCGCCTAAAATTTCATTTGATGAGTTGGTGAGATCCATGGTAGAATTTGACATTGCTAATTTTTCTTGACACTCAGCCAAACATCAGGCATAATATGCTTACTGATGAAGAAGGCTAAATCTAAAAATCCAAAATTTTTAGTAGTAAAATTTGTGGACTACAAAAAGCTCTCGAAGCCAGATTGGGCCAGGGAAGTTAAAATAGCAAAAACCCTCATTGAAAAAAATTTACAAATTTATATTAAAATTCAGCTGGATTTTAAACTAAACTCACTAGCCTGGTTCTTGTCTTCAGAAGGAAAAGCATTTGTTGCCAAATATGAGCGCGAACTTAAATTAAATTTACCCACGCCTCAATCCGTCATTCTGTCAGACAAATCTTTCGGAGAATCTCTCCACCTTAAAAAGAAGCCCCAAACAATAAAAGATTTTATAAAATAATATGGGAAGACCACCAAAATCAAACAGTTCCGCGAACTCTCAACTCGAAGAGTATCTTAAAAAGAACTCTGATTATCATTACGCTGGAGAAGAAGAGATTGATTATGTTGTAAGCAGCGGTAGTTTAATCATGGATATTGAGATGGGCGGCGGAATTCGACCCGGAATCATTCGCTCTTCTGGAGTAACAGAGGGAGGAAAAACCTCCAACGCTCTCGCTTTTGCTAAAAACTTTCAAGAAACCCATCCAAACGATGGGCAAGTAATTTACATAAAGTCAGAAGGAAGACTAAGCAAAGACCTCATTGAAAGATCTGGCGTTTCTACAGACGATTCCAGATTTAAAATAATACCCACCAATGACTATGAGTTTGTTATAGACTTGATGAGAAATTTGATTCGAGATAACCAAGAAAAGAAACTGTATTTTTTCGTGCTAGATTCTTTGGACGCATTAGTGCCTAGAAATGATTTATTAAAATCAGCGACAGAAGCAAACAAAACCGCAGGTTCCGCGCTATTAACTTCTGACCTTTTGAGAAAAATGGCGGCGGGTTTTTCTAGCCGTGGCCACATATGCTTCATTATCTCTCAGGTAAGGTCAACTATAAAAATTAATCCTTATGAAAAAGGAGATCCAAAAGTCACAAACGCTTCGGGCGGCAATGCGGCTCTACATTACAGCGATTGGATTCTTGAATTTCAACAGAGATACCAAAAAGATATTATCAAAGATAAAGATGACAAACCCGTAGGGCATTGGTGCAAAATTATTTTTAGAAAAACTCCCAATGAAAAAACCGGTATTGAAGTTAAATATCCAATTAAATATGGGCGTAAAAACGGTCAAAGTATATGGATTGAATATGAGGTTATCGATTCTTTGCTAATGTTTGAGATGGTTTCCGCTAAGGGCGCATGGGTTACCGTGTCTGACGAAGTTATTTCTGAAGTAGAATCTGCAGGGCTTAAAATTGAAAAGCAGCATCAAGGAATGGATAACTTTAGAATGTATTTAGAGTCTAATTCTGATCTCTGTAAGTTCTTTTTTAATAAATTTAAAGCGGCACTTAAAAAATGAGACTTTACAATATAAATGGTAAATTAATATTTCGTAATGTTTCCAAGCAAAGAATTCAATGGGAAAAGCCTTCAAGATCAAAAGTTCAATTTCAAGTAAAGCAATTTTTAAAGCAGTTTTGGATAAATAATATAGTCTACGAAGAGTTTCCGGTTTACGGCTCAAGAATGAAGGTGGACATATTAAATGCCACCAAGAAAATAGCAGTGGAGGTTAATGGAAAACAACATGACAAATTTAATTCTTTTTTTCATAATGACTCTAGGTTAAAATACTTAGAATCTATAAAAAGAGACTCGGCAAAAGCCAAATGGTTGGAAGATAATGGGTTTACCTTAATAGAAATAAACGAAGAAGAGGTCGATAAAATTTCTGCAGATTTATTTATAAAAAAATACAATATCGATTTGTAATGTGTATTATAATATGATGGCAAAAAAGAAATTTAAGTTTCCGAGAGAGTTGCTCGAACAAATAAACGAATGCTCTTTTGGAGGGTTTCTTCTTTTTAATTTTAACGAAGATGGCGAGTTTCAAACATTTGGCATGTTTGATAGCAAAATCCACGCCCAAGCTATGGAAAGAAACCTAACGATGACGATGAAAGCTCTTGAAAAAACGCAAATAGAAACAATGTCAAAAACCCTCGACTTAGACGATGACGAGCGGGGACCAGAAGATCCTGGTTTTAAAATTTGACCAACCATAGCAAAGACTGCAAAATCATCTCATGGAAACTAAAGAACTCTTTTCTTTAAGAGTCGAGAAGCATGTACTCGGTGGGATATTAAATCACCCAGAAATATTTGCTGAGCTTGATAACTTTCTATCTGAAAGTGACTTTTGCAACAAAGTCCACTCTGTTATTTTTCTTTGCCTAAAAGAAAAATTAAATAAAAACGATAAGATTGATAAGGTTATTCTTTGCGAGAAAATTCAAGCTCTTGGAATTTCTTTCAAGGATGAAATTTCAATCTACGATTACATCGAGAGCGTAGCTTTTACTCAAATAGCAAAAGAAGCAGTTATTGAGGCGGCAAAGCACCTTGTCTCATTAAGAATCCGGAGAGAAATCGTAGAAACTTCTGGGAAAATAAAAACAAAAGTTCTCCAAAGCGCAGATCAGCCAATACAGGAAGTTTTAAATGAAGTCGATAAAATATACGGAGAAAAAATAAATTCCTATAGCGTTCACGAGCAACCCAAGAATCTTTTCGACGGTCTAGACGTTTTAGTTGAAGAACGCGGAGAAAACATTACCGACGACCCAGGATTTCTTACTCCTTACGTAGAGTTTAACAGACTCTACGGCGGGCTTAGATCAAAAAATATATACGCTATCGCTTCTCGGCCTGGAGAAGGTAAAACCACTTTTCTTAACGATTTAGCAATGAAAACCGCTAAGAAAAATAATTTGAAAGCTTTGATTTTGGATACGGAAATGAGCCGGGAAGAGATGCAATTCAGGATGATGTCTTCAGTTTCTGGCGTTCCGCTTCATTTCATTGAAACCGGAAAGTGGCGAAGATCAGAAGCGTATGTCAAAAAAATTAGAGATTCGTATCCAGCTATAAGGCAAATGCAATACGATCATTTGCATGTTGGCAACAAAGATATTGATGAGATATGCTCCTTAACAAGAAGGTGGCACCTCGCAAATGTGGGAAGAGATAATCCATGTATCATAGTTTATGACTATATAAAATTAACCGGAGAAAAAGTTGGACAAAACTGGTCAGAGTACCAAGCGATTGGTCAAAAAGTTGATAAAATAAAAAAACTAGCTGAAGAATTAAACTCTCCAATATTAACAGCAATTCAATTAAATCGTAGCGGCGAAAATACAAACAGGTCTTCTCAAAATGTAACAGACGATGCGTCGGCTATTTCTATTACCGATAGACTTTTGTGGTTTACTTCATTCATGGCCATTTTCAGAAGGAAAACTACAGACGAAATAGCTTTAGATACCACAGAGTCCGGTACTCACAAGCTTATTCCACTAAAAACTAGATTCCAAGGAGAAAACGCGGCTGGTCATTTTGATTTAATAAAAAGAAAATTCCCAGATGGTTCTGAAAAATTTGTCAAAAATTACCTTAATTTTTTAATTAAGAACTTTGAGGTTTCTGAACTTGGCTCAGTTCAAGATGCGATTGATCGTCAGAATGCTCAAGTTGATATCAAAGATTCAAACGACACCAGCGATGGAGATCTCATATAACATGGAAAACATCAGAGCAGTTCTTGAGGAGATGGGATACGTTTTGATTGAAAGCGGAACTCATTACAGATCCAAACCACTATACCGCGAATCTGGGAGTAACGGGGTTTTGTCCATAGAAAAATCTACCGGCAGATGGTATGACTTCAAAGAAAGAATTGGTGGTTCATTTGATGAGTTAGTCAGAATAACTTTAAATTTGCCTTCCCTAGATCATACTAAAAAATGGCTCTCTGGTAAAATTAATTTAACTTCAGCGGTAGATAAAGAATCGCCGCTTATCAAAGAGCCTCTCGTTTATCCTGCGGAATATCTCAATAAACTTTATCCAGTCTATGACTATTGGCAAAACCGAGGAGTTTCACCCGAGACATTAGCATATTTTAAATCCGGATTAGCAATCACAGGTAAAATGTCCAATCGTTACGTTTTTCCTATTTTTAATTCTAAGTCAGAAATTTTAGGATTTGCCGGGAGAGACATTTTAACATCAGAAGATTCTAATCGGCCTAAATGGAAACTCATAGGTAAAAAGAGCAACTGGTGCTATCCTCTTTTCTTTAATAAAAAATATATAATAGAATCTAAAGAAATATTTATCGTGGAGAGTATAGGCGATATGCTATCACTTTGGGAAGCTGGAATTAAAAATTCTGCAGTCTCTTTTGGATTAGATTTGCCCATTTCTCTAATAAAATTCCTTCTTAAAATAGATGCTTCTAAAATAAACATATGTCTTAATAATGATATAGATAACAATCAAGCCGGTAATAAGGCAGCGCACCAAATGTGCCATAAGCTTTTAAATCATTTTGATGAAGAGCAAATTTGCATAAAACTCCCAAGTAAAAAAGATTTTGGAGAAATGTCAAAGGAAGAAATTTTACAATGGAAAAGCCAAAAAACGAAGTAATACTCTCTGCAAGTAGAGCGAAAACTTTAGAAACCTGCTCTTGGAGCTATTGGTGTTCTTACCATTTAAAAATACCCCAGAAAGAAAACTCTGGGGCTTCAAGAGGCACAATATGCCATCTTGTGTTCGAATGTTTATTAAAGAGCCGCCATAAAAAACATTTTACCAAAATAATGAAAAGAGGCGGGATAGATGGAAGCCCCGCTGTAAAAAGATTAATTATAAAACATTGGAAGAAAAAAAATCTTACAGAAGAAGACCTTTCCATGATAAACGACATGGTTTGGGTTGGCTTGAATCAAGATTTTTACTGCAAAGGATCCAAACTAGGAGAAGCCGAGCTTGAGTTTTTGATTGAAAATGAAGATCCTAAATACAAAATCAAAGGTTTTATTGATAAAAATGCTTTTTACGAAAAACAAAATTTATTTAAAATAATAGACTATAAAAGCAGCAAGTCTAAATTTAAAGGAGAAGAACTCACCGCTAATTTTCAAGCAATGACTTATTCTCTTGCTGCGTTTAAAAAAATTCTCCCCGCCATAGAAAGAGTTATAACTCAATTTATTTTTTTAAGGTTTCCCAAAAGCTCCGTGCAGGAAATAGAAATACCAAAAGATCAGCTAACCGGGTTTGAATATTATCTGTCTTATGTTTTTAAAAAAGCAAATTCTTTTACTGAAAACGATGCAAAAGCAAACTTTGCCGCGAACAAAGAAGACTCCAAATGGCTATGTAAAGCAGGTAAAACATGGAGATGTCCCTACCTTGATCCAATAGAATACTATCACCTCATTGATTCGGATGGAAAAATTTTAGAATCAAGTTTTGAAAACAAGTTTTCACCAAAAGAAAACCAATCAGTTAAAAAACTTAAATATGACGGATGCCCCGCGCACGTTAATAGACCTCAGCAAAATTGTAATTTTGACGATTTTTGACTTGACTTTGGTTAAAAACACGGCATATTCTCAGTATGAAAAGAACGGGGCTCTGGAAAAGTCATTTTTCGATAGGTAAATCTATTTTGACTTTGGAAAAACCTGGAGAGGGAAAACCTCATCTTTCAGATTCAATTTTTGATATTCTCAAGGAAAAAGAACAAAAAGAATTTTTTCTTATAGAAGATTCTTTCTCAGGCTTTTTGCAAGCTTATAAGAATGCTAAAGAAGAAAAGATTAAATTAATCTATGGTCTAAGATTAAACTGCTCATCAAATTGCCTTTTAAAGAATGACGAAGAACTAACCAAGCGGCATAAGATAATTGTAATTGCAAAAAACACAGAAGGCATAAATAGGTTAATTAATATATACTCTACCTCTGCCAAAGATGGTTTCTATTACGAACCGTGCTGCGATAGTAATGTTTTAAAAAAACACTGGGACGATAAAGATTTACAAATGGCAGTTCCATTCTACGATTCTTTTATTCATAATAATTTTTTGAAAGGAAAAATTTGTGTTCCTGATTTTAATTTTTGTAAACCTGTGTTTTTTTGTGAGGAAAATAACGTCCCGTTCGACTTTTTAATTAAAAATCGAGTAGATGAATTTTGCTCGGGAAAATATGAAAAGGTCAACGCTAAAACAATTTATTATAAATCTAAAAAAGACTTTCTGGCATACCTTACTTTTCGCTGCATCGACAACAGAACTTCTTTGGAGAAACCAAATTTAGAGCATATGACAAGCGATGAGTTTTGCTCTGAATCTTTATTTTCTTAAATATGGAAGATCATCTACTAAGGTTTAATAAAAATAAAGTCTTTACCTTTATAGACTTTGAAACAAGCAATCTCTGCTTGAATTTTAATAACAATTTGCCTTGGCAAGTTGCGATGTTGAAAGCGAAAGGTAATGAAATTTTAGACAGTAAAAACTTTTATATAAAATGGCCGAACGGCTTTAAAATTTCTCAAGAAGCCGCAAGAATAACTCGTTTTAGTCAACTAACAATGGATGAAAAAGGCTTGCCTCCGGAAGATGTTTTCCCTACAGTTTTTGACTGGATTGAAAACTGCGATCATCTTATTGGTCATAACCTTCTCGGTTTTGATATTTATCTTATCAAAGGCTGGTACAATTTAATGGGCAAAGATTATCGTCATATCACAAGTAAAATACTCGACACGCTAAGTCTAATTAAAGGCATAAAATTTGAAATGCCTTATCGTCCATCAGACAATTTAACAGAGTACCAATACAGAATGTCGAGTCAGATTAGAAAAAATATTAAAACAAATCTATCGGCCTGTGGAAAAGATTTTGGAATTGAACACGATTACGATTCTCTTCACGATGCTCTGGTAGATTTACAACTTAATTTTAAAGTATGGAACAAGCTAAAATGGCAAGTCGAAATATGAATTTTTCTGCAAATTTCAAAGAAATAGAACTTCCCCTTCACGGGGTCAGACTCCCGCATTTCGAGATTTCAAATGAAGAAAAAAGACTAGTAAAAGCTAGCGAGTCTTGTGATAATTTTGCCTTTTTAAGAATTTTATCCGAAGCTGGTCTAAAATCAAAAAATTTACAAGACAATAAAGACTATTTGAAAAGATTAGATTACGAGCTTGAAATCATAAAAGATTTAGGGTTTACTGATTATATTCTTCTTGTATGGGACGTAATCAACTTTTGCAATAGAGAAAAAATTCCAACTGGACTTGGGCGCGGAAGCGCAGCAGGGTCATTAACTTTATATCTTTGCGGTGTAACTAAAATTGATCCTATAAAATACGGTCTTTACTTTGAAAGATTCATTTCTAAAACAAGAGCTAAAAAACAAATTGTAAATGGAACAACTTATCTTGACGGGTCTTTGATGGTTGATGTTGACCTTGATATATGCTATTACCGCCGCCGTGAAGTTCTAGATTATCTTGAAAATAAATTTAAAGGCAAGACCGCAAAGATTTTAACTTTAAATTCTTTGAGCGGTAAACTTGTTGTTAAAGAGTGTGGTAAAATAGTCGAGTCAAAATCAGAAGAGGAAATGACTCAAGTGACTTCTTACATACCTAAAATTTTTGGTCAAGTTAAAGATCTTGAAGAAACCTACGAGCAAGAGGAAAAATTTCGCACCTGGTGCGATAACAATAGAAGAGTATATGAAATTTCATTGAAATTAAAGGACTTGATAAAAAATAAAAGCGTTCACGCTTCAGGCATACTACTCTCTCACGACGAACTTGAAAAAAGCTGCCCTACAGAATTAACTTCGGATAAAGAGCAAGTTTCTTCTTTTGATATGAACTGGGTTTCTTTACTCAATGTTAAACTGGATATCTTAGGATTAAGAGGCGTTTCTGTTGTCCACGATGTGTGTAAAATGATAAATAAAAAAGTTGAAGATATTGATTTCAACGACCCAATAATTTATCAAAATCTGCAAAATTTGAAAACCCCTCACGGACTTTTCCAAATTGAAGCGGATACAAATTTCAAAGTTTGCAATAAAGTAAAGCCTAAAAATCTAGAACAACTTAGCGCGGTTCTTGCTCTTGCAAGACCAGGAGCATTACAATTCGTAGACAAATATGAACTTTATAGCAATCACAATTCGTATGATTCAGTTCATCCATTTTTCGACAGTATTCTTGCTAAAACAGGTGGAGTATGCCTTTACCAAGAGCAGATGATGCAAATGGCGCACAAAATAGGCTTCACCCTTGACGAAGCCGAAATTCTTCGTCGGATTGTCGGCAAAAAGAAAATTGACGAAGTAAAGAAATGGAAACAAAAAATTTCAGATAAAGTTGCTGAAAATAAATTAAGCTCCGACATTGGAGATGTGCTTTGGAAAATCTTGGAAGACTCAGCGAACTACTCTTTCAATGCAAGTCACTCATTCAGCTACGCTGCTCTTGCGGCGTGTACGGTCTATTTAAAATTCAAACACCCTAAAGAATTTTTCCTAGCTTTACTTAAAATGTCTCGTCACGAGCCTGATCCGATTGGAGAAATATCCAAAATTCAAAAAGAAATGTTTCAT
>Ga0194133_10003900_pt1 | contig 20618 bp, 14 predicted proteins | sample TA2KigOf40mmetaG_FD_155448 | JGI IMG/M metagenome (GOLD analysis project Ga0194133, IMG submission 155448) | Freshwater microbial communities from Lake Tanganyika, Tanzania - TA2015055 Kigoma Offshore 40m | ecosystem: Environmental > Aquatic > Freshwater > Lake | place: Tanzania: Lake...
AAATTGGTTCCATTCGATGAGTGTTGCCCATTTGCATCTCTTGGTCAGTTTCAATTGGAAGTCTCTACAACAGATCTTAACATTTAAGTTTCCATTTTGTAAACTCAAACCGTAAACACTAATCCCTAAGAGACAGTGCCATAAAATTGAAATGATGCAGCCTTAAGGAATTTGAACATTGAGTCCTTCCATTATGGAAATTTCCGCATGAATGTCCCCATTTATATCATCATCAATGAAATGAACACCTTGAGCATGAACATTTGTGAACTTTAGTTGTTTTTGTTGTTGTTTAATTCTAGGTCGTTTTCTTCCGATCCACTTATCTGTTTTATTCTCATTCACAACCATCCCAATGGGTTTTAGAAAATCAATGTGAAGTTAATGAAGTCTTTTTGATGGTTGCTTCAAAGGTATCCTCAGCAAAGACATAGGTCTCGTCTGCCATAGATATGATTTTGATGCCCTCGAAATCAAGCGTTGATTTACTTATTTCAACAACAATTTGTTAGGGCTGCAGTAAACTTACTTTGAGTTCTTAATTGCCATCTGAGCAGGAATCCAAATACTGATAACGATAACACCAACCTCAAGTCTAATTTGGCAAAAAACAAAAAGTAGAATAAATTATCCCTCCCGAGCAGGGTGAGGGAAGAGTTTAGATTTTTCAATAGGGCTTGAGATGGTAAAAAATGTCTTTCTGTCACTTCCATCTCCTATCACAGTTTCAAAGCTAAAAATTGGAAAGAATAACTCTCATTTTCATGGCACAAAATCTACTCAACAGTTTTTTGATATTTTGTCTGTGGCCTGAGATATTTGAGGTCAAAGTTGGAGGTCAAAAGTAACATAATGCTAGTCAGATCGGGGTTGTTAGCTTAGTAAAACCCACATTTCTCAGCTGCCGGACAAAATATTAAAAATCCAAATGGAGCATTTTTGCAAGGAATGAGGCTGTCTGGATCCAAAATTTTTAAGTCTCTAGCTTTATAACTGAGGAAGCTATTTGAGATCAAAGATGGAGGTCAAAAAAAGCTTAGTTCAACCCTCATTTCTCAGGCCCCAGACCAAATATGAAAAATCTAAATTGTAAATCCTTTTTGTAAGGGTTGAGACTGTCTGTATCCAAAGAGCTCGGGAGGGTTTGGGATTTTTCCGGCAAAAAAATTCCAGTTTACTTAATTCTTAGTATAAAAATAAATGTATAAAAATTGAAAATGCCGTGTCTTCCATGAATAAAATATGAAGCTCTCTAACCAATTAATGTTTTCAAGAATATTGGCAATACATAGCAGAAACATAGAAGATATCAAAACTTGTTTGGCGACTCCTCTTGAGTTTTTATCTGAGTTTGGATAAATATCTAGCTTTTTCGATCAAATTATGATAAACATTAAACAGTAAGTCTTGCAAAGGTACTCTAAATAACCCTCGTAGATCTATGTCCTGCATGTGAATAGACACTATTCAAATAAGTCTCCACAAACCATTGGCCAATGGCATGAGATCAGAATTAGATAAAATAACTTTTTGATCGAGTGTGGAACTTAAATAAAATTGAATAATACTTTTTTAAACAAAAACCAATAAAGTTTTGATTTAGTCGGAGCATGTCTGAAGCAAGAAAACCTTTTCTTTGCTAAATAAAGTCCAGGATTTCAAAGTTTTTTAAAACACTTTTTAAATGTTGAAAATTGCCTTTATAATTTTCTTCTGTCTAATAAACCGTCAAAAATGTTTAACATTTTGTGACAAATGAATTCAAAACGATGCATCGAAATTCACTGAAAATCATAAGTACTGTCGGAACCTTGTGAAAAAAAATCACAAAACCTTGTAAAATATTACTTCACTTTTTTCAAATAGAGGGAAGACCATCAGAAGAGAAACAATATTTTTAAGTCCTAATTGACACTTTACATAATAACTATATTTGAGAATTTCCTTCTGATGAATTAGTGGCAATTAAGAAAAGACCATTTAGATATAAATCTTTCTGCTTTGTCAAAAATTTGCACAGCAATTTGCTGGGAATTTTTAATTGTCGTGAGCCACGATTAAAATCAGCAGACTTTGTTAAACTTGCAATTGAATTTTTTCACACAACAGAGATCAAACAAAAATAGATTATTTTAAACAAAATTGTTCACTTTCCTCATACGAATTGTTGCAATATCCAATTTTATAACAGAGTGAAATGACAAAGTGATTTTAGAAGTGAAGGACTACGAGAAGTTTTAGCTGACCCCTCGCCTTCCCAACCTCAAATAAAATGTTAGTCATGAGGTATAATAGAGATTTTCTGAATTGATTAAACTAGACAATCATTGATAATTGAAACCTTTTTTGACCAACCTGTTTATTTTCAGTACTTTCTTTCTGCTCTACCTTTACAATTCTTAGAAATAAAAAGTTTATTGCTTCGACATTTTTGCTTGAAATGATGGGTTGAACTCAATTTTTTCACGTGTTTTCGTAGCAAATTATTTCTAAATACAAACAGTTCTATTTTGATGAATTTTAAGACCTAAAAATATTTACTGAAATTTTTTTTGAGCACAAAAAAGTGATAATAAACTCAAAATTTTGTCAGTTTCTGAAACTTCCTTACGAAGACTTTTGCCATATTATACGCTTCTTCCTTTCGTTTCAATGTCTTGAAACAAGAAAGTTTTACAGGAAAAATATCCCTGTGTCAATCAATGAAGCAATTACTTTCTAATCGTGAGAACGTCTACGGCAAGTAAAACATAAAGGAAAACACTCATTGGGAAATTTCTTTATTTTATCTATTTTAGGAAAAAGAAACTTTGACTTTTGTATAATATAAGGATTACACACGAATTTTAGTAAGCTCCTAGAGGGCTCATCTTACAATTTAACGACAGAGACAAATAAAATGTCGAGTGAAAGGACCAAAAAAACCAAAGTTAGAGTTCACCGGCTATTATTGGCTAAAAAGAATTTGGTTTCGTTATTACTTATAATTTTTCTACGCTTATGCAACGGTTCCATTCCAAAGCAACCGCGGCCACAAAAATCTGAGAAGAATCTGCAGTAAGTGTGTTTTTATAGAGTTGTTTGTGGCCTGGCTGATGTTGTGGACTAGAGTAGAAAACTTCTCAACGAATTCAATATGCTTTGAGTAAAATAGTAAAACTCAAGTTAAAAAGAGGGTGTCTTTGTACTGTACTTGTTGCTGTAAGAAAAAAGTCCACTGGAACGTAACTGCCTCGACTGGAATGTCTAGAGACTTGAGCTGGGACGAAAGTTTTGGTACTTGACTCATTAGTTCATGCATAGAGAAGTCTATTAGTTTATGTGCTATTGATTTATTCTGCTCCTGTTTTTAAAACACGTTTTCGACGTAATGAAAGTTGGCCACCTCGATGTTACTTTGGTGTTTTTTACGGTAACTCATTTTGTTAATTTTAAGTCCATGTTTGTGTTAAGAATGATAGAAAATTGCCAGTCTTTTTCTAGGTCAATAGCGGAGAGCAAATATTGCACTCCAAAAAAAAATATCAAATCTAATATCTGAAGAAGGTTACTGGTTAGACACATTTTTTTATCTTATTAGCAATAGCAATAGAAGTAATAATAATCAAAATACAAAATTAATGGTATTGCAAAAAATAACATTACAGATAAAACTATTTTAGGGAGAGAAAAGTTTCTTGGGAGTGTTTTATTCATGAGTAGGAAGTTTATACTTTGAAGAATTGTATTTGAAATAATCTCTTTGATTTTTTATATGTTGACGTTCATTGAGTTCGTTTTTCAATTTGAAAAAGTTTTGTGATGATAGGGCGTGACACTTACTACAAAAGTCCTTTTAAATTTCACGGTAAAATACAAGATAGGATTTTACACAAAAATAACAAAGCTACACAGTTTAACAAAAGAATATAAAGAAAACATCCTTAATTACTACTTCAATCATAAAAACAGTCGGCAAAATTTGCCAATACTTATCCATGAAGATAAAAATGTCATTCATTTTTTAAAGCTTTTTTTAAGTTTTGCTTGTTTCCTTCAATATTTGTGACCATTGAGTGAGTTTGTTTGATTCCAAGAATTGAAAAAAAGTTCAGCTCAGCTGAGTAATTGGCTGTTTAAATTACAGCACGTGTTTCAGTTTCTTTTGTAGCCAACCTAAATTGTTTGTTACATTATTGTCTTGAATAAGTATTCGAAATTGTATCAGAGATTGTGTTTCAACACCTACTTGACAATTAACAAAGCACTGTCCCTGAAATTATGTACAAAAAAGATGTTCTTCTGTGGAAAAGTAACTCTAGTTAGTGGTCAAACCAATCAAAAAAGTTGAAGACAAAACACATTAGGGGTTCTTTCCACACCCACCGGTCAAGTCACATACATTATCTCTTTAAATTTTCATGAAGTTTTAGTTAGTTGGATGCTTCTTTGTATCTTTGCTCGTCTTCATCTACTGATGCAAGCTATATCTGTCGAACTGGGCCTTGGCGTCGTGATGCATGTGTTCAGATGCCATGTGGTGGAGGCCAGCAAATTGGTGCATGCCCATCATATGAGCTGGGTGTTGGTAAGCCAGTGCAGGATGCATTTGATGCATTGGCATGGCATTCATACTGGCCATCTTGTGTTCCTTCTTCCACTTCATCCTACGGTTCTGAAACCAGATCTTGATCTGTCTCTCTGTCAAGCAAAGTGCATGGGCAATTTCAATCCTTCTCCGCCTTGTCAGGTATCGGTTAAAATGGAACTCTTTCTCCAACTCGAGGGTCTGGTATCGGGTATAAGAGGTCCTTTGGCGCTTTGTCTCACCATTTTGATTTACCGCATCTGCAAAAAAATGCAAGAATTTTATTCATGAAAAGATTAAAGTTCAAAAGCATTCGATCTAGCTAAAATAAAAACAGTGTTAGTTGTAAATTTTGGTTACCCCCAAGTGTTGACAAACAGATTGGTTGATATTAAACAAATTATGCGAATCGAAATGGTTTACTTCTGGGAGCAAAATAAAAGGCAAAAATTTCAAGTCTGAGGGGAAATAAATCTTATTATTACCGCCAAAAAGCTTAACAAACCGTGTTTAAGAGAAACAATTAGAGTTGTACATTTAGATGAAGGACATTTTTTATTACTTTTTAATTGATGATTTTACTGAAACCAAATCAATTTTATTTTTTAAGATTATCTAGATGAGAAATGAGAGTGATTCTATTAGGTCTAATCTGGGGGCCAAATTTTTCCCAAGGCATCAAATCAAACTCCAATCTGTCGATGGTAAGTTTTGAAGATTGTTTGGTATATGATCCTGAATATCTCTTGATTGAATTTCCATCATCATTTTTTGTCATTACATGCAAAGAAAAAATAAAACTTAGGTGAATCCTGCTCAGGATAAAATATTGTAATTAATAAATCTATCTGGATTGCTCATATGCACTAAAAAGTATTTTTAGAATAAAAGTTTTCTTTTTGTTTTTTTGCAAACTGATTGATTATTTTGATCAGAATAGTTAAAACAATCAATAAAAGAAAAGTCTGATAATCAGTTCAATTTTTTGTTTGTCTTTCCTTTTTATTCTTCCTACGTGACATCTTTTACGGTTCCTTTTTTGATAGGTTTTCTATTTGTTGATTATCAGCCACTCAGAAATTGTTGAGAGACTCAATTGCACCCTCCCGTTCTCCTCGCTCTTCCCATACATCAAAAAAATATGTCAGATTTTGATAGAGAGATTTCAGCTCCTCCCCAAATCAGAAAAACAAATGCTGAAAGGAAATTCATCAATTTTATGTTGGTTTGATTTATTTTCCTTTAAATCAATTGCAAACTAGTGAAACGTGGATAAAAGTAAAATATAGAACTTTTATTTGAGAAAAATCAATTTGGGTTCGTGGTTTCAAGGTTGTTCTGCCTTGATGCTTTTTCTCGCTCTAATACCGTAAAATTATTTTTCAATTTTGCATCCATAAGATAATGAAACAATGAGTTGACAAAATTTTTCAATTTAATGAGAACATGTATGATGAACAGGTAAATGAAATCAGAAGGTGTATAAACATTACTCTTGACTTGATTTATGTTTGTCCTAACATACAATTTTCCACAAAGTCAAACCTGATTGGTCCATCATCCGAGTTAAGATCCCTGAAATTGAATTATTCAAATTCTAAATCCAGCCTGTGGCAAATATTGATGATATCAACGGTATCCAAATAATATCAATATTCAATCCTTGATCATAAAAAGCTTTGGAAAAAATTGCTTATTTATCCTTTTTCTCACACCCTGTTCAATAAAGCCACGTGGATGTTGAACTTACTTCGGTTTTTTGATCATTTTTTTGTCAATTAAAATTTATCACTCGGCTAATAAATCTTTTTTTCTAGCGCGGTCATTGACAAATTGGTTATCAAATCAGGTTTCTGGTCACTAACACTAATTGATACCTCTTTTATAATAAATAACATAGAGGTTGCGGTCTTAGTGCAGGTTAAGAAATTAGTAAAAAAAGCAAGATAAATTTGTTATTATGAATAGCAATAAGGTTTGTTTTTTGGTCAATATTGGATTTATTTTGCAAAGCTATGAGTCGATCAATCGAAGTGTGAGGTCACATTTGCCTTAAACTTTTGCATTTATGATATGTTAAAGTGAAGCACAAAAATCATCAAAGATTCTGTTAACAACTTAAATTAGTTTTTTGTCTGTGTTTAAAAAATAAATGTTTGCCTTTTTGCTGTAATGAGAAAAGGAAGTTATAAATGAAACATCATCTTTATGCCTTTTTTATTGAGGATGTCAAACAAAATTCTCTCCTTTCCAAAAAACTTTCATTCCTTTAGGAATAAGTTGTATTACTTGCCAGGTGGCGTTAAATCATTACATTTTCAGCAGGTTTTCAATTCTGAGATATTCATCAAAGGGCTATTTTGCAAAAAGCAAGAATTGTACAATTCCTAGCAATATGAATTTCTGCAATTATGAAATAATATTGCAGAAACTCAATTCGGCTGGCTTAGAATCCTCACATTTTAAGAATTGTAAACTAAACTTTGATCTATGAAATCATTTTGATGCTCATTAAAAGTATTTTTCTTGGTTTATCAAATCTTAATAGTCTGGGAAAGCCATGGTCATTTGAAAATTTCTGTCCGTAACACCCACACTCTCTCACTCACTCAAAACTATCAGTAAAGAATCTCATGAAAAAACCGGTAAGCCTGAATGGGTGGGCATTTTGGGCACGTAAAGCAACTCAAATACCCTCCAAGTCAAACAAAGTCGGTTGATTCAGAGATGAAAGAAAACAACAAAGATATGTACACATACAGAAAAAAATTTCTCCACTGAATCGCTTAAAATCTTGGTCAAATTCCTCTCAAGTCAATTGAAAAATTACAAACGAAATTCAACTATCAAAACGATACTATTTCATTCTTAGAATAGCAAGTCCCTATCGTAGGAGAGAATCCAATTTTATTTTTTTCAAAGCCTATTCCAAGATCACTCCTCCATCTTCAGCCACAAAAGGACAGGTACAATTCGTCCAACTGGACTTTCAGAGAAGGTGAACTCGACGTAGCTTTGAAATAGATAAAAATCAGTCAATGAGAAACTCGGATTTGACATTAGGAGAAATACTTTCAGTGTCTAAGATTCATAGTTCTTTCTTTTCCTCTCTTTCAAAGAAAGGTATTTTTTAAGCTAAAAGATACACTTTGCTCTAACATACGCAATCTACCCCTACGTGAAGTTTTAGATGATTCATCTTTTCACGTCTCTAGCAAAGTCAAACAAACACGACAGAAAAATTTAAACACCATCAAAATTGAACTTTGTTTTGACACGTCTCATAATTACGAGAAAGTGAGCATAAACAAACCTGATTTATTTTCTTAAAATTACCTCTCTCAGGTGTGAAATATATCACATCAGTTGTGAGTTTTTTGGTTTCAGTTTTGGTAAAGTAAGAAAATTTCAGCTCACGTTTTGATGCTATAAAATATCCTCCATCTCGAGTGTAAACTGTTAAGTATGGAGAGAAAATCAAGACTTTTGTCGCTCCATGTTAACAATACAACCACAAATGAATGATAATTGTTTTTACAAGAAAAGAAAAATAATCTGAGGACTGACAGGGATGTGGTAGTCGAATTGAGATGAACATTATTGTGTGACGCTTACTTTCATACTTAAAACAGAAGGAAAATATTATATATGTATCAGTTAAGCAGCAGAAAGGAGCAGAACTGTCTTCATGCAAATGCTTCAATATCGATTTCCATCGTTATATTTTCCTCTAGTTCTTCCTCACGTGAAAGAATATAGAGTGCAAATATAAGCTTTTTTCGGTTGTATTTTCAATGTTTCGAAATGAAAATACAACCAATGAATGGAACAATTTTTTCGTTCTGTCTCTCTATGTCTGAAGCCTTCAATTGTTGTGCCTTCAATAATGGTTTCTGTTTGCATACGCTATGCTGGACACAGACGGGAAAAAATCATTTAGACCATCAGTCCATGCAAAAAAATGCACTCTGTGTGTGTCCCCTAAAAGGACCAAGAAGAATCTCTTTTGTTCTGCGTGAATAAAAATATTTGAATTGTTACTAAAAACTTTTCTGAAAGCCCTTGCCACTTGATACATTTCCCCACGGCTACGACTTTCTTCAATCTCTTCTCTTACTCTTTCATCACTGACAAATAAATACACTTGTTTTACAACTCATTTCAATAAAGGTTTCTGATAGGAGGGCCATGAAGAACATTCTCACATACACACACACCCTCTCCCTCACTTGCCTGTGATAGTATAACTTAGCGGAAGTCTCAACAGCAAATCTGAATGAAAAATGATGTGGCAAGTAAGCGAGAGAGAAAAAACCTCAACGCTATATAAAAACCGTTTGGTGCTGGATTGCTAGGATGGGATGGGATGGGGAGGAACAGATTTTAACGCTTTTCATTGTAATGGTTTAACAAATAGATTGAACTCATACACCAAATGTTTCCTAAAATACTTAATAGCAATGAAAATGTCCTTAATTTTAAGAATGCTTTATTCATGTTTTGAGCTGACTGAACACTATTTGTATGTTGAATGTCTTACAGCCAGACTTTGAGCTAAGGTATTTACAACAGACTCAAGTTGTTTGCCCACAGGTTGTGCATCTTTGTTCTCATGTTTTATTCTTTTGTTTGAAATCTTATCCTGATTGAAAGCGACACATTTCATTTGCTTGCAGGGCTGAAGTGTTCTTATTTTCTATGCGTTTGTCTTAATCGATTTTTAATGACTCTCACTCCCTTTATCATTGGTGTAGAATCATTCCAAAGGCTTTTTATTCATCTTTCACTCAAACATTATTCCCCTCTCCTCAGACAAAAATCCGCAGAAGTGTGTGGGGTGGGCATCGGTCCAGACTGAAAGATCTCTTTAAAGAGTAAAACAATTTAAAAAAAACTTAAAAAACAAGCTGCTTTTTTAAACATTTCATTCGATTTTGTTCAAGCAGATCTCACATTTAAGGTGATATCTTATTTTGAACTCTTTGGAGGCACTGTTAACTTTAACCCCCTATTTTCCACGATTGTATCGAAAACGAAAAGATTTAATGTAGCCTTCGATAACCATGGTTAATCCAAGAGTAGTGAATACAATCATATTTTTCAAAATGTATCAACAGTCATCACTTGAGGTAAGTCGAAAATCTATTTGTTTCCGATTGGTTTCAAGGGGGTAGTTTTAAAGTTACGGGGTATAAATAGCACATAATTAATTGTGCAAGTGGCGGTGAATTTTACTGAAATGAATGCAACAAAGAAAACATCTTTGTCGTATGACCTTTTAGATCTAAACCAAATCTGTAAACTTTACTTGGTTCTGTAGAAAAAGAAACCTTTTGCTTAGGCTTTAGTTCTTTCTATAAAATTTATCGACCCAAAATTGCTCAATCACATCAATTGATTGCTCACCATTCCAGGAATTTTCACATGGCCATAGGTATTCTTTCTACAATGTTTTTTAAACAGTTTCAACCATCACAAATAAATAATTTAAGACTCAAGAAACTTACATTTTATGAATTTTGTGGTAAAAGTTAAAAACTTTTAGAAAAAAGGGGCAATTTTTGTAGAAAAAAAATACAATTTCAGGGGCAATGCATTCTAAGTTTAGTTTTTTCACTATTCCTCGATTTATGGCTGTTGAATTTTCAAACATATTCTCAAAAAGGAAAAAATGTTTTCTCCTGTCTGTCGATTGTGAATGCATGTACATATTCATTTGCTTCCCGACGGATATCTTTTTTTTTGTCAGAAATGGTCTTTTCATTTTTCTTTATTCACCTTGTGTGTGTTTGGGCGCACATGTGTGTGGTGTGTGTAGACTCCACACTCTAAACCAATGGTTTCTATCATCTACTGGAAAAAAACGCCCCCTAATCCACCCACGAGAACCACAAGCTTGATGGAAGGGGTGTGGGCACACAATCAATGGTTTTCAACAACAGAAATGAATCCAGAGAGCACAGGGTCTCGGTGATTAGGATCTTAATAAGCAACTCCTACCACCCTTGTTTCCAAAACTTCCCTACTTTCTTTTGGAATGGAATGCTTCTGGAAACAAAACATACTGCCATTTGTGGTTTGAAATTATCCACAGCATCTTTTTTCCCTTAGATTGGTTTAAGTTTTTTTAACAATTGATCAGCCCTGCCACAAACACACTTAATTACAAACGATATACTTTTTCTCTGGCTAACTTCGTGATTCTTTCTTTGTCTCTCCTTGTGTGTGAATGTGTCTGTTTGATTTGAGTAGTGAGTGTGTGACTATAAAGCATTTTTTAAAGGAACAAAAACTTGTAAAAGATATCAACTCTACATACATATAAACAGACAGACTGTGATTTATTATTTTCCGGACACGCGCCCAACTACGTTGGACAAAAGTTTTTAGCTTGCACTCAAGCTTGGAAGAAAATATTATGTGTGTGTCCACCCCCAGACATGAAACAACACTATATCAGTACTTAAAACAAATCATATAATTCTCTATTTGGTATGAGGTTCCCATCTACTATTCTACTGGTGAACATCATGTCGCCTTCTTTGCAACAAAACTTGGTTATAATAAAACTTTTTTAAATAAAAAAAGGATTTGTTTCACCAATTATAAAGTTAGGTTAGCTAACAAAAAATAAGATTGGAAGAAAAGTTCATGCTGTTGATATGCCTATCGAACTGTCCAGTTTGATGATTATCAAATTGTCAGAATTAACTTCGAAGAAAATAATCTGGATCAAAAGTCTAAAAACAAAACAGGGCAGAGGAATTTTTTTTCGTCAAAGATCTTGAGTCTAGTTTTAATTGGGTCTGGCCCAATGAGACGGAACAGAACCAAGTTGTGAGTCTTTGATACAAAAGGAAAAAGGCTTATAGGCGTGTAAAAGTTAACATAAAATAGGAAATTTTTAGAGAAAAAAAAATAAAGGGTTAGTGACTGGAAAGTCCAACAAATAAGTTAGATAATCACTATTCATCACTCAAATGTTTAAACAGTTTGTATGAATGGTGCATGTAATTGTTAAAATAAAAAATGACAGAAAAATTCTGTTATTTTACCACAGATTTTTTCGTCTATATCGATTTTCATTTAAATTCTACTTTATATACTGCATCACTGGGTCTTTTATCTCTCAGTTTGCTACTTCCTTTCTAATAGATTTTTTTGAAATCTGATTAGATTGACCTCGAGGTCACCTAGGGATGTGGTGTGGATGCCTGAATTGTCGATGATTGACATAAAGTGGGTTTCCTCAGAAGTCTAACAGTTGTAAGTTAAAACTCTTGACAGATGTTTTTGTGGCAAATGTACGTTGACAGTGACAGCCTACGTAGGACTTTGTCACAATCAACCCAAATGGTAGGTTAAAACAATAGATAGAAACAAAAGAAAGGTAAAAAAGTTCACTTACTCTGACCAAGGTGAACTCTCTTCATCCACGGATAAATTTGCGGTGGTGACTTGCCATCACCATCTCCTCCTCCTCCCCCGCTATTTCCGCCACTCCGACCCCCTCCTGAGGTCGAGGCATTGGTTGAACTACTTCCTTTGCTTCCAGACTGTCCTCCAGAACTTTGGTGAGCTGCTACAGCAGCCAGGGCAGCTGCTGTCGCTGAGGAAGTCATTGGAGACACCGGTGACTGACTGATGGGTGGAGATGAAGAGGGCTTGTTGGGACCCGAGGGCTGGGGCGTACCACCTGCCGAAGATGTCCTGAGGTCTTGGGGAGATCCTCCAACACTGGAGTCGGAATACTTGCAGTTGTTCGACGAGGATGATATTTGATTGATGACCGCTGTGGGACTTTGATTTGCACTTCTCCTGTGGCCTGTCTGGCTGAGGCTGTTTGTGAGGCTGCCTGAGGCGCTGGCAGACGGAAGTCCACCACTGCCTCCTGTCACTCCGTAGTCTGCCATGCCAGCAGCCATGGCAGCAGCAGCTTGTCCACTCATCATGAGGGAATATTGGCCATACCCAGAGTGGTTCGTGAGGTTGGGGGAATAACAATTAGGATAATTCATATTATAATATTCTTGTCCGACCTGGCTAGCCTGTTGTGCTGCGGTCTGTTCGGCGTAGCACTGGGCAAGTGTATTCACAAACTGATAAGAACTCATGGCGTTTGTTTGGTTCTTAGTTCTTTATAAAATTAACAACTTTTAAAGTCAAAACACTTTTTGGCTTCTTAGACCTTTTTCTCTTCTGGCTCTTCTTTCACAAAAATTTCAATAAACATAAATAATAAATATCAAACGAGAGAGTATTTCAGGTGCTCCACAGACACTCTAGTGTGGTGGCACATCCTCTTCTTGACAACCTCATCACTGCCATTGTTTGATGAAAACCAAAGTGATCGTTGGGCCAGTTGCACGACAAAAACTCAAACAAGCAAACCTGGAAAATAGAAAGGTAACTAAAAGACTTCTTTCCTTCACTGACATTTCTCTCATTCCATTTCACATATCACAGATTCAGACATGGGTTTCAGTTTCTGGTGCTTGTAGAAAACACCAACAGTAAAATGTGTGAGACACATTTTTTGTGCTGCAAACCAACAAAAATATATCCAAGGTTGTTGATCAGCATTAATTTTTAATTCTTGAAGAGATCTTGTTTTCGTTCGGTATTCGTTTTATTAATACTGCAAGGTATCTCAGCTAAAATGGTCTCCCCACACTTGTGTCACATTTTGAGTTTTGTCCCTCTTTCCTTCTCACTGACCAAAACAAAAAGAAACAAGCAGAAGAAGGTCTATGTGTTGCTTAAATTGTATCTACAAGTTGGCACACACATCTGAATGCGTTTGTTTATTTTTATCAACTGATTAGGATTTTTAAAGCTCGCAGGTTGATAACCAAACGAGCATGAGAAGGAAGGAAGGAGGGATGGAGGTGGATAGAGAGATAGAGATAGGAGTAACCACGAAACATATTCACATGTATGGATAAAAAGCGATCTGATGTGTGTGAGGGTGTGTGAGACACACACGAGAAAGACGTTCCCCAACGAAAGCGGCTTGGCGATCGACGTAAAGCCGGCCCTGATGGCACCGCCGTCAGCGTCAGAACCGGAGAAACAAAACGTCTCGGGCGAGAAAATGTCGATTTTTGTCAGCTACAATCAGCTGGTCCTCTCTACTTCTACTTGCGCCCCGTAGACGTTATTTTTATCCAACTCACACATTTCCTTTTTACACAAAACTTAGTCATGCACTCTGAGTGGGGTGTGTGGGAGCTCAGAGCTAGTGGGTAAGGGCCGACAATCTATACAGGGTGAATAGATATGAGAGTCTGTAAAAAAAGGCAGTGGGACGAATACCCATCTTGAGTTATCTCTACGTTAACCTACCTTTCCCCTCCGTGACCCACACGCTCCTACATTACTGTCTACCTTACCTTGGTCTGTTCAAGAAGAGACCTATTTAAGGAGCATGAGACTTTGGCTTTGTGCCGTTTATCTAGATACCCAAGCCACTTCTCACCTACCCCCACTGTCCCACATCTCCTGTTACCCTCCTTCTTGCTCCTTGCACTGAACACTGTGCTCCCATCTCACACATGTACATGTTAAGTTCATGACTTTACTTTGTTGTACAACGAGCCATTCCTTCTAATTTGGAAAACACTCCATGCATAAATGTAAGTCGTGCATTTCATTTCGTTGCTTTGTTTTTCTTAATTCCAAACTACCTCATTTGTTTGTTTGTTCTGTGTTGTCATTTTTATTGGCCTGCTCTCAGAAGTTGTTGCTTTATCATTTGCAATCAGAATCAAAACTAATTATGAACTCAGTCAATAAGAAAATTTGGCCTGAATTTTTTTTATAAACTTTTTTAATAAATATTTAAACATCTCGGATTAGTCAACAAAAATTCAACTAAATTGGCAAAATAATACGTTTTTCATATATCAAATCAAAGACAAGGAAAGCTGCCACTTCTGAATAGTAACTTAATTCCCTAAAACTTTTTTTACTTGACCAAGCTGGCATTGTTTTTTTAAGCAGGAAAACAAAGATGATTGTTTTAATTGTATTTTTTGTCTTTTATCTGAATTGAAAAATCTAAAAGAAAAGAGATCAGAATGATAATAATTCGTGGAATGAAAAATCAGAGAATGAATCTAAACGCTAATTACTGTAAAAAGTTTGAACTAAAGATTTTTACTGGCAAGCTTACTGCAAAAACTATTCATTGACATCAGTTTGTCTGTTTTATTGTTATTTTTTCTCTTTATTCTCAACTTTGGTGGGTATTTTTTGTTTGTGGGGTGGATAGATAGGCAAAGCTGGTCATGGGTGCAGAGAAAAACTTAAGAACTGGAACAAACATTTAGTTTGGAAAAAAAATACTTTTTCCAAATATGCCAACAGTATTGCATTATAAATACTGCCAAAGAACTTTTCTGCGATTTATTGTTGTTCCAAAATAGAAAAATTTCAAATAAAAGTCTTTGGAACTTTTTATGATCACATGAGGGTTGCCATGTGTGTGTGATGATTGTGTGCATGCAGATTGCAGACCTCAAGCAATCAATTAGACAAATTAGATTAAAACTGTCCTCTGGGACTCTGCGGTCTGTCTCTAGATATAAAATCAATGAGGCTAAAATTTGCATTCGATAATATATTTATTTTTGAATGCAATTTTTATTCTTTTTACTCAAGACATTAATCTCCCCACTCGTTGTTGTCCATAAATCTTATCTCGATTTGATGCAAGTTGGGTGTTAAGGCTTGGAAAAAGTCCCTGGAAAGACATCGCCATCAATTTGGTGACCAATTTAAATGAAAGAAAAATAGTGTGGCATATTTTTGAATAAATAGATAGTCTAATTTATATGTAATATTTTTTAATGCAGTTTTTTTAAAAGCTCATCTTATAAAAATTTATTTTTTAGGGCCAGCCTTTCATGGCGGAAAATTCATCCTTTCAAAGTGTGGTTGGTCTGTTATTTTGTGGCTTTAAAGTTTACAACTGTTGAAAGTCTAAGCTTCATTCGTTCACCTCTTTTTTTCTCATTGGATCTTTTTTCAAAAGGTAGTCAATTAAAAAAAGGGAGAACTATTTCTAAAACCATCTCTTTTTGCGACGGTTTATTTTTTATTGACTTTCCACTATACTTTTTCGTTAGATTAAATATATCAATTTTCGACTTGCTCTTACTTAAATATTTCAACTGCATCTTAATCATCAGAATAAGAAATATATTTAAGGACATGCAATCTAAAAAGTGTTTTTCATTTCTAAAATATGAACGATGAATGATGTGATAGAAACTGTAAATTGTTACCATCTAGTTTGGGTTAAGCTCGATTTTGGCTTACATCCAAACAATTTTGACATCTTTGGCCCCAACATGCTCAAAGGGGATGGTGTTTGACGGTTTTTCGAGCAGAAGAAGATAAAACACATGACGTAGGTGGGATGGGGTGGGTAGACTGGGGAAATGTGTGACTGACTGTGTTTGAGTTCAAGAAGGAAATGAGTGAACAGTCCACATGGGAGGAGATAAGAAAGAGATTCAAACAGAAGATGTATAAACGAATTAAAAAGGGGTGAATGGGAAGATATATTGAAATAATTATTTCCCCTATCGATGTCCATTTGCCATGGGCCTAAAGAGGAATTTGTCATATCAGTAGGGAGGAAAATGTACTTAAATATTTTATCACTCAACTTTTAGAAGTCAAAAGTTAAGTTTCAAAGTTTCTTCTCCCAAGTAAAAAAAAAGTTAGTATTTCATATGAACTTTGTTACCCAAATTTTTGAAAAAATGAAATCTGAAGAAGTAAAAAGAGATTTATCAAGGACAGGATTGTTATTTCGTTAAAGTCACAAATGTTTTTACTTTTTTAATAAAAAAAATGAACGTGTACCTTAGCTGTCTGTCAATTTTTGACAACCCAAGAAAGTCTAAGTACCTAAAGTCAAGTTTTCAAAACTGGATCCTGCTAAGGAATGCCATTGACTTGTATTGATGCTATTGCTGAGGAATTCCTCTGGGACATGTTGTACATAAGTTTGCTAAAAATGTTGCTCACTGTAAATTGGACAAAAAGCCTATCTTCTCACATTTAGTCAAGGTACAAACTTTGATCATGGAATACTTACAAAATATAGTTTTTAAATAATGACCGGTATTGATTTTCACAAATGGGAAAAAAGGCAGGTACTAGATGGTTCAGCCGAATGAATTCAAGCTACTCAGTTCTATTGACAGTGTATCCGAGACCCTCTGCAAGAGTCTCTGCTACCTCCAATAAATTATCTCGCTGACACTTGACATGTTGACAGCTACCCTGGCGCTCACTAGTGCACACACCCTGATGAACGTGCACCCACATCCACACACGTTCTCGCTTTAAATGTTTAAAATTAGGCTTTATTATGCATACTTTCAACTTTTTTAGCAGACCTGAAGAATGCAATAAGGAAATTGTTTACGCTTATTCCAACAGAATCGATTATGTGGAGAAGGGTAAATTTTTTCATGTATCCAACTTTGCCAATCTTCACATATTTAAATGAGTCTTTCATTGATCCAACTTTAAAAAAATATTTCAGTTCTCTTTGCTTTCTGTTTCCAGTAAAAATTTACTTTGAAAAAGTATGACAGCGAGAGGAGTAACTTTCAGGTAGAACTAATCTACATGGAAAATTTCGGTTATTCTCTAGGGTGCAAATCAGATAAAAAAGAATCTTCTAAGGCTGTTTTCATGGAAGTCCTTTTCATTTTATTTTAGTGTCTTCTCCTGTCTTGATTCCCTCTCTTTTTGTTTATATCTTTGGAATAAAATTCGAAAAGAACAAAGTGACTTAAACGTGTTGTCTCAACGCTCTAAAAATCTAAGCCAAAATATCCTGGGGGCCAAAAGTGCCCTTGTATAGTTTAACAGGTCAAACAAAAATGTTGCTTAAAGTGGAAAAGAAATTCATACATTTTTTCTGTCATCTTAAATTCAGATTTAATACTGACAGAACTTTGAAAGAGAAAAAAGCTGAAATATTATTATCTTTTGTCAAAAATGCAATTCATCGTTTATTTTGATATTCTTAAATTAGTGTTTCGTTCAGGATTGAAAACAAAAAATATCGGGAGAGAAAAAATCATTTAAAATAGCGGCTGACAGCGGCTACTTTTTCTTTCTTTTTACTTAACATTGTGAAGCTCTAGCAAAGATATGCGCTTGCTTATAATGTGAATGTGGCCGTGAAAAATTATCTTTGACTTTTAAAACAATTAATTTTTCTATTGTAATTCTGAGTCATGAGTTCAAATTGCAACAAATGAATAATCAGCGAAAGCATCCTCCTCCAAAAAGTTAAGTTGTAAATAAATTTTTCACAAAGAATGAAGAATTTAAGCTTTAATAAAAAAACCAATGTTAATGTAGGATTGTGATTATTTAAAGATAAACATTGAAGAGGCAACGAAAAGTTAATGCAAACTATGAAAAGTTGGGGACTTCTTTCCTCAATTACTTATTTTTAGCACTCTAGAGCTTTTGAAAAAAACCGTTTCTTGTTGTTCGATCTTACTTTCGTCTTTTTTACATATATGTATTTTGAAAGTTTAGTTAGATTTAAAAGGCAAATTGAAATATTTCACTTTGAAAATTAAGTCTTTTAAATAAAAATGCTAATTAATATCAAATGTGAAGAAGGGAATGAGTTTGTACATTTAAGATTTGAAATTTGTCTTCACAGGTTTCAGTCAAATTTTCCAGCTAATGGTTTTGAAATTGATTGTTTTCTGTAACCCTCAAACATCTTTGTTTTTCCCATTTGATTTTATTGCTTTGAGAATGGTTGACAACAAGTTAATTTGAAACTGTTTTAGAAATTTAATTGTTTTTAAAAATATTTTGAATGAACTCCATTTTTTTATCACTTGAAACTTTAAACTTCTTAACCTTGAAAATAAAGTTTAATGCCAAGTGAAACCATAAATAACCGACAATTGCGTCAAAGATGGGCCGCATTAAAATGTCTAAAACATGAAAGCATGAACCATCCAAGTCAAATAGTGACTTGGCACTCGAGCCACATGAATTCTTTAAAAACTTGAATAATTTTTTACACATAAAGTAATTTGTATATGTGTATCTTAAAATAGTATGATGGTAAGAAAACTTCAACAATTGTAGGTATTTTAGAATGTCCCATGACAATTTACGTTACCCCGACTGATCTTTTCTCACTCAACCTCTCTAACAGAAATAAAAATTGAAAACAAAAATAAATAGACATAAAACATCAAATCAAGTAAGGGTAAAAAAATGTAAAATAGTGACTCAAAGTAGTTGAATTTATTTACACAAATTTGCTGAGTAATCTACTAAAAACAAAAGTTTTAAATCTTTGTCAAAGACTTGTTTTTAATCAAATGATGAATTGCTAATAATCTAGATGAAATGACCTCTTCAGTTTATACCAATTGGTGTGAGGAGAGGGACCATTTCTGGAAAAGATTTACTGCGATACAACCCTCTGAACACTTTGAAAAGCCAGTAAGGAATTAGAAGAAGGAGGAGGAGAAGCAGAAGGAAAAGCACCACGATTTTATTTGCTCATTGTTACCATTGGGTTACGCTGGTTAAAGCCTTTTCCCCCTTTTTTTCTATTGTTGATCTCTTTGGACATTTTTAAGGCTAAAAAGTCCATAAATGGTTGGTTGAGCTCAAATATGGAAGTGGGCAGATGTTATGGCCAATTAAAGGGAAGAAGGGAAGTCTAAGTTAATTCTGAATGGTTTATGGTGGGAAAAAACCAATGTTTTGTTCACTCATTCAGTAATAATTAAACCAGTACCTTTCATCTCATTCGTAAAAGCAAGATAAATTTTTCGTCTTTATGAAAAACTTATTGCAAAATATATTACCAGCTCATCTAGTTGTTATCTAAAATTTGTTTCCATAAAAAGACTTGAAACTGTCATTAAGTGGAGGAAGTAACATTCTCTGTCTCTTTCTTCGAGTGATTATCTCCAATTTGTTGGAAAACACACTCTCACACAATATTGATCTTTGTTGAACATATTTGTTTGAGTTTTATTGCCTGTTTACTACTGAATGATGTTAAAGCTGATAGAGATTTTTCTCTATCTGGTTGTCAAACAAGCTTCAAGATCGAAAAAAAAGTTTAAAAGTATCTGCATGTGATAACCTACCTCAATCCCGTTCCAATTTTGATGAAAAATACATTCAAACTAGCAACCTAGAGGATAATAAATGAAAGCATCATTAGCATAAAAGAGTATTTTCGGTAGCTTCCACATTATTTTTTGGGTGTTTGGCACAATTGACCAATCTTAAAGTTTGATTCTGCCCGTAGAAAAGGGAAATCCTACTTAATCCCTTGTTTTTTGGACAACGAATTATACAAAGTTTTTCACTGATTCTGTTGTAGATCGATGGAAGCAAAGGAATTTGGCTTCTAAATCTCACTTTAGTCCCTTTGCGCACCTTGCATGAGATCAAACATCTGTTACACTGTGAAAATACCTATAGTCAATTATTTTTCTTACAAAATAACCACTATCTATCAACAAATTACTTATCATGGAAAAGTGAATTCTAAATCTTCAGCCATTTTATTAACAGAAAATTTTTACATTCATCTGGCATTCAATCTCTTATCATTTCAAAATCCAAACAAAAAAGTCACAAATAAATATGCTATTTCGAATAAATATGCTATTTTGGCAAGAAAGGATTTAAAAATTTGTAGGAGGGATTAGTTTTTTGTACCTCCTAGTGATTGCTTGTCTCAAACTCTTATCGCCCCCTTCACTTCACTAAGAATTTCCTCTTTTCAACCCAATGCTGACTGATTTTTAGGTTGACCAGGGCAATTCCGTTCCCAAGGAAAGGATTTTCAACTTGTGGCTCTGAGCGAGAGAATGGAGCTGTAAAAATAAAGTCCCTGCTAATTTGAAAAATTATTTCTCACCTGATTGGTCAAGCTGACAATAAAGGTCATTTCGAGTTGACAAGGATAAATATATGTTTGGTTTGTAAAAGTAAACAGTAATGGAAACTTTTGCTTTTAGTT
>Ga0194133_10003902_pt1 | contig 20613 bp, 24 predicted proteins | sample TA2KigOf40mmetaG_FD_155448 | JGI IMG/M metagenome (GOLD analysis project Ga0194133, IMG submission 155448) | Freshwater microbial communities from Lake Tanganyika, Tanzania - TA2015055 Kigoma Offshore 40m | ecosystem: Environmental > Aquatic > Freshwater > Lake | place: Tanzania: Lake...
GTAATTTATATTTTTTTTATTATAATAAATGTCACAACATCCTATCATTATTGATTTTCAATTTACTCATTTAATGAGTGAATCAATGGAAACGGTCGATATGATTAAATTAGAACCACTTGTAGCGAATCAAGAAAGACGTAAATCGATAACAATTGCGTGTCGACGGTGTTTGGAGTTTTATTTTTTTGACTTTCATTTTATGGAAAATGTTCGCCGTGTGTTTCAACGAGTTTTATCGGAAATTGAAGATAATGGTAAATTATTTATTGATTTTTTTAAAAATCGTTCCAAAGAATTAGCCTTATCAAATACATCTAAAATATGGAAAAGTTATTTTAGTAATGATAGTTATGAATTAATTATGAAAGAAATAGATATTAAACGGTTAGAAGCCAAAGAAAATGGACAATTTGAAATTGAAATTACGATGGAGACTTTTCAACACGAATATAGAGTAGGATTTCATTCTATTAATTATTTACGTTCAATTATCCCTAATTTTTATTTTATCTATGGAATTTATCAACCAAAAACTCCATCCGTTAAATTATTAGTGGAATATGTAAAAGGTGTTACTTTTTATGCTTATTTAAAAGAGATTATTGGAAAAGAAATGGATGATCTACTAATTTGGGAATTTTTATCGTTAATGATACAAATAATGTTATCTTTACATATTGCTCAAGAACATCTTTTATTTACTCATTATGATTTACATTGCAATAATATAATGATAAAAACTTTAGCAAAACCTCAAGATATTCATTATCCGACCATTTTAGGAACCTATATTGTAAAACAAGTATCTAAGTTACCAGTCATTATTGATTATGGTCACGTATCGGTACAAGATTATCATCAAGTTAATAGACGATTATGTTTAGAAAAAAATATGAGTCAATATGGGAAACATCGATCTTATTCGCCTTCTTATGATGTACATGAATTTTTATTGTCTATTTATATTGGAATAAATAATAATCGATTTTCAGAATCGACAATGGGATATTATATTGTCCAATTTATAGAAAAGTTAATTCAATCTTATTATAATATTCAATTTACAAATCCATCAGAATATGGATATGTTAAAATAGAATATTATAAGCAAAATCACGGTAATTTTCATCCAACATTTGTTCACGACTATTTATTCCGTCCAAGTATATATATAGTAAAAGCAATGGAATGGATGTCAACACAAAATGAGTCACTTCATAAATTAGAAACGAAACAGAGAGAAGAGATTGTTTATATGAAAGATAAATCATTATTAGAGTTTAAACCATTTATTTATGAATTAAATACATTAGTTTCAAATCACCATTTATCATTATTTGAAATGAATTTTAAGACAAAATATGTATCCGTAATACCAGAATTAAAACGTATTAGGGATTATTCAATGATGGATATTATTAATCAATTGCGACCATTTTTACAAAAAAAACAAATCATCGTAAAATGGTTAGAAGGAATTAATCAAATTCCACATTTATATCATTTAGAAGTGCGAAATCAATCTAATCTAGAAAAGTATATTAATTATGAATTAAAAACGAGAGAAAATAAATGGAATTGGAAGGAAATGATTTCTTTTTATGAATGGATATTTTTATTTGTTCGTCTAAATAAATATAATGATTATCCATTTACTATAAATAAAAAAAAAATATATCAAAATATAGTACATACTCTCGTACAATCTAAATGGTCTCATATCAGTAGTAGTCAAGAAAGACAACGTAAAATACAATCTCAAGTTTCTATTCAACAACCATCAATTGACCAAGAATATAAAATGGTTTTACAAAAAACATTTGAACAGATTTTTCAATCATCAGAGTCATTGACTCGTTTAGAAGAAATTATATCTTTTTTAGATTCATATGAAGAAATAATGTTATTTTTACATTATCATATAAATGATATTGTATGTCATTATCATAAGTATTTTAGTATTAGGACAACATTATTAGGATGGATTTCTTGATAAAAAAAAATTATCGAGCATAGGAGAAATGAGTTAAAAATGCAATCCTATCTATTTCCAAGTCTTGTTTTGAAGCATTTAATTTACCATAATCAAAATCTATTATAACTGGTAAATTTGTATTCAAATCTATCATTACATTATATGGTAAATTTCCGTGACTGATGTTATATCTAAATAATAAATGTGTTCCGTATTGTAAATGTCTATATTGTTTTTTGGTGAGTTGTTTTGGATTTTTTAAAATTTTTAACGGACTCATTAATACAAATGATGGAGTAATCAGTTGATACCATATAAAGTATTTTTGAGTTGGATCTATTTCTTCTAATTTAGTATTTAATTCAAAATGGGGATGACATTTCTTTTTATATAATTTTAAAATATAGTTATCGACCTTACATATAAATCCATCACGTCTTTCCTCTACTTTTTTAAAAATATATTCTTTTTTATAAAATATATTTTTCATCTTTTATTAATGAAATTGTCTTTTTAATATTTTAAAATTAACTATTTAAATTCATTTTTTGTTCCACTAATTCATATAATTCGGGAACATCATAATAATCTACAATATGAGTAAAATAAGAAGAAAATGGAGGGGGTATTCTGTTTTGTCTTTTTTTAATGATACATTTAAGTTGATATAACCATTCGATTAATGATAAACTATTCCTTAAATAGGGATAAATAGGATACGATTGATAATATTCACAATAATGCTCTTTACAAGTTGGGCATGGAATAACTCCTTGAAGTGACTCAAAAAAAGAATGAATTAAAGATCTATTTTCATCATTTAATGTGCACGCAATAGCTTCCATTGTATACCATAAGTGTTTTCCCCAAAGTTCCGGATCGCAATAAATAGGTTCAAGTGTCATTACTATAATTATAGAAGATAAAATATATAATTGTATAATTATATAATAGTACCATTATATAATTATTTATTTTCAAGATATTTTAAATTTTTAATTATTGCTTTATAAAGTTATTTTGTTCGTAAATAATTTTAGTACAATATAATGTTAAGTATTTAGTACAATATAATGTTAAGTATTTAGTACAATATAATGTTAAGTATTTAGTACAATATAATGTTAAGTATTACTAATTTTTAGTGCCATATAATTTTAAGTATTACTAATTTGTTTTTTTTGCTCCCAATGTTTAATATGCTTATTAAATAATTGTATAGCGTGATCTATACACGCTGGAAATCCCCAAAACTCAATAAGCTGAGCTGATTTAACATAAAATATATAAGGAGTATTAGAAAGTTTGGATATTTGTTTAAAATGATATCCATCTTTTCCAATTAAAACTGAAATAGGAATATTGGAATTATTTGTTTTATAAGGAATTATTCTGCATTGTATTCCTCTCGTTAAGAGAGGAGGAGAGTATTCTCCTTGGATAGGAGACCATCTCAAGACATATGCTCTGATGGTATGATTCCACTCCCAATAATAACCATTTATTCCTTCAAAAGGGATATAATAGTCTTTTGGTAGAGAATGGCGATTCATCAAAGGAATCATCATATCTCTAGGTAGAGATGATGGCTCAAATGGTTGCATTGACATTTCAATGAATAAAGCACCTAAAAGCAAAAAAAACAAAATTAATGAGTAAGATATAAGATAATATAAGATAATATAAGATGATATTAGATAATATAAGATAATATAAGATGATATTAGATAATATAAGATGATATTAGATAATATAAGATGATATTAGATAATATATGAAGTCATCTAATAGAAAACTAAAAAAAATAGAATCTAATCAATTTTTATTTATTTACTTTTTTAGGAATTGAAATTATTTTTAGGAATTGATATGAATAATTTTTTTGTTGTTTGTAATAAATAATAATGAATGTTTATGAGCAAACGGAAGAATATAAAAAACTTAAATATCAAACTTATGAAGGCGCTCGAAATATGGGTAAAACTTATGCTTCTATTGGATTAATTATTGTATTTATTGTTTTTATTATATTGATGTATATCAGTTTTAAAATGATATTGAATCCACATACCAAATCTATAAAAGGAAATGTGATTAAATCAATGTGTTCGTATCAAGATAGTATGAATAAATCTTATATATGTGATATCGAAATTGAATATCAAGTGAATGATATAAAATATGTATACAAAAATTCAGAATATCAATCGTTAAAAGAATTAAAAATAGGAGATATAATTGTATTACATTATGATCCATCTTTACCACAAAAAAGTACTATTTTTAAACCACGAACTATATTTGGATATATAATAGCACTTATTGCTGTTTTAATGTTAATATTAACATTAATTTTTGTGTGTCATATTTTTACATATGATGGATTAGCTTATGTATCTGGTATTTCAAAAGTTTTTTTAACTCATTAATAATAAAATGATTCTTTTTCGTCTGTATCAATTATGGAATACATATGGATGGTATATTATTTTAGGAGGTAGTATACTAATGTTATGTGTTTTATATGTATTTAAATGGAATCAAAATACATCTCCAACGCCTATTACATTTCAAACGATATTAAATCAAATATCATCTCCTAAAACAAATGTATCCTTTTCTTCGACTTTAAAAAAAAAATCAAATAATACTTCAAATGGAGAAAAAATGTGTAAAGATTTTTTAGAATATTATTTTCAAAAACCATTTATGAAAAAAAGACCTTCTTTTTTAATTAATCCAATTACTAATATGACATTAGAATTAGATTGTTATAATGAAGAATTAAAATTAGCCGTTGAATATAACGGAAAACAACATTATCAATATAATAAAATGATGCATCAAGATAATAAATTAAATTTTCAAAATCAACAATATAGAGATTATATTAAAAAAGATTTATGTAAACGATATGGAATACATTTAATTATTGTACCTTATTCTATACAGACAAACGATATACCCAATTTTTTATATCAGCAATTAAAAGATTTGGGATATAAATCAACAAAAAATGATTAAATAATAGTTATTTAAAGATTTAGATAAAAAATTAAGAATGACAAATTATGCGGAATTTGAGATTAATTGTGATGTAAATTTAAATTCGTTCGTAAAGAGAAAGTCAAATCGTATAAAAATTGCAAAGATATTATGGAAAATGGCAGATGGTAATTTTGAATATGCAACTTATTTAAGTTTTGAATTTTATTCCGATTATTTATGTTCATTAGCATTATCGGGTGTAAAAGAAACATTAAAAACTAAAAAAATGGGTTGGAATCATCATTCTTTTGATAAATATGAATTAAAACAGAAAGAATATGATGATTTTTTAATCAATCCACCCGATGTAGAAGAAGGTGTTATTGAATGTCATAAATGTGGCAGTAAAAAAACTTATTCTTTTAGTAAACAAACTCGTCGGGCAGATGAATCAGCGACTGTTTTTGTCCGTTGTAGTAATTGTCATAATACATTTAAATTTTAAAAAAAAAAAATATTAAGTAATTGTAGTAGAGATGCCTCGAACAAAATCACGCAGTAGCGAACACGACTGTTATTGGAATTGCAGTGGATGTTTAGTCAATCCTTCTCCCGTCTTTGATCCAAATTATTGCACTGGAGAAGTCCCCCCTACTCCTCAACCCGATAGTGGTGTACCCGAGTGGAGCAGTTGGCCTCAAATTTGTATAGATATAGAAGTACCATGTTGTGCTTTATTACCGTTACCTCAATGTTTACCTTGTGACTCACCTTGTGTGAGTATATGTCATAGTGACTCTGAAAGCCATAGTCATTGTGGAGAAGGTTCTGATTAATTGACACTAAAACTAATTGACACTTACAATAATTTATAATATAAATTATTATAAATTTAATAAAAATGAATTCATATAATATACCATCTGTTTATAAAAAAACGATCATTCCTAAAAAGAAAAAAGAAAATAAAATAGCATCTATCGATATGATCCCTCGGTATATAGTTCAATATCCATATATTGAATATGAAACCATATCAATTCATTCTCAAATACAAGATAAACTATTTACGTCAAAATAAGTTAATAATGTAATGATAAAAGGATCATCTTTGTAGAATAATCTATTAATTATTCTTTTATTATTCACAAAAGTTTGTCTACCAAGACATTCAAAATGAAATTCATTCATATGAAGAAGTACAATAAAAGGTAAATTATTTTGAAAATCTTCACGTTTATAAACGGATTTCATTCCTTCATATAAATGTTTTGTGGTATCATCTAATATAAGTATATTTGCTTTTACATCATTAAAAGTATATAATTGCGATAAAATATTGAGAGGTAACCATTTATTATAATCTTGAATTTCAGAGATAAATCGTTCAAATGCTTTTTGAACAATATAATCAAATAAATCATTACTTAATAATGCTAATTTTGTAATAACTTTATGTTTTTTGTTGGGATTCATTTTATGCATATTATTACCTAAATTTGTTTCTATTGTTTCAATTGAATATTGAATTTTATTATAAAATATTTTAAACCATATTTCTTTTAATTGTTTCACATTTGAAATAGAACATAGATGTAAATTTGAACATTCCATTTCCCATAATGGAAGTATTTGTTTTTCAATTGTTTCATAGTTAACTAATCGAAATAATAAAGTAAATAAAGAAGGATCAAAAGATGAAATATAAATTAAATTTTCGGAACAAAATGTTTTAGATGCATTTGATATTAATTCTTTCATTGTATCAACTATTTTTAAATATGCAATTGACCCATTATATATTTCAAACCACGATTCGATGGATACTTTATTTCCTAATTCTGTTCTAATTTCTTGTATAAAAGATAATTTATCATCGTCATTTAGCAATCGAAATGTTGCAAATGCATAATGAATCGCATAAAAAAAACTTGAACCATTTGGTTTTAAAGTTGTTTTTACTAATTCAGTATTTAATATATTTGTATTATATGGCTCAATATAAATATTTTCAGATACGTTTATTTTAGTCTGTTGTTTTACATTTGATTTTTTTTGAATAGACGATTTTTTTTTTACAGATTTTTTTATCACTTTGATTTCATCATTCGTAACCTCATTATTTGATTCATTATTTAAAGTATTATTTATATTATTGCTTAATTCATTACTTAAAGTATTGCTTACAGTATTATTTAAAGTATTATTTAAATTATTATTTAAATTATTATTAAAATTATTGCTTAATTCATTATTTAAAGTATTATTTATATTATTGCTTGATTCATTATTTAAAGTATTATTTAAAACATTGCTTAAACTATGAACAATACTATTATTAATAGTATCCAAATTTTCAAGAGTATTTAAATTATATAAAATATTCGTATTATTGATAGTTTTTGTATTATCTAAATAGCGAGAAATATCTGAAAAATTTTCTGACACTTGAACCATTTTTGTTTGTAAAATATTATATATTTAAATCATTATTTCACAATACGATAAGCGATAGATTGATTTCTTCGAGTAATTTTAATGATATCGTGTTTTTGAAAAAAGAAATAACGACAAATGACATCTGTTTTTAATATATAAGGTAAATTATTTTTAAATTGTTCTTTAATGAGTTTAGCCTCTTCCATCGATAATTTTTTATGTGGACAATAATATTTAAAATCTGTCATATCATATTGAAATTCTTTTAATAAAAATAATTCAATCGTAAATTTATATAAATTTTCTAATACTTTTTTAGTAGAAGATGTAATATAATTTTGATATATAATGATTCCGTGTTTATAATTTTTATTTTCTAATATAGCTATAAATTCTTTAATATAATCAATATTTAATTTATCGATATCAAAAAACCAAACAATGATTAATTCATTTTTTTTTTCATAAAGAGTTAAATTTTTATCAATTTGTTGTTTAAAATTATATCCACGTTTATCTAACATTTTTTGAACATAATATCTAGCTTTTTTCCATAATAAATTCATCTTTTCTTTTGAATATCTTGTTATGAATATTATGATAAATATTATGATAAATATTATGATAAATATTATGATAAATATTTTATTCTTTTTATGATAAAAGGAATAAAATAATTATATATTCATTTTTTATTTCTATTATTGTATAATATTAAATATCTAAAAAACTTTGAAATACTTGTTGATTAATTGATTTCCAATCTAATTCTAATAAACCATCTACATCTTTTGAATCGGGATTTAATGCCCAATAAAAATGATGTTTTATTTTTTTCAAATGAAAATATTCAATTAAAGTATCAATCCATAATTTATCATTTGAATCAGACCATCGACCTCCCCATTCTCCGATCCATATTTTATCAGAAGGTAAAAATCCAAATAGATGATTCCAATATTCAAATAACTTTTTTTTTTCATAAGAAGGGATATAATTTAAAGAGGGACCATATAAATGAGGAGAATAGATAATATAATTTTTAAAAATAGAATTCAAAGAAAATGTGAGTGGATATGTTTGAATTTGAGATAAATTTTTTCCCCAATCAATACCATTTACTACGATATAAAAAGGTTGATTATGATAATGAATCTCCATATAATCAATCACACGTTGTACAAATAATCGAAAATCTACTTTTATATCATTTGTACCCCACGTTGCTCGATAGTGAGGTTCGTTCCATAGATCAATTCCTAAAAAATTAGAATAATTACCATAATTTTGTAAAATTTTTTCATATCCAAGAAAAAGTGTTTCTTCTGTATAAAAAGGATCATTTGGTATATACCATAACGGAGTGCTTATACCCGATTTTAAACGATGTATATCTATTAATATTGATATATTCCATTCGTTCGTTTGTTTAAAAAAATTATGTATTATATAAGACACCGATTGTCGTTGATAGATTGGATTTGCCGTTAATAACCATTCTTTTGGAATTGGATCATTTATAAGAGTTTCTAACGATATAGGTAATCGAATTGCATTAATTCCATTAGAATAAATTAGCTGTATAATATTTTCTATTGGTTGTGCATATAATCCCAATAAACATTGATTATCCGTCTCAAATCCAAACCAGTTTATACCGTGTATGTATGATAATTGATTATCATCAAAAGAATCAATATTATTATCAAAAGAATGAATTTTATTATCAAAAGATATTAATAATCTCGATAATTTTAATAATGTTAATAACCTAAATAATATTTTCATTTCTTTTTTAATAAAATAATTTAAAAAGAAAAACTAAAAAACATAAATGTTACCTAAATGTTCTATTTGTTTAGAAAAAGTAAAGATTCCCGTTGAGTTAACTTGCTTTCAATGTGTTAAAACAAATGAAATTAATTGTCATTCATTTCAACGAATATGTGAAGAATGTGCAATTGAATATTTAAATTTGAATAAACCAAATATGGAAAGACATAAAATAAAAAAATGTATTTATTGTGATATAGTAATTAATCCACAAGATATTATTGATACTCCTTATAAAATTGATTTTTTATTGATGTCTTTTGATAATGAAAAATATGAATGTCCTTTTTGTAAAGAATTTACATCCAATCATTTAAATTATTATAGACATATACATTCTGATTGTAATAAATATCCAATCGAGTGTTTATGTGGAACAAAAAATAATAGAGAACATATACGTTCTAATGATCATAAAGAACAATGTTGTTTTTTTAAACAATGTCCGGACTGTCAAGAATATATTATGATGAAAGATTTTGACAATCATATTAAGAATGATCATTTTAAAAATTATTGTAATATATGTTCTCGGTCAACTCCTTTAGATATATTAGATCACGTACAAACTGAATGTATATATAGAACTATATCGTGTAAATATTGTGATAAAAAATTAATAGGACCTCTTTATATTGATCATTTAATTATTCATTTAGATGAAAGTAAGAATAGATTATCATTATTAAAAGATGTATATGAAAAAGAAAATAAGTTATATGAAAATATCGTAAAGCAAATCAAAATAATGTATGAAAATATTTATAATAGTCCATATCACGATGAATAATTGTACATTAGATTAAGAATGTATTATATATTATATATTATATATTATATTATTTATTATCAAATAATAAATAATGATAAATAATGATGGATAAATTATTTTTTAATTCTGTGATAAATGTCTTTTAATTGTAATGAACAATAATTACTACATAAATAAAAAATGGTAGATAATGATGGAAATTTAAGTTTATGATGTGTATTGGATAAAGTTTGATGACATATTAAACATTCCGAAGATGTACTTGGTGCTGTATCTAAAAATAATGCATTATATATAATTTTGAAATGAATAAAACATTCGTGACAACAACATTGATATATTTTTGATTTAATTTTAACGATGTATTGATCATTTGTAACTTCATATTGACAAATGATACATAAAATAGATGGTTGAGAAATAGTAGATGAAATGGTATTGTAATTCGAAGGATATCTATAATTCATTTATTTATTTAAGAAAAAACAAATTTAATTAGTTATATTTCGATGTTTGTCTAATTCAATTTTATTATTATGTAAATTAACAAATTTTTCAATCATATTAATAAGTTTAATTGGTAAATTGTTTAATTCATATTTATATCCATTTTTATTAATTTTAGGTTTATAAGGCAAATGATCTATAAATCCATTATCAATAGAGATATAATAAAATTTAATGATTGCAAAAATAATTTCACACCCTTCATCATCCATTTCTTTTATTTTTTGACATAATTCCATTTGATGTTCATAATTTAATAAATTTTCGTTAGCTGTTTCATTATATAAATTATGAAATAATGGAAACGATGATGATGTCATATTCATTTTATCTTTATTTGAATGAATAGTAAGATATTTATTTATATCATTTTTTAAAAAAATATGAAAAAGAATTAATATATTGGATTCAATAAAATTATATATATAATGATTGACAAATTTTGGGTAGAAGATATTTCAGTTTTATTTCGATGTTTCCCTCTTATTCCTCAAAAAGAGAATAGTCTAGAAGAAAATATGAATGCTTTGACAAAAATTACGATTTTTATTTTTTTAGTATTATTTTTGATCTCATTTTTATTTAATTTTAATTATAATTTTCCTTATGATTTTTTATTTTTATTTATAGCAATTAGTGTCATTATTATTTTTTATTATTCTTATAAATGGAATTTACGAGCCAAACAAAAAGTGATTATTGAAAATTATGGTAAAGTTGAGAGTGTATTACAACCTCCTTCTCCTCGTATTTGGAATTCTTATACGAATGATAATATATTTTCAAACGGTATTTATCCAAATACAAATTGTTGTAATTCATCGAATTCAAAAACACCTTTATACATTCCTTATCAAAGTAATAATCTTCAACTATTTGATACCTCTAATACAACTGGTTATGCAGATAAAGAAGTTCCATTAGAAGAGACGATATCTACGAATCAACGATTGGTTGGACCTCCTAATTCTCGTACTTTGGTTCAACCAGTCATTCCAAGCCCTATTTATAATTTTGAAGTATGGGCATTAAATGATTTTGTAGTACCAACTATGATTAATGATCATCGTCGACAAGAATTATATCAAAATGGTTATATAATTTCTCAAAATTATCCTCAAAAACCATCTACAATGTCGTCTCCGACACCGTCTACTCCTTTTCCGAATTTATCCTATCCTACTGTTTCTGCAAAACCAATCATTGAATCTTATTCTTCTTTTCAAAATAACGGAGAATATCCAATTGATAAAGCAACTCGTATTCAATCGTATAATCAAACTCAATACAATATACCCATCAATGAAGCCGTAAATACTTCTTGTGGTTATCATCCAAAAAATATAGATTCAAACTTACCAATTAATTATTCCGCAACTTCTCAACAATTAAGTGACCCAATGAAACAATATAATGATAATTTATTTTCGATTCCTTTACAACCCGGTATTTATACAAAATCACAAGTTAATCAACCTTATGCCAGTATGTATAATTTGGGTATTTCTCAAGATCAACCATTTTTACCAACTTTATCTTCTTCGAATCCATCTCAAAATCAATCATTAAAATTTACAGAATATGATCCTTCGAATGTTCATCTAGAAAGAAAAGAATTTAAACCAACTTATCCATTACGTAATGAAATATATGATCCTCGATATACTGGATATGGTACATCCTATAGACATTATATTGAACCAATGACTGGACAATCTAGATTTTATTATGATGATATTGAACAAATTACTCAACCAAACTATATTACTCGAAACAAATTAGATGTTTTTGGATTTGGATCTCAAATTGGAAATCCTTCAGAACCAGTATTACAAGGGGATTTATTACGTAATCAAGCTAATAATAATTACATTGATAACCAATTAATGTATCGAACCGAATTACAACAAAGACTTTTACATAAAAATAATAATAGACAATGGCAACAAAGACAAGCACCTATTTCAACGACTTCACGTGCATTTAAATCAAATGGTACAATGTCGGGTGCATTTAATTAAAATTTTTTTATTAAAATTATTTATAATCATCTATAATTATCTATAATCATCTATAATTATCTATAATTATCGATGATTATATTTCAATCATTTAAACAATTTTTTTACGAAGTGATCGTAATAATAATAATCTTTCTACAATTTGTAATCCAGTATTTGGAAATGGACCATTATTGATAGAATATAATGGATTTGTGTTAATAATGAGAGAACGTGCCTCTTGATAAATAATAAGATCTCCGATAGATACCATTTCTATATCTATTATAGACACAATGTTATTTTTATTTTAAATAAAAATCATTCTTTTTTATTTTAAATAAAATGAGTTCTAATATGACAAATCAACCACCTCCCCCGCCTCCCCCACCTCAAGATCGACATTTATTACGAAAAAGAAGTATAGATGATACATTACCTCTACCGTCCACAAAAAAACCTATTACAGACATAATTGGTTCAGGGAGTTTTGGCACAGTTAAATTAATAGGACCTAATAAAGTTAGAAAACAATTCGTTCCAAAAGTAAGTGTTAAAAATAATTCAGTTATACAAACTTTTTATGAAAAACAAGGTATTTTAAATAATATAGATAAAACTCGTTATTTTTTAGGAGGTTATGCAAGTGATGTTGTACCGATTCAAATAGATGGTAAAGAATATGTTTCAAGTTTTACGATGCCACATCAAGGAGAACCTCTTAATAAGGTTTTACATTCGGGTTTAATAACTGATTTACGTGTATTAATAATTCAATTTTTAAATTTATTATATAGTATTAAACTTTTATCAGATCGTGGATATTATCACGGAGATATTAAAACTGATAATATATTATTAAATCAGTCAAATCAATCTTTACCTAGATTAGTATTAATAGATTATGATTTTATGAACAATATTCCAAATGAACTAGATGAAAAAAATCGATTACATTGCTCCAATCATAATGTTTTTAATCATAATTATCCTTTAGAATTATGGTATCAATGTGTCGGTAATTATAATGCTTCGCGTGGATCAACTAAATATCGGCGATTATCTTTCCTTATTACGATATTAAGAAATTCTAATATCTTAGTTGATATGCACGTCATTAATTTAGGACGCCCATCCATTTTTCAATCTAAAACCGAGGAAGAAATATATAAAAATTTACTAGAATTCGTTAAAGAAAACAAGGGAGATACGATGACATTCTTTGGTCTGATGGTAAATACACAACAATATATGAAACCAATGATAGAAACGATTTCAATCTATTCTTGGTTATATCAATTTATATTATCAGTTAATAAATATAAAGAACATTACGAACGAACACATACACATCTATTGGATGTCTCTAAAATAGATGTTTATTCGGTTGGAATAGTTGCATTGGAAATTTTTTTTTCGCGAAGTTCTGATGCTCAAATAATTAACTTTGCTAGGAGTTCTAGTTCATCGAAATCAAATATAGCTTTAAATAAATACAATTATATTATAGGTATTGTTCAAAGAATGATCCATCCCGATTTTGAACAGAGAATTAGTGCAACAGAAGCTTATGAGTTATGGTATCAACAATGTGTAATTAGTATACCCTATCATATCGATAAAATAGATCCTCATTTACCTATTCCTCAACGAGTCGTAGATTTAAAGTCGGAAGAAAAATATAGAGATTTGATTAGAATATTAGAAGAGAAACATTTACTAGCAACTAGGACACAAAGTACTCAATTATGACGATATTAATTATAAAAATATTATACAATAAAAGTACTTCATTATAAAAATAAAATGATAAAGACAAAAAAATTAGGTCAGACTAATAGAAGTATATTACATTTAGATCAGTATACGGACGGTAAAAAAATAATTAGAAAAGAATATAAAGTGTCACCAAAAATAGAACAATTATTGAATATTTAAGCTATTTTAAATATAGTGGATTTAAATAGACAATATTTGGAGAAAATCTAAGTGTAGAGCAACCTAAAACAGATAATTGGATAGGAAGGTTAGTTGATTCCATTGAGCAATACAAAAAAAGTTATCAACAACTATCATCTAGACAAAGACAAACCCAATCGATGTCTTTTTTAGGTGATTATTCTAAGATAGATATTTATAGTGTTGGAATAGCTTTTTTAGATTATTTTAATTCTTTTTTTACAAAAAGTCTATTTAGAGACATTATTGAAAGAATGATAGATCCCAATGTTACTCATCGAATTTATGCAAAGGAAGCTTATCAGATGTGGTATAATAAATGTATTGAACTCGAATACACTATACCTTCTCATTTACTTCCAATTATTTAAAAAATTATATTATTATATCTACATAAATATAATAATTGAAAAAGAGGATTAAAAAGATGATAAAAAAGATTATGCTTTTAAAAATTGTTGAAGACTCATTGAAGAAGATTCTTGAAATGAATATTTCTTACATTTATTGAAAAAGACAATTAATAATATAATTAATATAATGAATAAAATAAGTGAAATGACTGGATACCAACATAATAAAATCCATAAAATAAAAATGACAATAATGGTTGGTCGTAACCACGCTGGTTTGTATTTACAAGCTTCTAATACACTTAAACAACAAAATAACATTAATATCCAAATGATAAATTGAATACAAATAATAGAAATATAATAATTAGAATCCATTCCAAAAATATCGGAATTTGCTTTTGTAATTCGAGAGACACCTAAATGATCTTCACAAAAAGCTTTACAAACTAACGGATTTTCAGTATATGTTACTTCATCATCTTTACATTGACAAATATATTTAACCATTATAATGAATTTATTTTATAATCAAAAATATTTTTTCTTTTTTTAAAAATATTTTATTTTTGAAATTCTTGTTTTTTAAAATAATGATAAAGAATATATTTTAAGAATGGTATTGAAAAAATTGAAAAGGAATGATTGTACCACATATTAATCCATCTGGAAAATCATTGGTTTGTATTCTAATTAAAATTTTTGAATCTCGTATATATTGTATAAAGGTATTTAAAGAAATAGATATTAATGAATTTTGAATAGGAATAAAATCTCGTAAAAAGTGTCCAGAAATTTTAATAGATGATTTAATATAATCGGCCGATTGAATATTAAATAGTAATGTATCAATTTCCGATTTATCATTTAATAAATAGATATGACAAGATTGAAATCCAACTACTTTACGAATCACGAGATCAAAGAAAAATCCATTTTTTTCATTATCCACTAATATAGTAACGATACCACTACTTTCCGTAGGAATTTTGGGTAAACAATGATAACCTTCTAATAAAGCATTACATAATACAAATTGGTTTTCTCGTGTAATAGGATTGGCTATTTGTATATTTGAATTGATTGCATATGTTTCATTGTATTTTTTTAAATTATTATATAAAGTATTCATACCCATTTTTATATTATGAAAAAAAAAAATGATTAATTATTTTCTAACTAAAGAAAAAGATAAATTAGTATAAAAATGTATAAATTTATTTATCATATATCGGATATACATATTCGATTATATTCACGTATGAAGGAATATGAAACTGTATTTGATGAATTATATCGATATCTTCAAAAAGATATATTAATATCCGAAGAATGTTTGATCGTAATTACGGGTGATATATTACATAATAAAGTTGATTTAACTCCCGAATGTATTTTAATGACTTTACGATTTTTACATACATTATCTTCGATTGCAACGGTTATTTTAATAGCTGGTAATCACGATGCCTTATTAAATAATCGTGATCGAGTGGATAGTATAACTTCTATCTTACAAGATCGATGTCCTTCTCAACTTCATTATTTAAAGACAACTGGATATTATGAATTTGGAAATATCGTATTTGGAGTACGATCGATTTTAGATGATATTGAATTAGGCCCATTAATAGAAAAAAAGAAAGGATACATATATATAGGATTATTTCATGGACAAATGAATGGATGGATCAATAGTTTTGGATATCGTCACGATCACGGAGAAACACAAGTTGATAATTGGAAAGACTTTGATTTAGTTTTATTGGGTGATATCCATCAATTTCAATATATGAATACACAAAAGACAATTGCATATGCGGGGTCTTTAATTTCTCAGAATTTTGGAGAAACGAATCTAGAACACGGTATTTTAAAATGGAATCTTCAAGATTTTTCATCTCAATATCATATTCTTTCAAATCCATATGCATATAAATTAATGGAATTTTTACCAAATAATCATTTTAAAATGGATAAACAATTATATCCTTTTGAAATCGAATCGTTACGTTCTGTGTTGCCCTTTTTTTGTAATTTAAAAATTAAATTACCATTTGATGTATCATTTAAGATAAACGATAAAATACAATATTTGAAAGAACAATTTCCAAATATAAAAATTCAAATTGAAACACCGACCAAAATAAATATCTCTAATTCTATATCCGATTCTATATCGGAATCGTATTCTTTAACGAAAGAAGGTGAATGGATAGAAATGTATTTTAAAGAAAAATTAAGATCAACGTTATCCATTAGTCAAGTGGATAAAATGATAAAAGATGTTATGACACAATATAAATTATATGTACACGAAAATAAAAGTCATCATCCATCGTGGGAATTAGTATCTCTTTCTTTTTCCAATTTGTTTGGATATGGATCGAATGATGATATGAAAAATGAAATTATTATGAATAAATTGCATCCACATACAGTTACTGGTATTTTTGGACATAATTCAGCGGGAAAATCATCGTTAATTGATATCATTGTATTTTTATTATATGGAAAAATAACGAGAGGATCTATTGGAAATAGTACACCGAAAGAAATTATTCATTTTGAGGAAAAACAAAGTGAAGGAGAAATACAATTCAAAGTAGGTCATCAATTATATAAAATGGTTAAAAAAATGAGTCGAAAACAAGACAAAATTAAAATTGTTGAAACTCTATATATAAATGAAAAAGGAGTGTGGAAAAATATATCCGAAGAACATCGTAAAAAAACGGATAAATTAATTGAACAATTATTAGGGACAATGGATAGTTTTTTATTTACTAATTTTACATTACAACAATATAGTAAATCATTTCGAGATATGACTCAAAAAGAAAAAAAGGAATTTTTATATCAACTCTTATCTCTTCATTGGTTTGAAGACTACAAGAAAAAAGCAGAAGAACAATTTAAAACATTAAAAGTACAAGAATCGACTTATAATGATATGATTCATTCTATTTCTGTAAAAAAGTTACAAGAAGAACAAAATCGTCTACAATTAATATCACAGACCGTTTCTAATGAAATGGATCAATTATCCGATTCTATTATTCAAATGGAAACCGAATATAATTCTTATCTTAGACAATCGATTGACCCATCTCAATTAACGACTATTGAATTAGAATGGAATGAATTAAAAAAAACTATAAAAAATATTCAAAAACAATTAAAAGAGGTTGAACAAACTAAAAAACGATTATTGGATAATGATAAACTTTTATCCATTTCAGAATTAGAATTAAAATTGAATCATTATCAATTAATTGAATCATTTGAAAAAGAAATAAAGACAATGATTATTCTACCATTTTCTGATATAAAATTGACAAAATCCTTTCCATCTATTGAAGATTGGTTAGATAAAAATACTTTTATCGAATGGAAATCCAAATATTCATATATTAAACAAATAATACAAAAATCAGAAACGATAATGAAAGAATGGAATCAATTACGATCACAAAAAGAACAATTACAAATACAAATAAATAATATTCCAATTTCATCATTATCTTATTTTACATCGGATGCTGACTTTATACAATTTGAATCTAAACAAAAAAAATATCAAGGAGAAATTAATCAATTAAAAGAAAAAATAAAAGAAATTTCTTTTAAAGAAATTTCATCTTCGTTTGAAGAACTATATCAAAAATTGGCTCATACATATCAACAATATCAAACCATTCAATGTGAATGGAAAATATATCAAGAATCATTTAAAGATGCTTTAAATGTATCCTATAATATAGAATGTAAAGATTGTATGAAAAATCCTTTTTATGTGAAAAAGAAGGAGCATTTAGAAAAGATAAAGCATTTAGAAAAAAATGAGTTACAATTACGACAATATTTATTGACACAATTAAATAAAATTACATATTTATCTGATTCTCAAAAAGAAACAATGTCAATTGAACAACGAATACAATTGTTAAATTCATATATACAAGAACAGAAACAACAAAAATTACATTTTTTAACCACAAAAGATATATTACATAAAAAAGAAAAATTATATCAAGAAAAAACAGAAAAATATAAAAATACATTATTATATCATCAATATCTTGAATTAAAACGACAATTATTACATATTCAAACCGAAATGGAAAATGGAGAAATTGCAAATCAATATAAAGAATTAACTCATTGTTTAAAATATATGAATCTATATGAAAAATTGAATCAATATTGGGAATTAAGAAAAGAATTATCATTGAATTGGTGTGATGAAATAGATAAATTACGATTACAAATAAATCAATTACAAAATTCGCAAGAATTATTAGATCAATATGATAATGAATGGGAAGAATTACATCAACAAGAAATAAAGAGTCAAATTCGATTACAAGAGATGGAACGTTTATTAGATAAATATAGATGTAATTTAGTGCAAGAACAAAAAATGAATGAATTTCAACAACGAGTGAAAAATTTACGAACTGAAAAAAATAAAAAACAAACTTGTTTGTATGAATTAGAGAAAGATAAATGTGAAATTACACTGAAAATGAAACAACAAGAAGATATCGTCACCAAAATTGAAGTCATTAAAGAACAAAAAAAATATTGGGAAACGCTTATTTCGTGTATTGATAGAGATGGATTACCCTTATTTTTGCTTCAAAAATATTTGCCAACAATGGAAGAAGAATTGAATTTATTATGTCAAACCTTTTTAACTTGTGAAAAACAAGTACGATTCCGATTAATTGAAAAAGATATTATAATTGGAATTGAATCAAATCAACAAATTACAAATTATTTAGGAGGAATGGAATCATTTATATTAGATTTAAGTTTAAAATTTATTTTTTCTAAATATGCACAAATCCCTCGTTCAAATTTTTTTATTATTGATGAGGGGGTGAGTGTCTTTGATCAAGAAAAAATGAGTCATATTCAACAATTATTTAATTTCTTATCTTCTATTGTTGAACACGTCTTTTTAATTAGTCATTTACCAACGATTCAAGACCACGTTGATCAACATATTTCAATCCAAAAAGTAAACAAATATAGTCAATTGATTTGTAATTATTAAAAATAGTTTATAAAAATGATTAATTAATTTTTTTTTGTATAAAATAATAAAAAGTGAATGGATAAAAAGCAACAACAAAAAATAAATAAAGATTATTATGATATGTTACATCAAAAACAGTCATCATTCCTTTTAAATTAAACCTTGTATAGGGAACTTGAATATTTATTATTATCGATGACTAAATTGCTGGACGAAATAAAATCTTTTGGTAATAACCAATCATCATATTATAGCTGGATTGATAATATGACTTTATTAGAGTATAAAGATAATATAAAAAGAAAGATAGATAAAATTATAATACATATATCTCGAATACAAAGAATGAATAATTATTCTAAAATTCTAAATCAAGTTTTAGAAAAATTTAAAGAAAAATTTGATTTTTTTTATACAATGGATTTCGGAGATCTAGATGATCGGATTAAGTACAGACATCTAAAAAGTCAAATTATGACAGAACATTCAAAATATAAGGTTATGTCTGATCGACTTAAAGGAATATTTACAGATATAGCGACTACCATTGAACCAGACTTATATAAATTAGATAGTTGGATAGAAGGTATCCGAAAATTATATCAATTGGAAATGCAAAAAAAAAAAAGATTAGAATCTCAACAAGGTATAGACTTCGTTACTTATGATCAATTTTAATTTCATAATATAATTGGAATTATTTTATAATAGGGATATTATAAAATTGAGATATTAAAAAT
>Ga0194133_10003903_pt1 | contig 20605 bp, 7 predicted proteins | sample TA2KigOf40mmetaG_FD_155448 | JGI IMG/M metagenome (GOLD analysis project Ga0194133, IMG submission 155448) | Freshwater microbial communities from Lake Tanganyika, Tanzania - TA2015055 Kigoma Offshore 40m | ecosystem: Environmental > Aquatic > Freshwater > Lake | place: Tanzania: Lake Tanganyika...
TCACAGTTACTTTTTGTGAATCAAAGATTCAACCTCTCATTTGTTCTCAACTTGTTCATTTTGGATCTAAAAAACTTATAGGTTACCCTTGTGAGATGGAATGAACCTTATCAAAAGCTTGCTTCTTGTGACACATCTGGAATCATCTTTGTATGGATCAAGTATGAAGGGCGATGGTCCATTGAGCTTATAAATGACAGAAATACCCCAGTCATTTGCTTCTCATGGTCACATGATGGCAGACTAGCATTAATTTGCTACCAGGTAAAAAAGGTTGCTTTAATAATATGTTTGTTTTAATGGCATTAAATATTTTGTTTTTAACAGATACAGTCTCACAAAATTTGAAACATTTTTTTTGATATATGTAGGATGGCTTTGTTCTTGTTGGATCAGTTGCCGGGCAGCGTTATTGGTCTACCTTGGTAAACAACATTACAAGTGGAGTCTGGTCACCTGATGATCAACATGTTTATCTTGGAACTTCTAAGGTAATCTAATTAAGTGATAAGTCGACTTTGAGTAAAACAATTTCATAGCATTAAAAGACTCATAAATAATGTACTACATGTTTCCTTTCCTTACCTAAATTACTAAATAACAAAAAAACATTTCAAAATAAGGAATGCAAGGTGTCAGGTTTGATCCATTAGCTATACTTTGATATACAAATAGCCTCTCACTCAGACAAACATTTTAGATAGACCTTTAATGGGAATGTTTTCCCCAAAATTAATTTATTTTATGAAATGAATGTGAACAAACAAAGTGAAACACTGTTAAATATGTTTTGCAATTGTGCCATATGAACAAAATCAAAGAACTGCAAATGCTGCAGGAGACTATTTTATGTGGACAAAAATGATGGAGAAAATTGGTGAGTGGGGAAGTAAGATTTATTATGAAGCTTTTTCTGGGTCACAATCTGTTATTGGTGAGTCATGAACTAAAAAGATCCCAAATTCACATTCACACATTCAAGTGAAAATTGTTTACTTCCAATGTTTTAAATCAGATGAAAATCCTCCAAAGATTCAAATGATATAATATTTTCAAGGTAAAACCAGAGAATGCTTGAATCATTCATTTTTCTTTTTCAAATTTTACAGGGAGATATTTATGCAATGGATATAGAGGGTAACCCTATTGGAAAGGTTACCTTGAGGTTTGGAGTGACAATAAGTGACCTTTCTTGGAACTGCGAGAGGTTCAATATGGAGGAACAAGTTGACCCCCATGGAGGTGCACCAACTTTGTCATCAAAATCAGCTCAACCTCCTTGTAGGGCAGATGGTAAAACAATATTTTATTTCTTAAAAGATACTTTATAACCTGCAAAATATGAACTAAAATAACACCTTTATTGACTTGTTATTCAAACGAAAGAATTTTGTCTTGTAGAAGATACAATTGCACTGTAAAATCGATAGCAGTGTAATATTGTTCAATGCTCAAAAAAATAATCAATTCAGAATGATTTAACTTTCGAAATTTCATTGGACGAATTGTATTCTTAGTTAATCAGATGACTCTTTAGATGGTAAATATTTGAGGCCAAAGGTATAATTTCACTTTTGGAAAGGTCCAGCTGTTTGTAAATTGCACATAATTGTTGTGTGATTAACCCTATTCATGTGTACCATAGCATTTCGTGCTTCCCTAAATCAACTACTAGAGGCAACTCATTTTCTCATTACTTTTACTGTTGGTCTGTCTCTAATCTACCATTATGTCAATATGTGTGATTTTTAATCAAAAATACAAAATAAATCTGTTTTGAATAATAAGAATTTTTAGATAAATAAGATGTATATAAGAAAAATATTGTAAGAACATGCAATCATCAAATCAAATTCTCTTTCTCACTTTTGACAACTGGATTTATTTCAAAACAAAAGAAATTGTGAGTTCTTCAGTTTGAAGTGTTACTTAGTTATATCCTACCTTTTTTACAGGTAAACCCTATATTCTTGCTGCAACTCTCAAGGATGGTGATATTTTGCTCCTTAGAAGCTATGATGATGTCATACCACAAGTAAGTCTATTTGAATTAGTTAAGATATACTCTGCAAAATCATATCTGAAACAGTAAAATGAAATTGATTCATCAATCATAGAAAATGATTATAGACATTTTTGAAGGGTTGTAACCTTTGTTTCATGCTAGAGCTTTTTTTAGAAGAGTTTGAAGCCTGGAACAATCCTGATTTAAAATAACCTAACCAATAATGACTTATCCATTGAGAATCAAAACTTCTCAAGTCCTTGTCACCATTTCAGTAATCTTTCATCTCAGATTTCAAAAAGCTCTTCCAGTGTATTATTCAGTAGTAGTATTGAGTGACAAAATACATGAACTTCAATGTTGTTTGTATGAAAAGGCTGCATATGTTCATTTGATTTTGATTTTTCAATTCCCATAACAATTAAAGGGCCGCTTAAAATATATTAACTCAATTAAACTATTTTTTTAACTTATTTTGTTTACCTTCAGGTAATCAAAACTGGCTTTCAAAGCTGTTGTATGGACTGGACTAACAATGGAAACTACCTTGCAGTGGCAGGCAAATCTCAAGAAATGGCATTCAAGTCAGACCACTCCATCCATTACACAAATGTTGTCAACTTTTATGATGATTGCGGAAATTTAATTCTAAAAGCAAAGATACCATCACATTCTGTAGGTTCATAGTTTCAATATATAACCCTAAGTCATGGTTCATTTTGTCTTTATTTTCAGAGTCCTGTTACTGCTATTACATGGGGTCACAATGACAAACGCCTGTTTGTGGCCACAGGAAATCAAGTTCATGTTGGCTGGATCTCTAGCCAAATTGCTTCATTGCAGATGCTCAGCAGGCTCAAAATTCATAACACTTTAGCCAACCAGAAAAATGTGGAGCTTTTACCATTACCCTGTAGGATGCAAAATCTCATAGGAATGCTTTTCACAAGAACAATAAGGGTAAGTGGAAGTTTCTTTGGAAAAAATGATATACTTTGTGGCACCAAAGAAAGAAAATTGTAAATTTTATAATTTTCGAGAGAAAGGGAGACAGAGTGAAGATTTTGCTTTCTCTTGTAAAGAAAGCCAAGGCACTTGCTTTACCTCAAAGTCAGATGCGAATGTAATGCAATAGAATAAAAGGCAATTTAAAATTTTTTTGGTCAGACCGGCTTAAGACAGGGAGAGAATATGTGAAACTATCTGCAATGCTTGCAAGTATTAACCTCTTCCTTCAATTGGTAATGCTGTTTCAGGGACACTCCCTTGGGACTTTCCAATTTCACGAGGCACTAAAAACATGACTGTGGTGACAAAATTTACTGGCTTCTGGATGGAATTTATTGCTCAAATTTTTATGGAATTATTTTTTCTTTCACTTAAAGGAAACTTTGACAAGCTTAAAAACTATTTTCAAAAAAGGTGCAATTCAATTCGTACATAAAAGGTCAGGTGTTTCAACCCTAGCTGGCACCTCCAGGCAACCTTAACCTTAGAGCTGAAGTTGCTTGAACAATAAAAATTCCCAGCCTCAGGGTGTCTTAAATGAAAAAAATCGTAAAGCATCCTTAAAAGATTTAAAAACATATTGAAAAAAGCATTCAATTGTTAGGATTTACAAAATGCATGAAAGGTGGTATCCAGCAAATAACCTTTAGAAGCATATTAACAGCTTTTTAGTTGTGGTTGCAAAAGCAAAATTCAATCCCTTTTATGACACTCAGTCTTACCCTGATCAGCAAATGAATTCATGTTTGAATTTTGATCAGTATTAGATTAAAAAACAAATTTCATAAATCTGATGCAGATTTGTTTAGTTAATTTTATTAATATATTCCATTGGATTTTCTATCCATAAAATAAATTTTTGTTTTTACTGTTTTCAGTGCTGCATCCCGATTCCCAGTGATTTACGAGGTTTTGTCCTCCGTCCTCAACCTGATAGTGTTCGGCTTCATTGTACGATGATAAGACACACTGAATATGGACTCAATGAAACCGTCTCAAATACGGTGAGATGAAAATTGTGACATGAAAAAATATGTGTCATTCTGTATGTTTCCTCGCTAGAATTCTAATGGCGGAGATGGTTCACATCAAAATTCTTCCTATACTTTGTATCTGGAACACCTTGGTGGCTTTCTTCCTCTTCTCAAGGGCAGAAAAGTGAGCAAAATCAAGCCTGAATTTGTTATTTATGATCCACAACTTACAGGTATATGGTTCACAAATTTTTACAAATTTAGTTAAACAATGTTATTTAAGCTTTGAAATTTTCTCGAATAGATGAGACCAATACGAATTGGTTACAGTTTCCCTCTGGGTCCCACCTTAGAAGGCTCAACTTGTCACCAGCTTCTAATTCTGAAACTGAAACTGATGAGGATATTAACAGTCCAAGAGTAAGAAGAAGACGAAGAAGAAGGTAATAAAAGAAAAGTTATTTGACTATCTGTAATGTTAATGATGTAAAAGTGTACAATTTAAACATTTTTACTGTAATAAAATATTTCAAAAAAAGTGATTTCGACAGTTCAACCAGGATAACATTTAAAAGCAATTTTTATGTTGAATAGAGATCTGCCCACCCTCAAATACTTTCTTTCAACATGACATCGACAAAAACTGTTTGGTTTTTCTCTTAACAGCCAACTTACTTTTGAAACTAATTTATTTTCTCTTTTTTTAAAGGCTTACAGCCAAGAAGTTAAGAAAACGATTAGGAAGAAAAAACTTTTCCTATTGATAATGCTGGGATGATGTTTTTTCCTTTTGATGAAAATTTGTAGCTGAGATGAAGCAAAAACTGAACCTTTAAGAAAAGTTTTGAGTGAGATGTGACAAAAATCCTAAAATGTTTTCATCATCAAAATTGTTAAGTTTGAATTTTTTTGGATTGTTTCTGACACATTTTTTCAAAGAAAAGTGTTGAGAGTTAGTTTGACACAAAGCGAAGGTTTCTTTCTTGCCTATAGGGTTAAGATAAATTAACAAAAAAGGATGAGAAAAATGAAAAAAAAGATAAATACAAAAGTCCAACAGAGAAGTAGTGCTTTAAGTGCACACAAGTGGCATAAAAAGTTTCAAGGACTTTTTTCTAGATAATTCAGATTCAAGAAAAGTTAGTTGCTTGTTGAACATTAGTCTTGAACTTTATCTGAGAGCCATAAATTTTATGGCATTTTTTATACTCCACAGGGGTCCTCTTCCACGTTACGGGTATATTGGCAGTGATACAACAGATTACTTGAACATTCTACCAGAAGAAAGCAAGCTTGCTGAAGTATCATCAAACATTTGGGGAACAAAGTTCAAAATTCTTGGCCTTAATCAAGATTTTGTTCCACCCAATTTGGGTCAAGTAAGTGTTTTGTCATAAGCATCAAAAATCCTCTGGAAAATCTAAAACCTTTTCTTTTTTTCAAGATAAACTACAAAGCAAGCTTACTCCATTTACAACCAAGACAGGTAATTAAAAAATGCGCACATCTATTATTTATTTTTCTTGCTCTCTTGAGACATTGAAACACTTTTAAATGAATCTCATGAATGCCTTCACTAGGTTTCATTTAGTTGAAATCACATTATTTGACATGGATGTTTTGATTGAGACTTTCATCACATTTTTAGATGCGTATAGAAATTATTGACCTTAAAGATGACCCATTTGACTTCTATGATGAATGGAGTGGAGATGACTTACTGGATGACGAATGGCAAAGTGAAGAATTTGAATCATTCCTTGATTATTCAAAAATTGGATCAGGTAAGATAACAAACAAAAAAGTCAAAGTAAACACTTCAAAATATTTGAAAAATGTTAGGAGGCAAGATCGATGATGGCAGTGATAATCATGGTAAAACAAGTGATCTTGCACTGCTTGTTGAAAAGCTAACAAGTAGATAAATAATGTTAAAGCCTAAATTTTTTGATGAAGACTTAGAGTATACCAAAAAGATAAGTAATAGGAGGAAAACATGGGAGTTAAAAATTAACACAGCCATTTACCTTTCTGAATCCTAAATTGAAGGGTTTCAATGATTTCATTTATTTGAACTTTGAAGAAAACAAAACTATCTTTAAAGAGTTTTTTCTTGTAGGACCAAGTTTTGAATATAAAGAAGAGAAAATAAAGAATAATTTGTCAAAATATAATTATCAAAAATTACCATCTTTGAAGACTAAGATTTCACCTATATTTTTATCATGTTTTAATTGATACTTTAACCTTTACATCTTCCCTCTCATTCTGAAAAATCCAATTTGTTTCTGAATGCCTTTTCAAGTGTAATACTTCTCATTAATTTAAAAAGAAAAGTCATCATGTGTTAAAGGCATCTTCAATGCAGAAAGGTTATGTCTAAAAGGAAGACTAATTTGTCATTAAACTAGTTTGTAAGCAATTACAATCTTACTTGTTCATCCAACTGGTATTTAATGTTAGCCTTTAATAAATTCTTCTTTATGATAGAAACAAACCTACAATTTTTGTCGATATATAGAAAACCACATGGTTCATTTCATATATTTAGTATTTTTCCTTACATTACTTCAACTTTATCAACTTTTTTTCACTCATAGATAACTAAACTCTCAAAAATTCATTTATCTTCCTTGCTGCCTTATGTAAATTGAACTGTTCTTATTTGTAAAGTCTTCCACTTCATTTTTAGTATTAATCAAGAGGTCAGTTCCACAATCAAGCATTGTCAGTCTATTTATGTACTTTGAATGGTTTTTATCAAAGCATCATTAAAACTTAAAATCGGTTACTTTTTAACAGACTATTAATTACAAAAGGACAAATCTTGGACTCAATAGATTGAAAATCTTATATCCCTTAAGTCTGCTATACAACATATAAAATAACACATCAATACTTATTTTTAACTTGTGATTGAAACCTACCTTTGTCCGTATCAATTTTATTTAGGTGATTCCTCCCAGTAAAATATTTCTCTGTTTATTGTGAGAGATAGACCACATCCTCTGTTGAATTGATTAACTGATCTTAAATTTACAATATTACAGATAGTGTCACAATGAAGGATGACATTCTTACAGCAGTTACCTCTGATATAAATGTGGCACCAATTGCACCTTTACCCAGTAGGTTATCCTTCTGTATAGGTCCAAGACCAGCAGCTGAGCATTTGGTGAGTTTAGTGAGAAACCTAAATGTTTAATTTTTTGCACTGATATTTGCTGGTTTCAGCCAAGCACTCCTGACCCCAGACCATCAGTCGAGGAATCTCGATTTCGGGCTAACTTAGACAATGAGCTGTCATTCAGCAACGCCATTGTCCATGAGATGAAAAAGTTAGCAGCTGAGACTGATAAATTGACTGATTGTGAAGAAACTGATGATTTTGGCTCAATCTGCAGGACTGCAAATGGTAAGTTTAAGATTTCTGGTTGAATAAAATTTGATCAATGAAACAGATTACTTCAACTTTGAAAAGCAGGACAAATAATAGTATAAATTTTAATTAGCAGCTTCTGATGCTACAAATTGTTTGGCGGGATTATCATCTAAATGCTCTCCAACCATTCTGCCTCCAAGGTTTGTGATTATTGCACCATTTTAAATATTATTTTACCCTTAAAACTTTCATTTCAATTTTAGAAAGCTCAAGGGTGAGTCAACCGTCTTGGAATGCTCAGGGTTCTTAGTTGAGGTAATTTTTGAAAGTTGAATTGTTTTATTTGTAGAAGGTTGACTGAAATTTGCATAAAATATACTCTATAGACTCCAGTCAGTTGCAAAGTTAAGATTCCAGAGGGATTTATCCTCCCAAGTGTATCTCCTTCAAAACATAGACGGCTTCGTGTCTCTGTTAGCTGTGACAATTACCTAAATGATGCTAAGTTTGCATTGAGCAGAAGGGACAGTGTTGGCAGTGGAAGTCCACACTCATCCAAAGGATCACCTTTACGATGGGCAACAAAACCTGAGGAATTGGTAAACTCATCAATGTTCTTCAAAATACAAGATCAATCCTTAAATCGAGATTTTAAAAAAGATTCAAGGTTGTTGTAATCAAAAAGTGAAAAAAATGACTTTGTAATTAGGGTTTGAGATCATTCGAAGAAAACTTTGAAACTCCAGTTTTTTATATTAAAAAACTTACAAAAAATTACAATATCAGTAATTTAAATGTTTTGCTGCTTACCTGCAAGAATATAACTTTTACAGACAATGACAACTTCAATGACAGCTGCTACAACACCTAGAGAAGTTGTGGCAACATCCAATATTAAAGGCCTAACAGAAAACCACAGAAGTAGCAGTGTTAATCAGGTAAGTTAAATTGTAAAACGTTTGGTTAAAATGTTATTTTATAACTCTTATAATATGAATAGAAAAAGTCTAATATTTATGCCATCATTAATGCCAGCTTCATTTCCAAAACTAGATTCTTCCTAATAAACTGATTTCAGATTAAGTCTTATAATGTGTTGTATGAAGCTGGAACTATATAACCTTTAGTTTTTGACCTTTAACTTAACTGTGACAATGATTTTGGTTCTAGTTTGGTTTACCTTGATCAAAATTAATGCTTCACAATATCCCATTTTAGCTTGATGTGATTGTGGACATTCTTGGTGTTCCAAGTGAAGTCTCTCTACAAAGAGATGTCAACAAGAGACTTATTCTTCTTGGGGAAAAAGGCAGTGAAAGAATAAAAAAACAGGTAACTCTTAAATTCATTGAAAACATTTCATTTGTAACAAGCTGCCTAAATCAAATTTGAAATTCACTTTTTAAGAACCAACAAAATCCAAGGAGGAACACAACAAAAAGATACAAATGTCAAAAGAATCTTTCAAAGCATCCAGGCCTAGACAAATGTGGAAAAAGTAAAAGCTGTGATGAGACATGTAAAGATTTATCAGATTGTTCTCGGTAGGTTATTCTAATTATTAAACCATTCATATTTTATTAATAGGAGCAAAAACTGTTTCTTTTCAGACAAGTTCTTGAAGTCAAACGTAAAAGCATTTATGGAAAGGAGTGTAATGGAAGAAGTGAAGCAGCAGCTTGTACAAAATGTCAAATTTTGTCCACCCAAGTAATAACATCTACTACGTACTAGATAAATAATTCAATGGAAAACATAGTAAACTATTTTTGAAAAACAGTTTTATAGAATCGCAATAGTATTGCTAAAAAAGGTTATTGTCCATTCATTTTGTAAGTTGCATGAATAATAGGCTGTAGCAGAGTGGCCATTTCACCAGAGGGTTGTGGGTTTGAATCCCAGCATCTTCAAGAAACCTTTGAAGCTAGGTTGTCTCAATAACAAAAATTCACAGTCTTTGTGTGTCTTTATAATGAAAAAATTTTCAAGGCCTAGTTTTAATACATTTAAAAAATAGCTTTTAGGTCATCAAGAATTTTTTATTCTGTATGCTTTTACAATTTTCTGTTATTTCAATTAATTAATTTTAGATAAATGACTTGGAGCTTAATAGGGAATTATTTGACATACCAACACCTGTTTGTAAAACAAAATCAGGTAGAGCATGAAAAATTTAAATACATTGATTAATTAGGTTTTAAAAAGTTTTTCCTTAATCCAGCAGAAAGTTTTGAGGAGGCTATACAAGTTATTGAAAGTTGTGATGAGAAGAACATTTGTGGGAGTGAAGAAATAACTGGAATAAGTACAATCCCTAAAGAAGATCTAAATCTTGACCCACCTAAGGTAAAACTTTTTAGTTAATGGAATATATTAGAAATCACAGAGATTTATAATAAGGAATGGCTGGTGTTTGTTATTAAGGACAAACCATAAGTCGTACCTGAATTGATTAACTGAATGAGTAAATCCAAGAATTTATTATGATATCTATAAATAGTTTGTGGAATCTTATTTAGGAAAAGCCAGAAAAAAGTCCCAGATCTAAGAGACGCTTCGACACAGTCCGGAATCTCCTTGAAAAGGCCTGTCAGAAATTGCTCAATACAAAGCATTATTGGAATCCACACACTGGAGAGCCTAAATTAAATCACAAGCAAAAGGAAAAGGTACCCTTTTCTTGTTGAGTATTCAATGATCAATTGTTGTACTTTTCCTTAAAAAATATAGGAAAATTTGTTGACCAACCACTTAGAAGTTCCAAGGGAGCCTCTCACAAATACCTCCCAAAGTAGTCCATCTTCACCTGGTAAGTCAAAACATCAAGAATCTTTCAAATCATAAATTTAATTTCGTGCTTTAATTTTTTCAAAGTGCTTATCCAAAAGAAAAAGAATCGAAGAAATAGGTCTTTCTCACCTGTTAGGTAACCTCAAGTGAACTGACAATTTTTTAAGTCTAGAGATATTTAATTTTGTTCATTTCAGTACATTTTGGAATTCACCTTTATTGCGTAGGAGAAAAAAGATGTCTGCTGAATCATCAGATGATGAACAACAAACTACTGACAAAGATCTTCCAAATGTAACTTTTAATCACATTCCTATTTGCTCAAAAAAGGTCAATTTTATTTGATTCAATTCAGGGTGACCTTGGGTTTTCCATTCATGCAAAATGTTCAGAAGGACAATCAGAAGAGGAAGATCTGGTTTTGTGTAATTCAAGCCCAGGATACCACAATTTGGAAATGTTTCAGAGAAAAAAGCTCAAGCAAAAAGTACTTCCAAGACATTTTATATAACTAAAAAAATGGATTGTTATCTAAACTTTTCTGATAGATGAAAATGTTTGCTTCCAATGGACTTCCCTCCCAAGCTGTGGCCTCTGAAATCAGAGCTGAAGAAAATGATGAAAATTTGCAACCTCCATTGTCACCTGCTTTGCCAAGAAAAACCAGACCGCCATACCCGTCACCACCCCCAGCACCTCAGAGGGTGCCAAATCCTCCAAGTAGCAATTAATCTTATTTGAAGTCAACAGAAATTATAACTATAGCATGATAATTATTTATTTTCAGGCAAAAATAAACACCTTAATCAGGCTAATAACAAAGGGGGATTCTCACCATTTATGGGAAGAAAAGGGAAATTTTTCAATGTTTTTCCTCCAACCCCCAATTCCACACCTTTCTCAACACCTTTTGTAAAGAGAAAGAATCTAACAAGTCAAGATGAAAATCTCACAAAGTAAGTTTACAGTTTGAAAGAACTTTAAGATCAAAACAAATGACATTAATTGCTGTTCATGCTTTAGGTTTGGCTCTCATCTTCCACCTTTCAACCAATTTCAATTGCCTGATAATGAAGGGAAAGACTCATGTGCAAGAGTTATCAGGGTAATAACCTAATGACACTTAGTATTACCTTTTAAAATCAGCGCTGGAGACTTTTGTGCAGTAAATAAAATATTTTAGAGAAAGTAATAGTTTTGCATTTGGGTTGAAACTATCAATTACTTTTTAAATTAACTTGTATTACTCAGAAGGTTATTGTGAATTTCAGGGTTGAGTAGTATGAAGTGTTGGAAATGTTGAGAATGGGGTGTGTGGGGGAGGGGGGTTGTTAGTAATTACAGAGAGTATTGGAGTGCATAGGTAGTGAATTTCTTGTTGAAGCAATGGGGGAAGGGTTATTATAGGGAGAGTGTAGAGGAGTTCAGGGGGTGTAAGGTTAAGTGGCAAAGTGTGGCTGAATTTGTTAAAAGGTTGTGGAGAGAAAATTTGAAATGTTTAGGAAGTGTGGGGTGAGCACATTGTAGATGTGTTGAGAATGCTGAGGTATTCATAGTGCATGCTGTATTACATAATGTTTTTATAGATTGATATTCAACCCAAGCAGCGCAGGGTACCTCTTGCTGTCCAAATTAAACCTGGACAATTTCAAAAGTCAAAGATACAATTCAAAATTAATTTTCCAGAGGGTTACAAAGCGCCGCCGAAAACTGGTTTTACACAATAAAGCCCCCATGTGGAATGAAGCCAGCCAAGTTTATCAGTTAGATTTTGGAGGAAGAGTGACCCAAGAATCAGCTAAAAACTTCCAAATTGAGTATAAAGGAAAACAGGTAATCATTTAAGATTCAACGTCTTAAAGCTGTTATCTGCTGCAAACACTCATTACTGTTTTAGAGGCCCAAAATAAGATCTTAATTTAAAACTATTTGCATGACACCATTGTGTTGAGTGAAGTAGTGAGTTGACTGGAGAAAGAAAAATAGCTTATGATAAAACTTGAATTCAAAATTTAAATTTATCTCATTTTGATGAACAATAAAATGCAGTTTCAGAGTGTATTCATTTTATTTTCTAGGTGATGCAGTTTGGCAGGATTGACAACAATGCTTACACTTTGGACTTCCAGTATCCATTCACAGCTGTTCAGGCATTTGCAGTTGCGCTTGCAAATGTAACCCAACGCTTGAAATAGACTTTGAAGAATCTCAAATTTGAATTCTTGCCTTTTTTAGATATTAGTAAACATTTGAAAATCCAGTATTATAGTGTCATGGTGTGGAAGAAAATTCAAAAAATGCACTTACTAACTACTTGAAACATCACATGTTGATTGTTCTTCCGTGTTCAAGAGTAAAGAAGAACTTCTTCCACATTGTCAGATGCAAATGCTAACAAATATAACCAAAAGGTTATTTTTTAAAGTTAAACTCTTTTGTTATGCTTTTCAGAATGATATCAAAATTAGGTACTAAATGCTTTTATTTGTAGAAAAAAACCTTAAAGTGATATTAAAATGGCTACTTTGGAAACTCATTTTGAATTATTTGACTTGGTCTGGAGACAAAGGAAACTTAAATATTTAACACTTGAATACTTCAGATCCATAGTCCTGTTTGTATCCTTTTTTCTTTTGGTGCTCTGGTAGAACATAAGGTTTTTGTGGGTATTTGAATCAATTATTTGGAACAGAACCTGGGATTGTTTTAAACAGATGAGATTACTGTATCATATGAATAGGTGCTGCCAACTTGAAAAAAATAGGCTTTGAGCCTTAAGAGGAAATGATGATCTGAGGGGGCTAATCTGGAAAAAACTTTAATTAATCTGACCTTCAGGATTCTTACTTCTTAATCCTCGCCTCTCTTTGGAATCAACAAGATTGATGACAGATATGAAAATTTTAAGAGTAAGAACTCCTCCTCCATTTTATTCTGTTCAAATCCACGGAATAAAGTAGAAAAACTTTTACTCTTGGTTCATTATTCAAAGAGAATTGACATATTTCAAGAATCCCAAAAAGTTTTACATTCAAAATTTTAACATTTTGAACATCTCAAGGTGTCCAATATTGGAAGAATGTCTTATTCAGAAGGACTCTGGTTGGTTCATTGTTTATTAGTTCTGTGTTCCATTGTTGATCAATTCTGTTGATGAAGTCCAGTTGATATTCCAAAATTTGGCAGCCGATCTTTGACATTTGATGAGTCAAATAACATTTTTTAGCTTGTGTTTAAGAGCTGATAATTCTAACACTAAATCACGTTAATGAGAGTAGTGTTGACTTTACAACAGTTCTTTTTTGAGTGAAAGCTGTGTCTTATTATAGTCACTTGATTTTCAATTTGATAAATGTGAATAAATGAGCATAAGAGATAATTCTAATCAAGTTTTTGCACAACAATCAATCCTGACTGAGATAATCATCTACTAAAAATGATTTATTAAGGCAAATCCAGGGGTCAAAGATTTTGTCCAGCCCGGGGATTGAACCCCAGTCTCTCAGTTCTCAGTCGGTTGCTCTAACCATTAGGCTTTGATGCAATTTTCTAGGTTGCTCATAGTAGATGGTGAACTGTTCATAGTAGAGATACAAAGGATGTGCTGTACCAATAGAGCCATAAAACTGCCCTTTATTGGATAACATTTATATTCTATTTATGCAATGTTTTCTTATTATGAGATATTTAAGTTAAAATTTTCCAAATTCAATTCAAATCCTTTTATTGTACCAATTCTGAGTTTAAGCTAATGTTTCCCAGTTCAGTTAAACCCCCTTTTTCATGACCAAAATATGTCAGTCACGATTTTTAGGTTCTCATGTGATAATTTTGAAAGACCAGAATTCTTACTTCCCCTTCTCAAAAAAAATCTGAAGACACCCTTTTTATTTGGTGAAAGGTGAGCGAGTAGTGGTAAAATATAGTCCAGGTTTTTCACAAAATATTCTTGAGAACCACTTCAGTATCAAGCTGTTTTTGAAAGCAGATTGTAAAGAATAAAAGGGTAAGAAAGTTTTGCTAATAAGTACAAAAGCACAAAAATTCAGGGTACAAAAGTGTCTATTGTAAGTTGTACATTATATATTATAGTTGTATATTATAGTTTTCAAAGGATAAATTTTTCCTAATATCATCATTATTTGAAAACACTTAGAGTTGTCATAAGAGGTTGAGCTGGATGTTCTTTGATGGTTCAAAAATTGCTCCTTTTTTCTATATTTTACATTGTGGATTGCAAATTTTAGATTTGACATTTATTTTGACTTTCCATTATGTTTGCTTTTCTTGAATTTAGAAAATATTATTGCTATTTGTTACGTAATTCAAACTACTTTAAGGTAAAAAGGAAATATCCAAGAATAGTTATTTATATGTTTCCTGATTCTAGATACTTCTATTTCTAGAACATTCAATCCAATTGACTTAGAGGTCATAGGCTTTAACTGAGGAACAAGAACTGAGGTTGTCTGGTCAATCCCAGGCCATGCTAGCAATTTTTCAACCCTGGATTGGAAAAAAATCAACAAGGCAACCTCAGTTAAGGTATTAGAAACCTGCAGTATAAATCAACTTAATTCTATGACTATGGCAGGAATCTTTTAAAAGTGTTGATCGTACATTAACATCAGATGAGTCTAAACTGCACAAGATTATTATTATTAGTATTTGAGAAAGAATAAATGGTGACATCTTCAACAATAACTCAGAAACTAGCTGAGGGTACCCTTTGCTGCCAGGGTGAATTTTGAAACATGAAAAATGTAATTCATATAGCAAAATTTACTCAGTAGCCCAATTCTATTTCAACACTGAAGTTTAAACTTTTTTTACTCCCATAGATATTGTAAAATAGGCCTCTCAAATGAAACAACCTTTCAGTTTGGAATTCAATTTATTATTGCCGTGTATATTTTACAACACCTCACATGTCATGTTTCATAGAAATAAAATATCTTGAGAAAATAACCAGAAGTTACAGCATGACATCATTAGTCAAAGAATAGGGGACATAGACTAATGATGTAGATAATTGAATCCACTAACCCCATGGATGTGCAAAATAGGAAACACCTATAACCTTATCAAGTAATATTAAGGATATACACAATGTAAGAAAAACTTTGACTTTTTGTACCTCCACACCGGTCAAGCTCTTAATTCATCTCTTTTCATCATCATTCTCATTTCATAATTGTCGTTCCAGGTAATTGATTTAAGTCAAGTCATGTTGCCCAATAAAAGGAAGCAAGCCAAAGCACAACTGAAAAAATATTCATTGTCAAAGCCACCTTTGGCACCCAATTGTGAGAATTCAAGTTTATTATTTTCCAATCACAACATTGAGACTCTTCAACTAAAAGAGCGCATAGTTCAATTTGAAAGAAAACTTTGCTTTCACTCAACACCAATCCAGTTTGAGACTTGGGCACCTGAATCTTCAAATAATTTTCCATGGAAAAAGACCTTCAAGCTGAAGAAAATCAAACCCAGGCAAGTTGATTTGAAGATACATTTAAGAGAGTTTTGTAAAGGTTCAAATTGAATAGCTAAATTACCTACATTTAGTCTTAACAGTGAAGATATTAGCAATTGCAGTGCTGTGATCTGGAGAGAGAGTTTGTGAGTGTCAGGTTGAGAGAATATGTGTGGAACCCCCTTAATGACTTTCCCATTTAAGAAAAGAAATGAGTACTGAACTGTTTATTGACAGTACGGCATATTATCATATAGGAGAGTCTCGGATCAGAGTTGCTAGTAAAGTCTAATTGTATGTTCAACTCCCATTCTTCCAGCCAAAATAAGCCCTTTAGTATTATGACAAAGTACTTTAAAGACTCCCTTTACCTGTTTTTATGGTATGCCTTGCAATTTGTCATCATATAAGGCATGCTTCAAGTGGTCATATATAAGGAGGTGTTAAACCCAAGCCGATGGGATGGAAATCCTGCGTATAACCTACCTGACCACCATGACTTCCCTACAAATCTTTCAATGTTTTTCATTCAAAACATTTGCTAAGAAACAACTTTTGGATTTTCATTTAATTACCCTAAGCCCCAAGTGAGTCTATGAAACTTTTCAGACAGTTGTCTTTTACTGCAATTTATAAATCAAATTCTCTTGAACATTGTATTGATTAAGCAGAGGAACTTTTGTTTCAGAAAAGAGTCTAGACCACAGGCAAAGGTCAAATTGGAGGAAGACACCAAATCAATAGCAAAGTGGAAGTCAAAGCAGAAATCAGAACAGAAAGTTACACCTTTAATGATCGATGAAATTGAGCCTGAAAAGATTGATAAAAACTTTGATGTTTGGTTTATAGCAAAAGATTTTAGGCCAAATGGTAAAAGCTTTTTCAACTATATTCTTTCTTATTATCCGATCTGTAGCAATATCCAGAAATAATTTGTTTAAGATGAGCCAAAATTAAACAGTTTGATGGCAAGCAAGATTCCTTCAAAGAGAAAGTGTATTGGAAAACTAAAACCAATTTCAAAGGAGAAAATGGAAAAGCCATTGGAGGCTCAGGAAAAAACAAGGAAAAACAAGAAATCTCTAGATGAGCAAAAGGGTAATTCAAAGATGCCAAGTATTGAACCTAATTTAGAATCCCAACCCAAATATTAAACTCATTTGAGAGGACCCTTGAGTAATAAGTTTCTTTTCTAAAATGGACTGACACAATGGTCCCAATAAGATATGTGTTATTCAGTTTATTTAACTGAATGTGTAATTAAAACTCAAAAGCATTTATTTTGGCACATTGATCTGCCTTTTTGTATAAAATCAATTTTTTGGCTAGTTCTTCTTTAAATTTAACATAAATTTATAATTTTTTTTATCAATTTTGCTGCTTCAAATTGATACATAAAGTACTTTTTTATTTGCCTTAACCCGGTCATAATGATTGCTTTGGCCGTGCAACCTCCTGTTTACAGTAGCCCCATGATGAGGACAATAGTTAGACTTAAACTGGTCCAACCATCAATCATTTATTTACTTCACTGAAAAGAGTTGGGTCGTTATAGCTCATGGCTATGACAACTGGCTGTGGACTGTGAGACTGGGGTTCAATCCCCAGCCAGGGCAAATATTTGACCCCTGGATTTGTTTTAAAGTAATCATCTAACATGATGGTTACCTCAGTCAGGATTGATGGTTGTGCAGATCACATGAACAAAAAGTCTGATTTAATCATAAAAACACAAAATAATTATATCAGAAAATACCATTCCCAAAAATTTGACCTGGGATAGTTCAGATGACTGCAAGACACAATAATAGTGTAGGGAACTGTTGTAAAGTCTAATACTTCAGTATTAGAAGAATCGGTTCCTCAACCAACTATAAGTTATGTCAATCAATCAATCAACCAAAAATTTACAAGTGCATATCATTAAGGGGAATTTTTCAAATTTATATTATATAGGTATAGTTATCAAACCAACCAGGATTCCAAGGCCTAAAAAATCAAATACTGAAAAGCAAAAGACATCTTCAAGAAAGTTCTCAAGCAATGAAGTACAGAAAGAAGTTGTTAGACTTTCCAGTCCAAAAATAAGTGACAATGTGAAAAAAATTTCTCCAGAAGTTGATGATGACTGGAATCAGATATTTGAATTTCAAAGTAAAATCACTTTTAGGAGATTTAAACTTTATTTTCAATGGATATAATAACAACTTTTACCTTTTAGGAAATGATTATTTATCCCTAGAACATCCAACTTGCACACCAGAGACAAACATTTTGATTGTTCATGGGGAAGGAGCTGGAGATGACAACCAGGACTATTACCCATCAGATTTTGAAGCAGTAAGGGAGCTCTAAACAAAACATTTTACCTGCGTATTGGACACCAGAAATGTTTTAATAGTTCTACACTTTCTACACTTCTTTTTATGAGAGTCTTTTATTGATACAATATTTTTCAAATACTAAGTATTTTTAACTGCTCTAGATTGTTATAAATAGGGTTAAAGTTGCAGTAGTCTTTTTGAACTTCCTACATAATAATTGTGTGATTTTTCTAATCATTAAATCAATTCCAGGATGTTGAAGAGTCTGAAAATTCTGAGCTGGATGAGGATGAAGAAATTTTCAGCCTTGAAAAAGTTTATTCTGATGAAGAAGATGAAAGTTGTGAAGAAGTTTCAGAAGATATTCAACTTGAATCTGATGCTGAAAATTTATTTGAAATTGACCATTTAAAAGAAATAATTGTAGGTATGGAAAAGTTGAAAACAGCTTCTTACAGTGGGAAACATATCCCTATAAAATAGTCTATTTTTGTATCTTTTTTTCTATTTTGAAAAATCTAGAATATGTTGAGCTCTTTCTAATTTTGGCTCAAATCCTGTTGCAATCATTTCTTCAGTATTTAAATTTATATAAAGGAAACACTCAAACAAAGCTCAACTCAAAATTGATTTGTTTTTGAGGTCAAAAACACTAGAAAAACCAAGTCAAATTTTCTCCTGAGATTAAAGTGGTTTAAGTCATTTTTGTTATGTCTATGAGGACAAAACTCCACAGGATATAACCAGCAAATTAAACTTGCAGAATCTTAAAATAAATAATAATCACATTAATGAAAATAAGCCCATTCATAAACCATGATTCTTGAAAAGTATTGTTACATAATCTTTACATGTTGAGTTGATACGAAGGAATCAATAAAAAAAATTTGAAACTGCCCGAATTTGGGGCTTCAATTCTAACAAGTTTTACCTTTAGCAAAGGAGGTATAATATTATAGTGTTCAATCATTTCAGCAAGGGCTAAATTTGACTTTGATAAATCTTCAACCAATCACTGCCATTTTCAAAAATCAAGTTTTTCTATTAACAAATCAAAAGAATTTTTCATTTCTTTCAATTGATTCGGTTCATGAATCAAACGCAGCTGATATTATTAATTCCATAAGCAATCAAATTGTTTGTCATGTCAAAACATATTCATTCAGAGATGAACAACAAATAACAAAAAGAAAATTCTGACTATAATTTAAATGTTCTTTTCTTTGTGAGGTCAAGTCAATTACATTGGTTTATACTTAACTTTAAGGTCTTTATTTAAAGAAACTTGAGTAAATACATAAGTCAATGAAGACATTAGTAAGAACAAATATGTCTTGTTTGCTTCATGATTTAAAAAGGTCAAAGCGTAGCTAATCTATCAAAAGTATCCTGAAACTATTATTTGTATCCACATATTTTAATTTTACAATTTCTATATGTTCTTTGTATGCAATTGTTTGAATCATGAAGAGAACTAATTAATATTCTTGTGATTGTCTCACTGACTGAATAAAAACTAATTATTAAAATAGCAAAAAGCAAAAGTACATTTTAGAGCTAAAACTTTAGTCATCATTGAAAATAAACATCTGCTCTGTAAAACTATTTTTAAAAGGTAAGTTAATTAGTTGTGAGATTGTCTGTGTATAACCTACAAACACTTCAAAATTAAGTTTTTAGATGGGTATCTTTTGTCGGGGGAAAAATACTTAACTTCTGATAGCGTTTGAGCACCCCAAGTCTGAACCCAATCCCAAGACCAAGACAAATTCCCAATCCGACTCCATGGAGCCCAGGCTTAGGCTTGGGCTTGGTTTTTCAAAAGAAATTTGACTTTCATTCTTAAATCTTTAATAGCATTTTATCTAGCTTTCGTACAAACAAACTGATGTGCGCCAAACAAACAAACAAACAAATACGGGATAAAACTTAAACTTGAAGTTTGAAAAGCCTGTTGTGTTGTATTTGAAATACCTTGGTGCGCAACCGTATGCCATGTGCTAGTTCTATGCAAAACCACTGACTTCTGCCCAAACCTCTTTTTTCATCCATTTTCACCCTAAAGAGTCAAGTGCGCAAGGGCACAGAAGACAAAAGTATCTGAAAGCACGAAGGTGTGCTGTAGGGGGCCTGCTCACCAAGTTTATTACAAAACAACACCATACAAACAAACAAGCAAACAAACAGAGTTGTAGATTAGATCAAGTGAGCAAGCTTACACGCGTGCTCGCACAAACTTTGAGCAATGATTGAATGCATTGGTGCGCCATGGCACTAAGAAGGGTGGCATGTCACTTCTCCAGCGAACACAGGCAGACCAGATCAAAGAGTTTATGATTAGTACTGCCTCGCACCATCAGGTGGATGACATCATGTGTGAAGCGTAAACTTTGAACTTAATTATCTCAGCTCCAATACATCTATATTATCAGCAAACTAATAAAACAAAAAATCTGCACAAATAATTTCTCCATCCAATAGACAAAAATCTTATATACCTATGTCCCCAAGCATGACCCCGGGGTACCCCAAACTCCAAAACCCAAATGGGTCACGGGAAAGAAAACTTTGTGTAACGTAAAATGTCCAGATGGGTGACGTAAGTTCATCAAATATTTCCCGGGCAGCGCCAGGGCCCGGTTGGCT
>Ga0194133_10003904_pt1 | contig 20604 bp, 12 predicted proteins | sample TA2KigOf40mmetaG_FD_155448 | JGI IMG/M metagenome (GOLD analysis project Ga0194133, IMG submission 155448) | Freshwater microbial communities from Lake Tanganyika, Tanzania - TA2015055 Kigoma Offshore 40m | ecosystem: Environmental > Aquatic > Freshwater > Lake | place: Tanzania: Lake...
TTTTGATAGGTTAAGGTATATCACTGAACAGAATCTGAAGTTAAGTTGCATAAAGATTCAAAGATAGCAATATTATTTTTCTCTTTGGTCAAGGTATGACATAATATTCAAGTGAATGAGAGTAGCGTTTACTTTACAACAGTTCAATTATTTTTGTTTAATGAGAAATATATATCATAATAATGAAGTTTCTGCACAACAATCGGCGTTGCTCTGAGCTATTTACTCTTTCCTTTGGACAAATGATTGAGGTTAAAATTAGATATTTAAAATGACATTTTCTTTCAGTCAAGCCACACACATCACTTTCATTTGTCCCATGCTGTTTGACTCCTTTCCACTCGACATACAAGTTTGCAAATTTCAGGCAAGTCTATAATTATTCATCCCATTCAAAATCTAATTTAATTTCTTGATTGTATTTTCAGGTTGGGAGTTACTCATATGACATGACAAAAATGATATTTCGAGTTTCCAAACTGACTTTTATACAAGTAAGAAATTTAAGTTGCTTTATTCAGTATCCTCATATTTTTTATTTTCACTTGGTCGTCTGTGACTTAGGTCTCAATTGAGATAAATATCTTTCCTATTCATTCTAAAGCCACTTTGAATCTTTTAGAATGGCATGGAAATCACCATTTTAAAGTAGTTTTTGAAGAAAAATCTAACGTGAATTGAAAAATACTCGCAAAGGAGCAAATTTATTTAAGTTCATTTCTACAATATTTTTCAAATATTTACAAAAGCTTTTAAGATATTTATCGTTCAACGTTGAAATGGAGTAACAAACCCAACCCAAAAAATTTCAATTTTCTTCAGTGGCTACCAAGGCTAAGAGGTCATAAGCACCTGACTAAGATCTAAGGTTGTGGGTTAAATCCCCAGCATAGCCTATGTCAGCAATTTTTCAACCCCTGATTGCAAATAAATCAACAAGGTACCCTCAGTCAGGGTAATAGTAATCTGCAGGGGCCATAGACTTCTACGGCGGGACTCTGGTAAAGGTGTTGGTCGCGCATCAACATTGCCTGAGTCTATACTGCACCAAATAATAATTATTAGAACTTAGAACTAGAGGTGGGTAATGGCCCAGCCCAACGCAAAGCTTTAATTGACCCATACTACTAAAGTAATGACCCAGTTAAAATCAGGCTATTTACGGACCCAACCTTCTGACCCTTTTTTGACCTGGACAAAGTTTAGCAAATAGAATTCGATTCCCTGTGCCCTGCAGTAGCAGGCAGAGCTCTGAATTTTTACTTGACATTAATTGATAACAAATAAACTGTGTTTTCTGTATTGGTCTTGGCTTTCCTGAGGTAGGTTTTTAGTCTTGAAAGTAAGAAATTAATAAAATTTTACCAAGGTTCTCGAATTTGAACTCTTCAATAAATCACCATCAAAGTCATGAGTGGTACAGCAAATATATTTTAATATGGAAGATGTACACAATATGTGCTTCATGAGTATATGTGGACGAAAAGTAAATTTATTTTTTATTTAACTAAGTAATTATAATGCTCCAAAAAAGACGAAAATAAAGTTTTAAAAGATATCAGAAAACATGCAAAATTTGACAGCTTTTTTGGCTGGATTACCTCCAAAATTTACACTTAAAGGCCAGAAAACATAGGCATTTCCAAAGGTATACTTAATTAATTACCTCACATAGATAGCCTCTGATAATAACATACAAGGTGTGCGAGCAAAATGGGAATAAAGTTTGGTCTCTATTTGTGAGCTTTGCAGGCATCCAATTTTCAATTTGAAAACTAAAACACTTTTAGATATTGAAAATGGGTGGCAAATAAAGAATCTGCTTGATTCTCGGCTTTCCTCAATTTTACTTCTACAGTGATCAAAATATATTATTTCAAGAGAGATACCAAGCCATGAAAAATGTGAATACATAACTCAGGAAGCCCTGAAGGTGAAAAACTTTCTGATCAATTCCACTAGCGATGGGGTTATCAGCTTAGAAACTTTCAAGCTTATTACCTTTAAGGTCTCATCAAAATTTTGAAGAAAAGTTGGTGCTTTCCACAAGTGTTTTTTTTCCAAAACTTTCATGCTTTGTCAAAACAAATCCAGCAGTAGTAAAAGAGATCCTTTATAGGATTTTTCATGATTTGTGACAGCTCGTTTCATGATAAAATGGTAATGCAATAATTCGTACCTGATACAGTGGAATATTGCATACAAATAAGTAATTGTTGATTTTCATTTAATCTGATGAGAAAATTGGAAAATCTAAATGCTGCACTTTGGTCTAGAAGCAGTCCATCATACTTGACTACAGCATTGGAATAAGAAATCTTCATGAGCGTGACAAGATATTTTTGGCCGGTGCCCTTGGAAACTATTCTTTAGCTGGATTTGAAATGGTAATTAATTTTTGTCTTTAACATCAATAATGAATCAGTTGATAAATTTGAAATGTTTAATTGAGAATCTTCAACGTCACGTCATGTCGTATATTATCACATACTACTTACCTTCCGGATTGTTTGTTGTTGTGTCTTGGATTTCATTCCTCATCCCTCCGGACATTGTACCAGGTAGAAACTTGAAATTATACTTAAGATAATGTTTTTTTTTAACTGAGCTGATTTGCTTCCAGGTCGAATGGCACTTCTAATCACATTATTTCTTGTCCTAATCAACATTTTCAACAACATCACAACAAACTCACCGAAAGCTGAAGGATTGACAGCCATAGAAATCTGGATGTTGGCCTGTATTTTGTTTGTTTTTGGTATGATTCATTTCATCTTTTTAGTCACTGTAGACATTCTTGATGATGAGCACTTTGTATCTATGTTTTTGATCTGTGACCCGAAGGTTTCCTTTAAGACGCTGTGACAACTCTACAATAAGTAACCTAGCGGGTCGGGTCAATTTTTTGTGGTTCGGGTCGGGTTGGGTTGGGTCAGCCATTCCTGGTTTGGGTTTGAATTTGGAAAATTTCCCCTTAAAAATGTGAAATTTTTCAATTTTTCCTTTGGGTCAAAAAAAATCTCTTCGTGTCGGGTCAAAAAGTACCTGGGTCAAAGGCAGGTCGGCCTCTTATTTACTGTGGGTCAAAAGTAAGCTGGGGTCGGGTCGGGTCAGGGCCCATCTCTAAAGTAACCTCATCTAATCTTTGTCATTATTTTTCATATTAGGTGCCTTGATAGAATATGCATTGATCCTTTACAAGAAGCAGAAGGTGAATAAATATGGTATACCCTCTCAGTCAGCTTTGGCACATAAGGCATCATTGGCAGCTCAGAGGGTTGCAGCAGAACAACAAAACATGAACCCAGTAGGATTTCAAAGATTTATTTTGTCAAAAAAAATTCTAATTTTAAAATGTTCACAAACAAGATTGGTGTGGTAACAACTCGCCTTCTTCCTGGAACTGCTGTTAACTATTCGACAGGGTCAGCATGCTGCATGAATCAATTGGGAACAGTTCAAGTAACTTTTATAAACAGTCCAGGATTATAGTGCTGTTGATAATGATAGTGCTTTTGATATAATTATTATTTTTTCCATTTGAAATTTCATTTAAACTTTTCATGTGCAAACAAACAATTTTCAGGAGGACCTTCAAGAATTTTACATGGGTGGACATCTACTCTTATCACCAACTGATATCTCACATAGTAAGACAATTAAATAATGTTCCTGGAATTAAGCATTCAAACATTCAAATTCTTAAAGGTTGTTGTTCAAATCCTATTTTCCTACCAAATCATTCCAGGTAAAAATTTTGAAAAATTAACAAGATTAAGCTATTTTCACAATGCGTTTTATCTTTTTAGATCTCAGATGCTTTGGATGAATCACCAAAGCAACCCAGTTGGACCTGTAAGTGTTTCATGGCAAAACATTTAAATCTAAATAATAAACTTTGTATAATACAAATAGGTTGATTGTCCGAAAAATTCGAACGGAACACCAGTTGCTTCAAAGTAAGTCGATTTGCCTATTGACGTTTTGCCTAATACCAAACCTAATCTAACGCAACCTAACCTAACCTAACGTAACCTAACCTAGCTTAACCTAACCTAACCTAACCTAACCTAACTTAACCTAACCTAACTTTACCTAACCTAACCTAACCTAACCTAACCTAACCCAACCTTACGTAACCTAACTTAACCTAGCTAACCTAACTGAACTTAACCTAACCTTACCTTACCTTACCTTACCTAACCTAACCTACAACCTAAACTAACCCAGCCTAGCCCAACCTAACCTTACCTAACATAATCTAACCCTGCAGGTTTGGCAAAACGAAATATTCCCCTTTTTCCTCACTTATTTTTCCTTATTTTAAAGCTAATTAAAAAATACCCAACCCCTTGAAACGAGGCAGTGCAGTAAATCAAAATTTTGCATGTTCAAATGGACAAACTTGCCTTCCATCAACAAACTTAATGAAATGTCAAAAAAATGGCAAAAAGTAACCGAATTAATATTTTTTAAACACATTAGCAGGCCAACTAAAATTCGAGAGGGTCCACCAAACGGTCATAGTATTGATATTCTGGACTCTGAAGAAACAAATGAAACGAAGAAGGTGGAAGATCAAAAAGTAAATTTAGACGATTCAGTGTCTGACTGAAATAAACTTGTCACATCAATATTAATATAATAACTTTCCTGATAGGATAACCAGGTTATAGATGAGTCTGAAGAAAAGTTAATTACAGAAAATCCCAGTGCAAACATTGGAGATTTGTCAAAGGCTTCCATGGACGGCTCAGCAATGGGAACAAAAGGACAATGTCCTCACCAAAACTACCCATTTGGATTGTCCAAGGTAGCTCTCTAATTTAAAATGAATACTTTAATGAATAACTGTAGGCATCTGAAGACTCCAAAAATTATTTAAATTAGGGACTTTATAGCTCCCTATTTAATCAAGGTGACATGAAAATAGGTACAAGGAGTACCTGGTGAGTAAGGAGAGGGATTTCAAGCAAGTCCTTTTGATTCAAGTGTCAAATTAAATGAGTTGATTGGAGCAGCCAAAGTATTTTATTATATACTTTAAGACATCTTATAGGAGATTAAATGTTCTAGAACTTTTTTGGCTCTTTTCAACCTGATTGTTGTTAATAATTCCTTGTAGGGTTGCCGGCATCATCAGCGTATCGACAGTCTCAAGCGTCGACGTCGTCAATCAGTTCCTGAAAAGCAATATTCGACTTGGCATGATAAATATCACAAAATTGACAGATTCTTTTTGATTTGCTCTCCTGTACTGTTTGGGATTTTCAACATCAGCTACTGGGGTTACTTCTACGTGTGGAATGAATTCTTCAAACACGATGATGGAGAAGAATACTTCTGAAAAAACTAACAAACAATGCTACAAGAACCAATATTAGGAAATACTAATTTTCATTCAAGCTTTATGAGGTATTGACCAAAAAAGTAATCAAAAGAAAGAATAAAGGCTCTTTTAAAAATCATTTGAAGAAAAAAAAAGATCAAAGATGAAATTCTCATCAAAATTTTACTCAAATTAAAGCCTCTGTATTGGCAAAACCTTACTTAGAAAGCTCTGTTTTAAAATATTGCTGATTGTTCTTTGATTTATGAATGTGTACTGGCCACTGTTTAACAATTATGACATTATAGAGCTCAATCCCTGGACTTGCCAACAACTATTTAGTCTTGTTTTTATAAAACCATTCTTTGACACTACATTGAAATTATGAGAAATGAAGAAGGACTCACATTAAACTGATCATCATGCAGCTTGTATGGAAGCTTTCAGAACATGAAACCTTTCTTGTAAAAACAATTCAAGTTTAGTTTATCAGGATAAATAAGGACAATTGAGTATTATTATCCAACCACATTTTTTGCAGCAACCTGAACCTTTGTTTATTGCAGCTTGTCTGAAACTGATATCTATCACATTTGGTTCCAGGCACAAGTCAACCTTGCTTTGAGCATAAACATCATACAGAATTACAAACTCTAAAAGCCTTTTAATGAGCAATGGACTTAAGCAAATGTAAAAAATTGATTTTTCAAAGAGAAACAAGTCAGTGGTGTTGTTTGTTTACTATGAACTTTATTGTTCAAAAATGTCATTCAGGAGAAGTGTTAGATGTTAAGATTCTTATACTTTCAGATTGTCACTTCAATAACTCGTTTTTTATTGGTTTTATGCAGCCAAGCTTATTCTATATCTTTCGAAACAATCTTGAAAATTATTAGGATCTTTCTTGCATGAAAATTTCCAATTTACACTAATCAACTGCTTCTGTGGCTGCTTCGTTTGGAGAGAAAAAATAAAGATTAACCCAATAGTATATATCTATCTATAATTTTGCACGATTTGCTTTCAATTATATGAATATATTTTCTAAGATTCTTCAAGCTTTTATTTTTTCAGTAAAGTAAGAATAATGACAATAAAAAAGAAATTTTGTAGCTTTTTTTCAAAGTGATTGCGAATCAAAACTTTTTTGTACCGTCTTAAATACAAACTTAAATTTAGACAGGAAAATTCCTTTGATGATGAAAATTTTTTAAAAATTACGTGTTTCATTCGAAATGTTAAACCTGACGGTTTTTTTGTTTAAATGTTTATCATGAAAGAAATCATTTGAATTTTAAAAGAGACTTTCAAATGCATTGCCAAAATATGGTCTGCTATTTCAAGCATGATAGTAAATGCCAATATCAAATTTTGATGTTTAAGCACAGGTTTAGAATGAACCTTACTATTGTAAATTTGAAGAAAAATGTATAAAATTAATATATGGAAGATGAGTGTTAAAATAAAGAATAAAATTGAATTGAATTTTTATCAAGAGGGAAAGGAATTTTATTGCTTGATCATGGCAAAAATGGCTGATTTTACCTTTAATTTTCAAATCAAGCTGTGGCATATGTGGTCACCTTACTTAAAAGTTAAAAAGTTTGCAAAAAAATCAACAAGACGCCTTCAGTCAGAGTAATAGTTATCTGCAGTGACCTTAAAAAAGATGGATTACCTTGAGTGATCATGGCCTTGGTTCATACTGCACCAGATAACAATTCTTAGGCTTTGGATGTTTTTCTCATAATACCCTTTTTGTAATATTGGCGAAGTGTTTTTGAAAGTTTATCATTGTTTGCTACAGGTTGGATTTTGTATTGACCCCCACGTCTTGACTACTCGAACGGAATCACCTATCACCTTTCTTAAATCCAATAAATGAAAATCAAGTTTGTGTTTTGCATAATTTTGATTCGGATTGTTCAACAAATCTTTGATGAACTGCCAAAGTTGAATAATGCTCGGTCTCGCAAAAGTTAAAAAATGAGTCATGTTAGGATTGTCAATATTGTCTTTTTTCTCCCTGGAAAGTAATTCAAAACATGATTCCAGAGCATTGGAGTACGAAGTGAACATGACTTTTTTAATTTAATTCGCAATCACAATAACAGTTGGTGGATTCTCTTCAAGAAAGGAATTTTTTGAGCTCCATTTTCCATTTTAGTATTTTTGTATCTTTTGTGGCAACCCGGGGACAAAGGTTGCAAGGGGTGTGAAGGTTCAACCCCTGCCGAGATTCAAACCTCTGACCCTCAGATTTCCAGCCAGATGCCATCACCATTGGATACTTAAGTAAAGATTTTTCCCAATCAAGAAAAGGGTCTTTTCAATATCTGATGTGGGAGCTGCAGAGGTTTTTAAGTGTAAAAATCAAAATATAAATCACAAAGGTACTTGAGTGTGCAATATGATAATCAACATGTTTTAAATACTTGATTATTTTCTACAAGTGTTTTTCAGAAATCCAACTTTCCAAATATCAAACCTTCTCCTTGTAAAAACCAAAGTGTTGTAAATCTATAAAATTTTCATTACATTTTGATTCATTTACTGAAACCATTGTTTCTAGAAACATTTTCTCATTTAGTTTCACAATCTGATACGGATATACTTAAGGCCCATTCCATCCAGGAAGTGGAATCATAAATGGTTCACTTGGTGAAACGTTCAACATGATACATTTTCTATTGATTTTGTTTCTTATTCGATTGCCTTTGAGACCATTGGGTTAGATTCCAAGCCTTTGAAGGGGTCCATTGTCCAACAATTTGTCCTTGTAGACCCTCTTTGTGGCTTTATTTGTAAGTATCCTGAACTGTTTTCTTAATTAAAATCTGAGTAATTTTCATTTTCTCCAAGACTAGCTTTATTGAACCTGTGTGGAGCAATTTACAGTCAAAATATAAAATATAAAAATTAACTAACCATAATATATATTTTATTGCAGCGTACCAACTTTTTTCTATTATGGACCTCCTGTTTTCTAAAATTATTATACCTGCTGAAATTGCTGCATACTCAGAGAGTCAAATTCACTAAGGAGTAAACGAGGTACCTGGAGAGAAAGGCTTGGAGGGCTGTTGAGATCCTGCGTGATGAAAACTTGACTTATTCTTTAGCGTAATAAGCAATTAGAAAAGTGAAGGAATTCTTGAAATAATGAAACCATGTTTTACATATTATATTTTCGACATTGGTACCTCAAATCCCATTCTAGCAGGGATCCTTGCTGCTGCAACATGTTAGTAACTCGAGTTCATCATTGTCGGGCTGGAATCGAGAAAAGATTCTAAGTTTGCGCTCAAAGGGCTGCTTTGTGCTTTCAATCTAGTGGGCTTTGTAGAAAAAGTAGCTGTAAGTTTTATTTAATCTTTCATAGTATGCCTTGCGATATCAATAATAAAAGGCACGCTAAGGCTAGTAATGTTTTGTTGATTTAGTCAACCCAAGGTCAAAGGTTGCCTTTAGGTACTGGGTTTGAACCCTAACCCCCAGATTCCCAGCCTGATGTCATGACCACTCGGCCTCTGCAATTCCTTCAAAAGATAATATTTGGGAATCACCCTTTCTTTTCCACTAGATTTGCCATAAAAATCATCCAACATGATGTTTACCTCAGTCAGGATTGATGGTTGTGCAGATAAATCTTCAACAAAAATAAAACTGGTACAATCGTTTAAAGACACAAAATAATTGAATCAGAATAAAACCAAATAAAGCTATTCAAAAAATTAACAAGGGATAGTTATTAGTTTGGGCCGTTATAAAAGTGTAAGGAATTGTTGAAATTCTAAGACTATGGTACACAATCATTTCCTCAACCAACTAAATGCTGTAAACCAATCTCAATCAGATTAAAAGTGCAACAGCTAAAACAAACAGTAGAATTGCTATGAGCCATAAAGCCTAAAATCATGGTATGTTGAAGAGTTCCTACCGCTTTTCATTTTCTTACACTTGTTTATACGTGCATCAATATTCTGATTCCAGCATGAAAGATTGCTTATGTTTTTGATCAAAGCACTTAAAGCATAATTTCAAAATAATACAGAACAGAACCCTTTATAGTTTTATTGTAATTTTTTTATATAAAATAAAAATTATCTATTTATGGTATTTATGAATCAAAACAGAAACCCAATTAAAGCAATCCACTACTGAGAAATTTCAAATTTTGAGTATTCTGCATACTGGAATTCCTTAAAAAAAACTGTCTGGAATACCAGAAAACATAATTTTTTTAGTTGTGATCATTTAATATAAAAATTATAAGCCTCAACTTAAATCCCAGCAACTTACTAAAATCCCATATGGTATGTCATGCGTCAGTTAAATAGACATAAACAGCCCCAATTTTGTATCTATAATTCCTAGTTTTGATTAGCATAGATAGATTCCAGTTCAAATCTGCCACTTTTGCTCTCATTTAATCGAATCTGATAAAATGTAAAGTTTAACTCTAAAACTTTTAGAATCTTGATTCTTAAAGTTTGCAAATCCGATTTGAATTTCTAGATTAAATGATTGCATTTCTAACTAGAGGAATCTTATCAAAATAAAATAGTCAAGTCTTAATGACATCACATAAATGTTACAGGTTACAATAACTAAAAACTTATCCGAGCAAGCGAGGTTGTTTAGAAATTCATATACGGCTCATGGAAAAATAAAATTGTGTGCATCTGTAACCACTATCTCCTCCTACAGTAATGAAGCTAAGGAGTTGAAAATCGGCATGAAGATTCATTAAATTAATGTGGTGAAATTTTCCCACCAAATTTTTGAATTTTTGTCTGGGACCTGAGATATTTGAGTTTAAGTGCAAATAGCTATATTAAGGTTGCATGACTGAGATTGGATTGTTCCAATATTTATGGTTCCGCTTAATAAGGCATCTATTAATACAACATCAGCGCTACTAAGCTAGGTTGTACAATTAATAAGAATCAAGCGCGACAAAGCTTGGTTGCTCGGGAGGGTTTGGTATTTTTCCCTGGATAAAAAATACCCGTCTACTTAATTTTAGTACTTATTGTTATAATCAGGCACTTGCTTGTTTATTTGACTAAGGCATAATTACATGCATGATATAAATGCAAAAATGTTTCTTAAGCTTTTTTAACTTTGGCTCAATTTTTCACCAAGCCTTAAATACTTTGTCTTTGAACTTTTTTAGTTAAATGATTCCCAGATGCAAGTCGAAATACTAACCATCTTATTAGCCCTTGATTACTCATGTCAAAAATTCAAGTTGTTTTTACAAGTCCAAAACAAAAGACGTTACGTTTACAGCTATTGGTGATGATTTAAGCCATTTTTATGATTTCACTTTGTGTTTATAGTTTCTCTTGCAGCAGAAGATAAGATTGCATTCAAGATAATGCAGATTGTTTCAAGAACTTCACTCAAGTGTCCCTATTACTAACTGCATCAAATTCAAAATGTACTCCTTTCTTTCATAACATAAAAAGTTTTGAGATTTTTCCAACTTAGAAAGAAGGCGATGCATTAACATTTGTATAGCTAATGTTAAACACACTCAAACCAAGACTTCATATGAAATCACAACCGTGACCAATAAAATTTGCTCTTTTCTTGTTTTCTTGTTTTCTTCAGTTTAAGGTTATTTTAAAACTTTTCAAGAGCATGCTAGACTCACATCAAATACAAAATGTATGATTATTCCCTACTCTGCTAAATTTAAACTTGCTTGTAATTTTTGTTTAGGTCAAAAATAAACGTATTTTACTCATTCACGTAAAGGGAAATTACTACAAAGAAGCTTGGGGAAAAATTTATACTAAGAGCTTTTACCAAAATATTTTTCTTCTACTCTACATGAAAACCTAAGGAGGAAATCCCAAACAAAAAAAATACAGTTGGTTGACCTCAATTCCCTTACAAACAATTTTTCCTATGACAGGTGGCATGAAGCCTGACATACTCTGCCATCCCAGGGTTTGGGGCTGGGCTCAGAGTCCAAAAGGCATCTTCTAAACAATTTATGTTTTTATAAGATTTTTAAGTTTTCAACCTTTAAGGTTTCTGACCTTATAGCCTAAGGGTGGAGAGATTGGGGTCCATCACGGTGTTGAATTAAACTTCAGTCTGACTTCTGTAAAGTAACATGCTATGTGATCAAATACTCGGAAAGGAGGGGTAATCAAAGTCTAACGGCATGATACTCCACTGGGAACTCCATATAAGTGGTTGAACTGTTTGACTTTGTGGTTCAATACTGGGCACCAAATTTTTAACCCAAGGTTGTTAAAAACATCAAAAAGTCCCAAATTCCAGCTCAAAAAGGCCTGTATTGCACCAAGTAAAAAATATGTCCTGACCTTCAAGAGTAAGTTAATGAAAAAGTCTTTCTGAATTAAGTAAACGATTATTTTTTGTGCAGGGAAAAATACCTAACCCTCCCGAGCGGCCTGCCTACTTAAAAAATTTATGGCTTCATCAGTTTTAAAGCTAGAGAAAGGTCTATAAAACAATATTTTTAGCTAAATGCTTCAATAAAAAATGTTATTTTATAAACTTTTCTCTAGCTATAAAATTATGTGATGTAAATATAAAACTTTGAACTCAAATATCTCAGTCTCTAAGCAAAATATCAAAAATCTGATCTTCAACTTTGGAGCCAGCCATGTAAGGATTATATGCATGCCTATTTTCAGGTCTCTAGCTTTACTGGTGTATGAGGAGAATGAGGTGACAGCCGTACGCACAAAGGGCGTCAAGCATTCTATAACAGATCGCTATATTTCCAAACTCTTCCCTCGCTTTACTCAAGAAAGTGTACTCTTTGAGACACCTCAAATGCTTAATTTATATACAAAGATTTTAACCTTTTTCTTTATCAAATTAGTGAAGCTGTTCTGTCTCGTACTGAAATCTTTACATCCTGACCAAATCACTCGGTCATATTTACACCACCTTTTGTAGTCTCTATAAGTTAGAATTTATGGATTCTTTTACCTTAAGTGCTTAAAGTAATGGCATGATGTAATAGTATTACAAATTACATCTCAATTAAAAATAATCAAGCTTATATGTTGATTATTTTTAATTGAGATGTAATGTGCAAGAGCGTAAGAGCCTTTATCAATAAATAAATAGTTGACATCCATTCTCTCTTAATGAGATCAAACTAATTTCACGAAATCCTAAACATTATTTAGCTATTCCTATTCTAAATAATGCCAGTTTTTCACAAGATCAATCATATTTTTCCTTGTCATTTTTTTACTATTTTCATCAAAAGTTTTTCAACGTATTATCTATATTTCATATTGGTGACTCTGATTTACAGCTCTTTCAATTTTTACTGCTCATTTTGATTTCAAGTCAGCTCTACTTTGGCTTTATGATTGTTAAAAATGAATTAAAATACAGTATCAAATAAAATTCAACCCTATAACATCTGCTTTTCTGTGTCATGTTTACCAAAACTAAAAGTTAAAAATTGCATATGATTGTATATTTTGCCTTTAAGTTGAAAAATGGAAGAAATAAATTAAATATATAGTAAAATTGATTTTATTACAAAGCATTAGGAAATAAAAATGACAAAATGGGCCTGTCCTTCTTAAACAAATGTTTCAACCAATTTAATTGTGATACAGTTCAGAATCGGTTAATTTGAAATACCTTGTATAAGTTTCACCAAAATCTTTGGCAACTCAACTTAGTTCTAGATGTCGCATTATTTAAAACACAAAAGTAAAGTTTTGCCTGCCAGAGGTCTTAAAAGTTTTCAACGTCTGGGGTACGACTTGGAAACACCCTCATTCTCCCCTTACCATTTTAGAGTTAACTGTGTATGTGGGGTGGAACAAGAAGAGTAAAAGAAATACTGACAACCATCCATTCGAGCCAAATCCAGATCCAAGTGGATGATTTGTAGCTCCCAGGTACAACATCCCACGAGAATCTAATAAAGTTTCAAAAGAAAATTATAACTAACATTTACCCTGAGTTGAAAGGAAATCGAGAAAACTTTGTGTGATATCAAAGTAATAATTTTCAACCAACACCTGGCAAGAAGTGCTTTATGGAAAAACAACTGAGAGAAATAATCAAATTCAAATTACTCTTTTTTCCTTGTATAAATAATTCGAAAAGAGGATGTTCAAAGTAAGGGGTAGAATCTAAATGTGAGGTAACAGGTTGTGCCCCATTTCAAAAAAAACTTCCATCCTCATTTACATATATTACACCACCAACAGAGCTTTTCCTTTGGTGTTTTAAGTTGAAAATGTGGGAAAATTTCATTTTATAAATGTTAAATCTAGTAGATTACATGTAGTGGACATCACAGTTATTTTAACAAATGATTTTACCCAACAAAAAGAGCCCAATCTTGCATTTTCCAGTGTTATATCATAATAGATATAAGAACCCCGGTACCAAAGAGAGTATTTACTTTTACAAGAAATTGGCTCTTGGGTAAAAATTTTTTGGCTCAGTTCGGGTCAGGTCAATTTTTTTTGTTGCTCGGGTCGTGTTGGATCAGCCATCTTTGGTTCGGGTTTGGAAAATTTCCCCTAAAAATCTCTAAATTTTTCAATTTTTACCCTTCGGGTCAAAAAAATCTCGTCAGGTTGGGTCAATAAGTAGCGAAGTCAAAGACCGGTCAGTCCCCTATTTACTGCAGGTCAAAAGTATGCTTGGGTCGAGTCGAGTCAGGGCCCTTCTCTTCTGTTTATCCTTGCCAAATTTTTTAAAATCATTTTTTAAGTGCAATTTTTTTCATTTTTTTTTGTGGTATTTTACCTGGGCGGGAGTCGAACCCGGGTTGCTGGGATAGAATACAGCTTCGTACCACTCTACCACCCTGACATAGAAGAACTAACTACAATCAATACCATATTTAGTACATTGACAAAATATATGAGGCCTCAATTGTTTTTTTATTTTTCCCAAACCAAGAATGGAAAACAACCCTTAAAAACGCTTTACTTTTATTCCAGCTTCTGGTAATGTTTGGGCATAGATGTAAAGAACTCCCTAGATTTATTTCTTCTTGGAATTTGTAAGCCTCATTTTTATCATATTTAATGCCATTCATGCCATCTTTTACAATCACTATCAATTTCAAATCGATTCTGAAAAAGACAATTTTTTTAACCATAAAGCACTGGAAGATGGCTTCAAGACAGAATGTTCCCTTGAGACGAACTAAAGCCGAATGATTGACTACTTCAACAAGAAAACTGATGAAGAAAAAGCTAAAAAAACCAATTTTTCTTTGCCTGGCAAAATACCTCATGTATTTCCAATAAGGTTTTGGTGAAAAACTTGAGAATATTTTAAGTACATAAAACTTCAGTTTATTTATTAACAAAGAGAAAAAAACATTATATGAGAAAAAAATTGTTTGTGATAAATTTGTTTTATTTTTCACAAATCAGATTTTTATAGCACTAAATCAATCAGTTTATGAATAACCTTGAGCTCAAAAGGTTAGGGAAGCTCAAGCTCTCTAACAAATTAATTTTAAGGGGCATTCCCTGCGCTCTGAAAAGTTTATTTAAGTTGCAAAAAAAAATTTTGAATGTGTTCTTTTTATAGAATTTCAAAGTTGAACTCACGAAGTGTTGAGTGGTCGTTTTCTTCAAATACTCATTTCTCTTTTTCGTCGAGGTAACATTTTGAAACTATATCGTTTTCCAATGAAATAACTTAGAGAAAGAAATTTTGTCAACCCCTAAAAAAAGAGCTAGGTTACTTCTTTAAGGAAAGGAAATCTGTAAGAAAAATAATGGACAAGTGCATAGTTCAGCTAATAAAAAATGCAATATAAAGAAGCAGTAAAATATATAAGATGAAAGTTTGTCAGATCTTTACATTTGTATATGTTTTTTCTTCTTTGACCTCATCTTGCAAATATGAGAAATCAAATTCATACTTTTTTAAAACAGGGAATATGAGAACATGCAGCGAAGTACATTTCTACATGCTCTTTAATACAAAAACAATTTACATTTTTACAGTAATGAAAATTTTAATGTCAAAATAAGTATAGGGGCTAGTAAATTGCCTTTAAACATTCAAATAAATGACAGTACAATAATTAAAGTATAATATTGTCAAATAGAAAATTGGAATGAACAAAATATCTGTGGCATGGTTAAATTTGTTAAAACTGAATAAAAGTTTTTTAAAGATTTTCTCATCACATCAGATTGATTGATTGACAGGTTAAAGGTAGTTTTGGAACTGATTCTTCTAATACCGAAGTATTAGACTTAATAAATCATTGCACTAGCAGGCATCATTATCCTTCAGACAGGGGGCAGTATGAAGCTAAAAGCAGTAAAAAAATTTGCTCTGAAGCCCCTAAACTACTAAAAGTTAAACCTTCTAAGCTTCAGTTGTTCTTTGCTCACACCTTTTCAATATTGAAACATCTGAAATTTTCCACAGACCTCAACCCATACACATAGAAGGGTTTAAACTTGACTTGAATCCTGAGCTACCCTATCCCTTTGGCACTTAAGAGGGTATAAAACTCAAAAATGGTCTTCAACTCCTAATAACTCATGGTTAAAATGTACTCAATTGAAACTATATTAACGCCTTTTCTCTCTGAATCCAATGAGATTAAGGGTGCTTTTTTGTCAGAATCTGTCATTGCTCATTTTTCATTCAAACCAAACCATGGCCTCAAAAAATTATTCTATCCGATTGGACCGAATCAGCAACATCAGCTTGAATGGATAGGCTGCACGTGGCATTTGCTTAACTATGTGGAACTGCTCCTGGCATTGATTCCGAATTTTCTACCAGTTCAAAAAGTTTTCTCAATTGTGGAGAACATCTTCTAAAAATAAAAAGTGTCAAATCCGAAAGAATTCTTGAGTATTCTGGATTTTCGAAACTCTTTTTCTGTGAAAAACCTTTTTTATCTGACACTTGGAAAGAAAATTTAAAATTCAAACATTTGATCTCTCAACTCTGTTCAGATTGTGAGAAAAATCTGGGTATTATTAACAAAGAAAATAATCTTTATCTTTTTCACCTTCGGTTAATAACTTTGATCAAACTTTGACTTCATAAACAGATCTTCTTTTAGAGATTTTTTCCTCTTCTCTTTCACATGCATTTCTGGCATAACTTTGCTTAAAAGAATTTAATATCTTGCTTAATGAACCAGCAAAAAGAACCAAAATTAAATTTGTGCTTTAAAAATGTTTCAAACTAATCTCTACAATGAACCACAAATTAGTTTTTGAGGAATCTCTTGGAGATTTATCAATTCATTAAATAGCTGTATAAAATTGCAATATAGGGATCGCCATGGCTGGGAACCTGGGAGGTAATAGGGTAGTAGTGATGGGTCCAGGTCAAAAGTTTTTGACCCGGGTCGGGTCAGCCATTTATGGGTTTGAATTTAGAACTTTTCCCCTAAAAACATCAAATTTTTCAATTTTTTTCCCTTTGGGTCAAAAAAATTCTCTTCGGGTTGGGTCGGAAAGTATCCGGGTTGAAGTCAGGTCGGCCTCTTATTTACTGCGGCTCAAATGTAAGCTCTGGTCGGGTCAGGGCCTATCTCTAAAGGGTAGGAGTCACTTGGTCGAGAGGACATAGGCACTTGACAGAGAACTTAGATCTAAGGTCATGGGTTCAAGCCCCTGGATATGCCAGCAATTTTTCAACCACAGATTGCAAAAAAAAAACAATAATGCACCCTCAGTCAGGGAGATAGTAATCACAAGTGGCCATAAGCGTCTATGGCAGGACTCTAATAAAGGTGCTGATTTTTTTATTTATTTAATTATTTGGCATAAGACTCAACAGTACAATCCAAATGGCATAAACTCAATCAGAGTCACACAGGAAATTGATAAAAGTAAAAACTAAAACCATTTATTGATAACTAATTCAATAAAACACAGAAATGCATTAACAAAATCACTGGTGCATCCTACATCACAAGACAGGTGATCCTGGTTTGCATCGACATTTGCACCTGCCAATACTCTATAAAGGGTAAAGATGAGCCCTGACCCAAGCATACTTTTGAACCGCAATAAATAAGAGGCCGACCCGTCTTTGACCTGGGCACTTTTTGACCAAACGCGATGAGATTTTTTTGACTCAAATGGAAAAAAATTGAAAAATTTGGAATTTTTAGGGGAGATTTTCCAAACCCAAATCCAAACCGAAGATGGCTGACCCGAGCTACAAAAAATTGACCCAGACCCATCAATACATTATATATGTTACAAAAAAATTTGAGAAATTTTGATATTTCTGAATATTTTACTTGAGAAAAAGAGATTGAAAAAGTGAAATTTTCACTTGCCAGTGTGAAGTGAAATTTTCGTTTAAATTTACCAAAGATAAAATACTTTTTATAGCAGATCAACTGAGATCAAATTATTCTTCAGGATTTCCAGCGAGCGGAACTCAACAAAATCCCCTTACAATTCAAGGATGTTCATGTGGGGCCAACTAATACCATTGATATCTTCTTTTAGTGTCTGGCATTATTTAGACTTTAGTCACTCAGCTTTTTTTCTTATTTTTCCCCTCATATGAAGTGGTGTAGACTCATGGATGTCATCGTAAATAGCGAAGATGCACCACAACTTTCATCTAATTTCAGATTTCCTTTAAGAATTGATTTTATTATCACTTTAAAATTGGCTCTAAGAGTTTAAAATTAAGGCTTCAATTCCAACCATGTAGGGATAGTCATGACTAAAGGGTATGGCAACTGACTGGAGCTCGATCTCCGGTCTGGGCAAAATCTTCGACACTGAATTTGCCTTAATTAATCATTTCTATGAGATGATCATCTAAGTCAGGATTGATTATTGTGCAGAAGCTTGATTAGAATTATATATCAGTCAGTTTGCAAATGGTTTGAATGTAAGGTGTTCATTCATTTTATACTTAAAGTAAATTTCACATTCACTATATTTTTAGATTTCTTTTCTATTTTTAAGTAAAAGTAATCTAAGTATTTCCTTTAAAATACTCATTCACTTAACGAGTCTTTATGAATACCTTTTGTATTAATTCTTCATTAGGGAATCTATATTTCCCTTAATGATTCCCATTTATGACAGTAATCGCCCATCAAAGACACCTCTCTTTGATTCCCCTTTTTCTGTCGAGACTCTTTGGACACCTGCCAAACAGGTAGCCCCTTTTCTTGACCTGATCCGACTATTCAAATATTCTGATCCGACTGTCAAACTATCCTGATCCATCTCTAGGGTATAAAACCCAGCGTGTTTTACAAATATACAGTTAATATCTCATTGGTATCATTTCTCGAAGCTTCATCCTGTCAACAGGATTTACCATATACTATTTAAAGTTTATGAGGTAATTTTTTTTTACTATTCTCGATGCTTTCAAAATGTTAAAAAACCTTGAAAACAAACTTGTTGTTTTAGAGCTTCCACTTATTTTGTTTGACATCAGTCACTGACGTTTTTCGAAAGACAAGCACGGAAAAAAAACTACAATAAAAAATTTATCCAAAACATTTTTTTTATTTTGACATAATAATAATAATGATCTGGTGGATTGTAGACTCCAGCAATGAATTACTCATGTTGATCCACTTTTTAATAGTCACTGCAGATCATTATTACCCTGCGAAGGTTCCATGGTTTTTTTTGTAATCGGAGCTAAAAATTGCTGGGATGGCCAGGGATTGAAGCCACAACCTAAGATCTAAGTTCTCACTCAGGTGCCTAAAAGTACAAATTAAGCATTTTGCAAAAGTATAATAGCATCAAATCAAAAGTTTTTGTTTTATAGTATAAATTTACTTTTACTATACTGTTCTGTAATTTTGCCTTTACAAAATTTATATTCGTATTTCCTTATTTAAAATACGCTTCATGCCCTTTATGTCTAATGCCTTTAGTTGGATCCGCTATATTTGTTAAAGTAATGCCAAACATTGGTTTAGCAACGCTAAACAACCCTTTTCTTGGAACGATCAGTCCCAATGATCGTCTCCCGCCTAAATTCTTGATAGGTCATTGACCTTGCCATTTTCCCTCTAATTTATTCTTGATCCGACTATAGATCATCTTAATCAGTATCTCCTGTATATAAAGCTGACCCTTTCATTAAATAAACAGTTAGTATATCATTGGTCTCGTTTCTTGAAGCATTGCCTGCTCACAGGTACAACAACATTTTGCAAGAGTTGCTAGAAATGGGCCCAGACCCGTCCCAAGCAAACTATTGATCCACAGTAAATAAGAGGCCAACCCAACTTTGTCTGACCCAGGTACTTTTTGACCCAACCCGATGAGATTTTTTTGACTCGAAGTGAAAAAATTTAGAAAATTTGAAATTTTTAGGGGAAATTTTGCAAACCCAAACCAAAAATGGCTCACCCGACCCAACCCAAGCAATAAAAAATTGACCCAACCCGGACCAATCCGGGTCAAAAAAATTTGACCCAAACCCATCACTAAATTAGGCCACAACGACTCCACTCTAAACACTTTTTATTTGTGAACCTAGAATAAGAACAAGGGTCACTTAAGGCCTTTTTTTAGAGTAGATCGAGATACCCAAGTTTTGTACAAAAAAATGAGATGATTGAGATGCTGAGTTTTGACTATTTGATAAATTTTTCATCCAGGGTTGCAAAAAGCCATATTATCGTAACATTCCAATGGCTCCTCCACAGTTGCTGGTTGTGAAAGACCTAAAATAAGTTCTCAAGGCCCTAGACATAAGGGTAAGGGTCATTCTCTGTTTCAACTATTAAAGGTCTTCAAGTATTTTTTGACAAAAGTGCCTCTCCTCAAAACATAATATTTGCTTATAGGATGTCTGACAACCTTGAGTATCCCAATTCCACACAGAAATTGGGTCGCTGTGACCTAATGGTCATGGCATCTGGCTGGAGATCTAAGGGTTGGGGGGCTCGAATCCCGGCGGGGGGTTGAACCCTGACACCTCTGGCAACCTTTGACCTCGAGTTGCCACAAAATGCACAAAATAAATAAATAACTGATTTCTAGCCAGGACTTAAAAGTGTCTGTCATGATTAACTTCGCTAGACACTCAAGAAAAAAAATACTGGGTTTATCAAATTGTTTCAAATCAAGCCCAATAAAGACACTGTCACCCTAGTTGGAAATTATTTTTACTTACAGTATTTTTTCTTCAGAAAGCAAAGTGAGTAGGTTTTTGTAAGAGTCATAAGTGGAGTTTATAACTACCCTATTTTTTACCCATCGAATCACTGAAACCTTAATTTTATATCTGATGTTCAAGCTTAACTT
>Ga0194133_10003905_pt1 | contig 20602 bp, 44 predicted proteins | sample TA2KigOf40mmetaG_FD_155448 | JGI IMG/M metagenome (GOLD analysis project Ga0194133, IMG submission 155448) | Freshwater microbial communities from Lake Tanganyika, Tanzania - TA2015055 Kigoma Offshore 40m | ecosystem: Environmental > Aquatic > Freshwater > Lake | place: Tanzania: Lake...
GTTTTGGTACGTAGCAGAATTTGAGAGAGCAGGAAAAGTTGTTGGTGTCCCAAGCGGAGCGCGTTGGATCAAGATTGAAGCAGAATTCTAGTTGGTCGCCAAAGGCGTTCGTCCGAGCCAGGAGATCCTTGCTGTGCTGAGGCATGTAGCTCATGATGCCGTGCGTCGTCACGATGCTTTTGACTAGTTCCAACGTTTTATTGATGGGTTTGCAGTCCATGGTCTTAATATACATCGTTCGTCAGTGACTTTGCACCGAAGCGGTGAGCAACCGCTCGTTGGCCTGCCGCTCGGTCATCACGTTGGTCTCGTCTACGGTCAGCGAGGGGTTGGAGGCACTGAGCCTCCGGATGGCCACCTTGCGGGACGAGACACAGACACACTCACCCGAGTCGACGAGGACATACCAACGTTTTGCCATGGTCTTAGTATACCCTTTCCTGGTTGAACTTTGCACCGGGTTGAGGTCTTTTCTCAGCGGCGCGGGCACACTCGCGGAGAAGCTCGTCACGGGTCGAGGGGCCGCGCGCGGCCAGAATGTGACTGATGATATGGGCCTTCGTCAACTTGCTGCGTTCCATAGTTCTAGTATACCATCGTGGTCTTCGACTTTGCACCATCAAGTGAGCTTTTTCTTCTTCGAGGCATCAAGGGCTAGCTTCAAGGCATCTTGAGCTCCTGATACCAGGGAAGCTTCTTCTTGACGATCCTGAATCCTCAAGAGGTACTTAAGGTTCTCAATGCGTTGGAGGATATCTTCATAGTCTTTAGTCAGGTCCATGACATCTCTCGAGGAAAAGGTTTACGTGTCTCAATCGATGAGAATATCCTAATCTTGGTGTGGCTGTCCAATCGGCTCGAGGGTGGTGCCCCCGTGTACATACGCGTGCAACTGGTTGCACACATGGAGGCCGCAACCGCGGCAACCACAGCCGACAGCGCCATCGTCAGTACCTCACCAGTCGAAGGCCTCTTCATCGTCCTTCGCCTTCGTTGTCTTCTTGCTCTTCTTCGCCGCGGCCTCGGCTCGTTCTGTGACGCTGCGGATCAGGTCGAAGAGCTGGACGTTCATGTCCTCGGCCGACTTCAGCAGCTTCGACGTCGACGAACTCAGGTCCGGCGCCTCCTTCGCGATGTCATTTCTGATCGAGTTGATCTCCCTGTTCACCCAGTCCCGCAGGTTGACGATCATCGACTCGTGGTGCGACCACGTCGTCGGTACTGCGCCCTTCTCCTTGCTCATCGAACATCCTCCTTCCAGGACCGCTTGGGGGTGGCCGCTCGCTTCTCCCGACGGTCATTCATCGGGCGCGATGACTTGTGACGCGCCTTCATGCTCGCGACGTAGCTGTTTCGAATCGTCTTCATGATCTTAATATACCCTATCCTTGATGACCCTTGCACCGTCTGCACAACGGAGGTTGTTCTTGTGCACGTAGCCCTGGATTCCTCGAGGTGTCATCACATGGGTCCACCCATTTGCGTTAGGTGATTCCACAACGAGGACCACTTCATCAATCTGGATGGTATCCAAGCCTCTGGACAGGCCTGGATCCCAAACTGCAGACCCTAGTCCATCTCGGTCAGTTGCCATGACCAGGTCGCCTCTATCGAAGTTCATGCACGACCCTTGTGATTCGTGGCCGTCGTCTGGGTCACTGTCTGGAACCGGACGTTGGGGGTCCGCTTCTGGTAGCCGAGCTGGCAGGACTTGCCGACCATCATGCCGGAGTTGACCCACCAGGCTTGGCGGTATTCCTCGCGATCTTCAGCGGAATCGAACTTGAGGACGGTGAGGCTACCCTGCTTGCCATCGCCGGCTGACAGACCGAGATACTTGACAGCAGGTTCGTCGCTACAATCGGGACAAGTATTGATCCGGCCGCCGGCACGGCGCTTGGCGAGGGAGTTGGGGTCGAATGGTGCACCACAAGAAACGCAGTCTCGCATGACTTTCTCCAGTGAATTTTGACTTTTGGTGGGGCCGGTGGGATTCGAACCCACGTTGTAAGCTGATTAAAAGTCAGGTGCCAAACCGCTAGGCGACAACCCCATTTGTTTTTATACTATCACACCAATTCCAAACTTTGCACCGCTCAGAACTTTTTTTCGATCACGGTGAGGGTGGTGGGCTCCACGAAGTCGACGATCGACGGCTCGCCTACCTTGATGACGCGTGCCTGGTGTTTGTTAAGTTCATAGTTGAATATGATTCCGGTTACCATCCAGTTACCTTCGGCGTTGTCGCGGGTGACGAAATCTCCAGACGCTGCTCGCTTCTTCTTCTTTTCCATGTTTTTCCTTTATGATTGTTGCGAAACGGTGGGCCATCCCCGTCCTGCCCGGGGGACCTCCACTTTATCAGAGTGGCTATCTAACTAACTGATATAATGGCCCTTTGAGCCACCTGCCGGAATTGCACCAGCGACCGGGACTTTACAAGGGTCCTGCTCTGCTAACTGAGCTAAGGTGGCGGAAGCTTGTTGTCAAACGTTAAATAGGACGTTGAACTCGTCTTCGTACGACTTTGATACCCTTCCCATGAAATCAACGGATTCGATCGTATCCATCATAACGATCTCATCGTTCATGACCAACTTGATCCTGCCGCGGGATGACACATAAGCATAAAAGTCACCCTTACGGAAGGACAGATTCCACATCTCTGCACGATCAGCTAGCGATACAACTTTTGCCATAATCCTATACTACCACATGTTATTCTAACTTTACACTGGTGACCCCGGCGGAATTCGAATCCGCGTAGCAGGGATGAAAACCCTGAGTCCTGACCGCTAGACGACGGGGCCAAAAGAAAAATTGGTTGGGATGCATGGATTCGAACCACGATGAGCAGATTCAAAGTCTGCGGTCTTGCCTTTAGACGACACCCCAGTGCGTGCAGAAGGGAGAGGATTCGAACCTCCGGTACCTTTTACAGTACAAACGCGTTCCAGGCGTTCCGTTTAAACCACTCACGCACCCTTCTAAAATGTCTCTAGTTAGAGACGGAGCGGGTTGACGGGCTTGAACCGACGACCTGAAGTTTGGAAAACTTCTGCTCTGCCAACTGAGCTAAACCCGCAAAGTTTTTGTTATCAACTTTTTATTATATTTTCAAAGATCAAAATGTAACCAAACCAGCGCATCCGGTAGGATTCGAACCTACATGAAACAGTTTAGAAGACTGCGACCTTATCCATTAGGCTACGGATGCAAGTTTTTAGAGAGTGCCCAAGGCCGGAATCGAACCGGCAAGACTTTCGTCGCTCGATTTTGAGTCGAGTGTGTTTACCTATTTCACCACATGGGCGTGATTGCCGGGATACATGCCTCCCGGCCGGGCCTTGGGTTCACTTCACTGCTCGACCACGACCACGAACCTTGATGGCAACGACCTCCGCCTCGTAGGCTGAGTATCCTTCTGGGCGCCGGCGGTTGATGCTGGTGGCACAGCTCGTTGCATCCATCTCCTTGTAGAAGATCTCGGCCTCGCTGATCCGACCCCACTGACCTCGACGGCGACCCGTGTATGATCGCTGGTTGAGGAATCGGCGGCTGTTCGAGTCGCGGACGATGAATGCAGTGTAAAGCTTGCCCTTTGTTCTCTTGCTGTTTGTCATGTTCTTACTGTATACCTGCCGTGTAAAGGTTTACACCGATTCAATTCTTTTTGAATTTTGCCTCGACATTGACCTGGCATGCCTCGCATCCGCAGGTGCGATTCCCGGTGTAGGGAATGATCTTGTCATCGGTACCGAAGTTGTACACAGGTCCATGGTGATCGTCACCATTGACACGCCTGAGACCGGTCCATGACCGGAAGATGGCTTCTGTCGTCTCGATCCAGTCTTCACCGTACTTGACTTGATAGATGACATCGCCGATTGAGTCATCGAACTTCCTGTTCGGTGGTGCGAGTCCTAGCTCTTTTGCCAGGATATCCTTCAGGGGTAGAAGCGGTTCTTGCATTATCTTCATGTCCTACATTATCAGCGGTTTGAAGAAATTCTGATCTTGAATTAGGTAACGAGATCCTTCGTGAAACACGGTAGGATAGGGCTTCGTGATGATCCGACCCTTGCTGCCCTGGCAATCGACGTTTGTCGTACCAAGGTACATCATTAAGGTACCAGCGGGGAAGCTCTTTGGAGCACCCCACATAAGTTTTCCTACGATTAGGATTTGGTTGGGCGTCTTTGAGTACAACGGGGAGTTTTCGATGAAATGAGGCTCTGTCGTCAAGAGCATGTGTCCCACAAGAAGAGCATCCCATGCAGCTCTCAAATCCTGATCCGTGATAAGAGGAAGGGGCACATATGGTGGTAGTCGAGGTTTGCTATGCCTCTCGGGCACCTGACCTGCATTCCATGTGACTCGCCTCTTCTTCATGGCCTAATATCATTGTACCATAAGAGCGCGTATCTTTACACCGAAACTTGAGACTTCTTCTTCAACTTCTTCATCCTGATGTATGCCTCCAGGATGCCTTGTTTGATATTAGGTGATGCACTGCCCCACTGCCACAACACTGAATTCTCTGTTTCTGATATCTTCTTTTGAAGGTCAACGGCCAATGACTCTAGCTTGACGACGGCTCCCTCTGAAGCCTCAGGGATTTCAATGTTTAACTCTAACGCGATTCGAGTGATTTCGTCAACTGCACCTTCTTCGACAGCCTTGTTGGCGGATAAGTAAAGTTCCGTCTTGATTGGATCATTCCCTGTCTTGTCAGGATGGGTCATGCTAGCTATCGTCTTCCAGAGCTTCTTTATGTCCTCAGGTAATGGTTCACCTTTCTCCGCGCTGGACATCACTTCATCAGTTTCAAGTCCTGAAGACATGTCAACGACGACCGGCGGGGGAAGATCTGGTTCTTGAGATGTGGGTTCTTCGATCGACCCATCCGTCAGCTTCGACAATTCTTGTAAGAACTGTGATTCAATCTCACTTATAAACTCATTACGATCTTCTAGCTCTAGCCTAAGATGCTCTACTTTGTGATTCAGGCTCTTCCACTTTCGCTTGCGGCTCATGATCATATCTATGCATCATGTGCCTTCTTCGAAATTTCCACCAATAAAATTTTTAAAGATATTCTGGACCATCTTCTTGATAGTTGGGATCATGTAGAGCCCACTTCATGTATGACTTCAACATCCATGCCTTGAGGGCAGAGAAACGTTCATCGTTGATCTGTATGCCTAGCTTCGTCGCCAGTTTCCGTCCCCTGTGCCAGGCTTCAAACTCCTCCTCAACGACAGTGCATCTGTGCACGAACCTGCGACGTACGTTCTTATCCTCAGTGTAGTATCCGTGTTTAAACCTGAGCTCAGTCGATTCCGATCGATCATCGATCAACAGATGACCGCACTCATGAAGGAGGACGAACAGTTGCTTCTCAAGCGATTGCCTGGAATTGATATAGATCGTCTTCTCTTCTATTTGATAAACGCCTGCAGGGCGTCTGTTCGTAAAAACGACGCCGATCCTGCGCAGGTTGCACCAGTCGATCACCACCCTCAAGCCGTTGATGGCGGCGATCTCATCTGATAGCTTGTTTGCTTCTCTGTTCTTGCGCGCGGTGGTCAAGTTCTTACGCTTGACCACCCGAGCGTACCTATCCCAGGCTTTGTTCTCCAGCAGTTGTGGATTGAACTCCGCCATCCTCGCCTTCACTTCTTGGCCTTCTTCTTCGTGGTCGTGCCAGCCACCTTCTCGACGTCTTCCTTCGGAACGCTGAGAGCCTCCAGGATCGAACCGACGCACCACTTGTGGATGCTCTTGGTCAGCTCCAGCTTCTCGACGCCTGAGGCCGTGAACTTCGACCATGCTGCCACCCGAAGCTCTGCAGGGAGGGCCTCCATGAAGTCCTTCAGATTCTGACCTTGGGTGTCATTCACGGTTGCGACGTTCTTGATGATGTAGTCGGCCAGCTTCTCGATGGCGACGTTGAGCTTCTCCTGGCCGAGGCGTGCGATCTTCGGCTTGACCTTGGGGTACTCATTGAGGATCTCCTCACCGGTGACCTGGGCATCGATCGTCTTCACGTAGTCGTGGAAGGCGATGGTGGCCTCAGTGCCGACGTACCCGAGACAGAGTGGGTAGAACATCGGGTCGTTGGGGCTCTCCACCACGCCTGCGAGGCTCAGAGCATTGCTGAGACGTTCCCAGCTGCGCCGCGAAGGACTGACTGCACCGGGCTCACCGCTCTTCGGCGGGTCGAGCCACTTGTCGTTTCCTGCGATAAAGGTGACCACGTTCTCGTGGACCGTGCCGGACTCCTTGGCCCAGGCGAGCCAGTCCTGTGTGTCCGGGGTCAGGTCGATCGTCCAGAAGCGGTCAAGGAGGGCCGGGTCCATCTCGTTGACGGTGTAGGACCCACCGGTGTTGATGGCTGCGAAGACGCGGGTCTCGGGGTGGAGTCGCCAACCGTTGAGCTCCCGGTCGAGGACGATCTGGAAGGCGGCCTGCATCACCTCGGGGGTAGCGCGATTGAGCTCGTCGAGGAAGAGGCACCTGGGCTTGTTGCACGCCGCCTTGTACCAGTCTGGCGGGTTGAACCGGGTGACCTCCCCGTCCGTGGACGGGAGACCAATCATGTCACCTTCGCTCATCTGGCTGAGGCGCCGGTCGGTGACTGGCAGGCCGAAGTGCTTGGCGACCTGGCGGACGACCTGGGACTTGCCGATGCCGTGGGCACCACGGAGGAGCACCGAGGTGGAGCCGGGGAGGAGGGGAGCGACCTTGAGGAACGTACGGACTTGCATGGTGGTCATGGCGTGTTTCCTTTGATTGTTTGATCTTATCTTGTTTCGGCGCCGCTTTGCACCGATCGTGTCACTTTTGTCCTGGGTCCCCAACCCAAGTTTTCCTGGGCTGTCTTCATCGCCGCGAAGGCGGCAAGGAGCTCCTCGAGCACGACCTTCTCTGGTTCGTAGAGCCGAATCATTTCGCTGACGATTGCCATGGTGCCGTGCAGACGGTTGTAAGCGGAGATGCGTTGCTCGTGGGTCACTTGAAGTTTCCTTTGCTGATGGTGATCTGGAGGGTCTTGTATGCCGTGCGCCAGTTCTTCTCCTGGGCGCTCGCCACCACGTGGCCGTCCACCAACAGCTGGGCTGTATAAGGAGGCTTCTTACCTCCGCGGGCGGAACCACGGTAGCCGTGCACCTCGACCTCCTGGCCGGGGAACAGTGGCTCTGCAAACTTGAAGACCTTCGATTGGGGTGTTTCGTTCCATGCCATAGTTGTATCCTACCACCTTTCGTTCTGACTTTGCACCGAACCTGGCCATCCCGGAGGGATTTGAACCCCCAACCTTGTCTTTAGGAAAGACCTGCACTATCCGTTGTGCTACGAGATGGTTCTGAGGCAGATCGCGGCCTGCCCCTTGGCATCTATCAACCCTCAGTGCCTGTGGAGGCCTGGGCGGCAGTCTGAGGCTCTACGTCTGAGGTGAAACAGTAGACGTCCCGCTTGATGCCAGATACCGTGACATAGCACCTGATTCGCTGCGACTTGCTGACCGTACCGGTCATGCCGACGAACTTCGGATCACCTGCGATGATCTTGACGGTCTGACCGACCTGAACCTTCTGGCCTAGGGCCCGTTCGGTCGCCTTGACTCGATTGAAGTGCTGGAGATGTAGTGAGATCGCCGTGATCTGTTCGGCTGAGAAGTTGCTCGTGGCCTCGTTGAAGAGGAGCTGCGCTGGGTCCGACAGAACCGGAAGCCGACTTGCTGCACGATCGATCTTCTTCATGTGGGCCGGGCCCTTAGCCTCTGCTGCCTTGCCGGCCCGACGCTCCTCACGCTCCTTCGCCAGCTGGGCACGCTTTGCCTCGCGGGCTGCGATCTTCTCTGCCTTGTCAGGTGCTGACTTCGTCACCTTGACGTCATCTGACTCTGATGTAGGTGAAGATTCCTTGGCTACCTTGCGGGCCTTTGCTGCGGCAAGGGCCTTGTCGATGGCCGAGAGCTTCGTGTTCAGATCCTGTGTGTTGTTCGTATCCATATATTCCTTTTCCTTTTCCTTTTCCGTTGTTATGCGACTTTATCGCCGCGTTAATAATCTTATTCTATCTTGTTTTTTTGTGGGTTTACACCGAAGAGTGTAAAAAAGTTTTCTTTAGAGAATCCTGTCACTTCGTTCGTGCAAATTGTGTTCCTGCCTCGAACGAGCACCATACATCATCTTTCCAGTATCGATCTGGAATGCCTCTATAGATCGAGGCTGCGAACCACCCGGGAGTGCCAGGAATCTGGACTTCACCTGAGAGACGGGCACCGGATGGATCGTACTCATTCACCTCGGGATATCGAGCGTCGAACTCGTCCTGAGGAACCATCCTGAACTTGACCTTGTCACTCATGGGGTGGATTATATATCTTCAGTAGATCGCGACCACGACGAGGGCCGCGATTAGAGCCAGGACGACAATGATCTTCTGCACGCCTGGGTTTGCCAAGATTGGTTCATCCATGTTTCATGTCTCCTGCACGGAAAGAGCAGCCACGTCGTCAAGGACCAGATGGGCAGAATCTCCCTGTTGGTCCAAGGTGGCCACCTTTGTTTGGCACGCGGGGCAACGCAGGTTGACCCGAGAGTATTGTTGCGTGTACATCGCGTAGGGATCGGCGATGATGATCGCCGGCTCCCTGGCTTGAAGTTATGCCGTGTTGACGTGGATTCGAATCATGCGGCCGCCTCACTTGAGTTCAGCACCTGGGCCATGAAGTCCTTGAGGGCGTCCTTGCCGTACGCAGTTCGGACCATCATCCGAAGGTACTCCTTGTGGACCTCCAACTTCGCGATGTTGATCTCCAGGGTGCCCGTGACGAGCACCGAGGGGGACCAACCCACACCCCGGGCCTCCACCTCGGTGGCGTACGACTCGAACTTCTGCGCCATGCGGCGAGAATCATCGACGATGCTGTCCGTCAGGCTGTCCACCGTGCTGGCCGCCGTGAGCAGATCGACGTGGGTCGGAGTCCACTCCTTCGGGTGGTTGGGGATGAGGGTCATCAGGGCCGTCTCGTACTTGCCGGTGTTCTTCATGGTTCTAGTATACCCTTTCTTCAGCGAACTTTGCACCGTGAGTGAGAACTACTCTTCAGGCCCAGACCGCCATCTCGGCCCAGGTCGGATCGCCGGTGTCCTGGATGGCTGTGTGGACATCCTCACGGATGTCCTTGAGAGTGGCCAGTTCCCACAGCGCGGCGGCGACGGTGGCGCAAAGGTCGTAGGGAATCTTGCCTTCGGCCGCAAGGTCGGTCACCTGGGTGATTGCATCGGCGATGATCTTGGCTTCCATGGTTCTACTATACCTTTTCTACTGCGAACTTTGCACCGTGTTCAGTAAGAACGTGCGGTAGTGAAGCGGTCCATGTACGGGCTGTCGACCGCGTGGGAAGAGATCCGGCCGTTGCACCACAGGACCTTTAGCTTGGTCGGGCGGGGCATGTCGATGACGAGGCCGTAGGGTGGGTCGCCGCCAAGGTCCATGGCGTGGCTGGGTTTGACGGTGATGAACTTACCGGTTGCGATGTTCCGTTCCATGGTTCAAGTATACCTTTTCTGCTATGAACTTTGCACCGGGCCGGCATCTTTTTTGCCGGCCCCCAGGATGCCCTCAGAGTGACCCTCGAAATGCCGGCCTTGGTTGCCATAGGCGACCCGCAGAGAGACATTCCTGAGGGCACCTCGTGTCACAGTTGCCGCAGGCGAAGACAATCGACCTCGGCCTGGAGGGTGGCTAACGCGCGGATGGCGTCGAGCACGGCCTTGGGTGGCGCCTTACCCGGGCGGGTCGTGGACATCCATAGTTCGTTCTGCAACCTTTTGACTTGGTCCCTGTCCATGGTTCTAATCTACCATGTTCACCACCGACTTTGCACCGGAAAACTTTTTTTCTTTTTTCTCCCGCGGTGCATAGTTCGGCAAGGAAAAGTTATAATGGTTCTAGGTTAAGGAATGGCGGTGAGGAAAACTTCGAAAAAAAAGTTTCCCACCAAGTGCAAAGTTCAACGAGGAAAGGGTATACTAGGATCATGAAGTCAAAGACGAAGTGGTGGATCTACGTCGAAAGCGGTGAGTGTGTTCGGGCTCGCACCGTGGAGGGAGCAATCGAGCTCCTCCAGCCGAGGTACCGTGGCCACACGTTGACCCCGGAGAATGTGGTCCTGGAGGAGTTGGTCCCGCCGGTCGCGCTCACGACGACGTGGTCGCGGTGAGCCTGAGGAAAGTTTCCCACCAAGTGCAAAGTTCACTGCAGAAAAGGTAATATAAATCATATGGCAAACAACAACATCATCGAAGCCTGGAAGTGCACCTCGTTCGACCTCAACATGCAGGCCCAATTTCCCGACGATGAGGAGCCAGTATACGTCGTGAAGTACGCAGACGGTACAGGTAACATCATCATGGGTGGCAAGCCCTCGCTGGTCGCCGGCGTGGCTTTTGACGCCGAGCCTGAGGATTTCCTAGTTACTTGTAAGCCGTTCTATCGAGTGGCGCAGGTTGCGCCAAACCAAGTTCCTTGAACAAATACCCCCGGAGGCGATGACCTTCAAATCCGGGGGACCAAAAAGTTTCCCACCCAGTGCAAAGTTCACCAAAGAAAGGGTATAGTAGAACCATGGCAATCATCAACGTCCCCACCGGTTACAGCTCCAGTGACTTCCCGACCTACGCGGCCCTTGAGACCCACATGTTGGTCACCATCCTCTCCGGCCTGAAGGTGAAGTTGGGCCGGATCACCAAGGAAGACCTGGACGGCGAGGGTGACCAGTGGATCGCCCGAATGGCGGTGAGCAAGAAGGACCTCAAGGAGATCCTGACCCGAATCAACATCGACCATGGTGCCGCCGAGGCGGTCGACCCGGAAGTCCTCGAGGAGGTCTGGCAAGGCTGCCGGGACTGACATGACCCCCTCCCGCCGGGGAGATTACTCATCAAACCGGCGGGACCAGTTTTTGCAACTCGTTGCACAGATCGGTGCAATGTCGACCCCGACCATGATAGGATGAACCATGATGGACAATGAAGACATCGTTCCGATGGACAACGGAGAGGTGGATGAGATCACTCGTGCCGCACGGCTTGAGGCCTCGAAGGCCGCAGCAAAGCCCCTCATCGATCACCTGGCAGCTGCCGTTGGGTCTGATGAACTAGGCAACCTCGTCTTCCTCGGCAAGACCGGAGACAAGGTGATCATCGAACGAATCGCGACGGTGCTGTCACACAGACCGTGGCTCGACACGAAGACCTACATCGTCGAATCAGTCGATGGTGTGACCGGTGACATGAGACTGTTCGATCCAGAGATGTGCCAAGAGGCTATGTCCAACTTCATCACCGGCACGAAACGAGGCTACCGGTTCAAGCTGCCCAGCTCGAAGGGTATGTCGATCGGTAAGCGGAAGCGCGGCCGGCCGAAGAAGAACCCGACGGATGCACCGGAACTGGCGAAGCCTGTCGTCCTGGATGCCGCTGGACAACCTGCAAAGAAAAAGCGAGGTCGTCCGCCTGGTTCGAAGAACCGAGAGCGAGACGTCATCCGTGCAGAGAAAGCCGCGAAGGTCCAGAAGAAACGGCGGTCGAAGTGAAAGACCTCGGCCTCACCTACGAGGATCTACGGTCGGCAGCAGGCATGCTTCTGAAGTATGCTCAGGCCGTAGAGGCAAAGCTCTACATCGACATGAAGGTCGAGGATGCCCACAAGACCATCGATGAAGCAGAACGACTGGCGGACCTGTTAGAAGATGCGGCCGACAAGCTCGACACGGTATCACCGGTGGATCTCGGATGAAAACTAGAAAGTTGCACCTCATCGCACGTCTCGGTTGGTCTGCATGCCTCGTCTCCACGTTCGTGGTGAGTGGGTGGTCCAAAGAGCGATCGTTCATTGGATTCATCATCGTCATCGCATCGTGGGTCGGGACGCGGATCATCGCCGAGGCCTTCAGAGCTGCGATCGAACTATCACGGCCCAACCTTCCTCCTGGCCCATCCGGGCGAGACGAAGAAAACTGGTAGACAACATTTGCAACTCGTTGCATCCGTCGGTGCAATGTACACCCAACCTGTGGTAAGATCTTAATATGTTCAGCCATTGCGAGACCGATTACAACCTCGATCGCCACCTGATCTCATTCCTCCAGGACGCTCCGTTCTTTGCAGAGATGTCCCGGTACATCCGGAAGACTCCGACGACCGACCTGCCGACCGCAGGCGTCGCATTCGATCCGGAGTACGACGATGTGACCCTGTACTGGAACCCGGACTTCTTCCGCAGCCTCTCGGATGCAGAGGTCCGTGGCGTCCTTCTCCACGAGTTCTACCACCTCATCTTCCAGCACCTGACCCACCGGCGGAAGACCCCGGCCAAGATGTGGAACATCGCCACCGACCTCGCGATCAACTCGATCATCGTCACCGGCGATTCCAAGGCATATGCCCTTCCGGAAGGCGGCCTCGTCCCAGGTAAGTTTCCTGCCCCACCCGGTGAGCGCAAGCTCACCAAGGAAGAGAAGGATGCGATGCCCCTGGCCCAGCTCATCGAGTCGTTCCCTCATGCCATGGCCTCCGAGTGGTACTTCACCCGTCTCAAGGAGAAGGCAGACCAGGTCCGACAGCAGATGCAGGACTCCTGCCCCGTCCACGGCAAGGGAAGCGGATCACCTCAGCAGGGTGGATCACCGGGACAGGACGGCCCCCAAAATGACGGAGAGAATTCCGAAGGTGGTACCAAGGCCGACAAAAAGAAGAATGACGGGGGTGACGCCTCAGGTCACGGTGATGGCGGTCATGACCACAGCGACACCGGACAACAGTGCACGTGCGGCGACGGATGGCTGGATTCGTTGGACGACCACTCCGGCTGGGATCAGATCCCCGAGGAGATGAGGGAGGCCGTCGCAGGACGAGTCTCATCCATCGTTGAGAAGGCCGTCCGCAAGGCCGACGGGCAGGCGAACGGATGGGGCAACATCCCCGGTCACCTCCGCGAGGAGATCCGCAAGTCGGTCAGCCGAGTCGTCGACTGGAGGAACGTCCTCCGTCAGTTCATCGGATCGCTGGAACGAGGCAACTCCACCACGTCGATGAAGCGCATCAACCGACGCTACCCGTACATCCACCCGGGGAAGAAGCGCGGCTACACTGCGAAGCTCCTCGTCGCGGTGGACCAGTCAGGTTCCGTCTCAGACGAGATGCTGTCCCTCTTCTTCGGCGAGCTGGCATCCCTGACGAAGCGAGTCTCTGTCACGGTCCTGCCCTTCGACTACACGGTCGCCGAGGCGGACATGGTCGAGTGGAAGCGAGGCACGAATCCCGACATCAAGCGAGTCCGAGGAGGCGGCACCGACTTCGAGGCACCGACCAAGTTCGCGAACGACCCGAAGAACCGAGGCCGCTGGGACGGACTCCTCATCCTGACGGACGGCGAGTGTTCGAAGCCCAGCCCGTCACGATTGAAGCGAGGCTGGGTCCTCGGTCAGGGATGCCGGCTTCACTTCCCGACGGATGAGATCACCATCTCGGTCGATCCTGCGCCGCAGAAGTCCGGTGCATGGCACTGATCGGTCAACCTTTGCAACTCGTTGCACCTCCCCCCCGAGAGACAGAGATCTCCCGCGCGTGATACGCGATTCGCACGTGCGTTAACGCGCGAAGGACGAGCATCCTCGCGGTGACAGGTGTATAATGGATCGATGCCTCGACGCCATCGCCACATGCCTGGAGACCTGATCACCTACAAGGACAAGCCAGGCGTGGTGCTGAGAGTGACTCATCATCCTGGATGGATGGACCGGATAGAGATGCTGCTTCACGATGGATCGGTCGACTGGACCTGGGCAGACGACGTGCAGCTGCTGACTCACCGTCGATAGCCCACGCGGCAGACAGAAAACCACACCCATGCCCACCACCGACACCGTCATCTCAATCATCTCCAGCACGCTTCTCATCGGAGGAGTCATCGCAGGGTCGTCGATGACGTGTTACTCGACCTGGTTGACCCTACGGAGGAGGACAGGATCGTTGGGACACGTCTGTGGATGGGGAGTCACCTTCACGGCCGTGTGGCCGGGGATGAGCCTCCTCTCTGCCACGCTGGGGATCTGGTACAGGATCCTGCCTCCATCGACGTGGTCCATCGCAGGGGCAGGGATGGCGTGCATCATACCATCGGCGCTGCTGACGACGGTGACCCTCGGCGACGTGGGCTCGCGCTCATCTCCACTAGCACGAAAAGCAGACCGAACCGATCCTCCTCCTCCACCTGCCACCGTGCCACCTCCGAGGGCCCCGAGCCGTCGAGCAGAGTGGAGGTGAGGATATCCTTACAACTCGTTGCACCCGGGGGACGGCAGCAAAAAAAGTGAGCGGCACTGCACATTTTGCCAATTAAATTGTTGGGTGGTGAATATTTAAACTTCGGTACAGAGCAAAATCTATCATGTCTTTCCTGCCCCCTGGCTCCACCCCAGGGGGTTTTTTTTGCCCTGCTGCCCTCCCAATACCGCCCGTTCTCATATAACCTTGTCCACCTGTCCCATGCCACCAGAGGACAAAGTGCCCTCCTGAGCGCCTCGACCACCGCCCCTGAGAGCTGGTGAGGGGTAGGCCTGTACCTTTGAGATTGCGGTGGTGGAGAGTGGACAGAAGTGGTATGAAGTGGTACGAATCGCTGCCACCAGAGTCAAGGTGCTCTTCGTTCATCCTAGTTATTTCCACATGGCACCGTTGGGCGGGTTTCTAGGCAGGTTGATCGTCATTGACTGGATTGCCGGTCATGTCCGGGGCCTGTACGCTCGACCGATCCATGGAGGCACTGCTGATTCTTCTTCTGGTGATGATGGTGGTGATGTTGGATCCCGCTTCACAGATGATGACATGGTGAGGCTGAGGGCTGCAGCGGGGTCTTGTGATCCTATTGAGTTTGCCCGTCTATACCGGTTGCGATACCCCGGGGAATCCGAGTCACGGATCCGTGATGAGTATGAGTGGTGGCTTGAGAAGGGTTGAGTCTTTTTAGGGATTGTCCCCGCCCGGGGAGGTGGTGTATGTTGATGATGTGAAGAACCTGATTCAGATCATCCTGTGCATCGTTCTCTTCGGATCATCCGCCTTCTGTCGCAAGATGTCCGTCGATCGGATCCATCCCTACCAGCTGCAGATTGTTGCAGGGATCGTCTATGCCCTTGTAGTTCCCATCTGGCTCTATCTGCTTCATGCTTCATGTGTGTCATCCGGTTATGATCGAGCCGGTGTCATCTGGGGCATCGGCTGCATTCTGGCCAACGTGATCGGTGTCATCATCTTCGGCGGGTTGTTGAGGTCCAGCTCGGATCCTGGGATGTTGGCCACCCTCATTGCGATGAATCCGCTCGTGACGTTGGGATTGACCGTCGCATTCCTCGGTGAGGAACTGACCCTGAAGAAGGTTCTGTCCGTGTTCCTCATGTTGTGCGGATTCGTCATGTTCAATCTGTGATGATTTGTCGCCCCGCCGAAGATACGTATGATCCATGGGGATCGGTGGCTTGAGGAGCTGGACGAGCTGGCGGACCTTCATCGTTGGATTCGTCATCGGATATGTCTTTGCATGGTCCGTTCATCGATCGTCCTATGTCTGGAGCTTGAGCCATGGATGGATCGAGGAGACCGTGCCGATTCTCACACCATCATGGGGTCGACCTTGATCGGTTTTTTGCTGTCATAACCCGCTCGTAGAGTATAGTTATTCCCCATGAAGATACGATTGAGCGAACTACGAAGGTTGATCCGGGAGAGCATCATCATTGAGGCTTCGAAGGACGGTTCTGTTAAGAAAGCACCAACGAAGACACCAACGAAAGCTTCTACGAAAGCCTCCAAGAAAGCCCCTACGAAGACACCAGCAAAGAAGACTATCACCAAGAAGCCACCCACACTTCCTGGACCCGCTTTGGCAGTTGAAGACCAGGGCGATTTCCGCCTCTTCGTGCTGTACGATCCCACCAAGATGCTAAGGTTGTATAGCACCATTGACGACGAGAACCCGGACTCGCTCGCCGACTCGCTCTACGGCGTAATCATGGTCGGCAAGACTAAAAGGCACAAGGACAAGTCGGGTGCTAAAATGGTTCGTTATGTACACGCGCAATCGGGCTACGGGCCCAAGATGTACGACATCGCCATGGCGGAGATGGAAGGCATATACGGAGATCGCGACCAGTTCACACCTGAAGCGGAAAACATATGGCGCTTCTACAAAGGTACGACCGAGACGGGCGAGCCGAAGCGACCGGACGTTGTTAACGAACCTCTCAGCGGTAAGAACATCATGAATATTGATATAGATAGGGAAGAAAATCCGAATCACCACCTTAATCGGGCTTACTTCTTAAAAGACGGCCCACGGCAAAGCTTGTACGATATTGAAAGCTGGAAAGCGAACCACGAAAAATTCTTGCGTGAAAAATCGATCCAAGCGAAGAAGAACGGTAAAAAAGACTGGGAATTTTCTTTCGCCGACCTCACGGATCCCTTCTCGCGGAGCCGATAGTTATTCCCCATGAAGATACGATTGAGCGAGCTACGAGCCATCATCAGGCACATCCTTGCCGAGCGTGTTACGAAGATTGAGGATGAAGGCCATGAACCCTCATCAGAGATGTACCAGATGAACCACCAGGGTGACGGCGATCGTTATGACCAGATGGGTCACCTGATGGACTCTGAGGATGAATCCGTCGAGATCGACACGATGAGGTTGCCCAAGGGCCCGACGACAAGATCTCGTCGCTGATGCCTAGTTATGGTGTGATGCAGATCGGTGACCTCGTCATACCGGTGGACCAACGTGAGCTGTTGTTCTCCACCCCGGACAAGGTCGAATTTGAAGACGATCCGATAGAGATGGTGTGGTATGACGTGGTGGGCATCGTCCTTGAGATCATTGCATATGATCCTCCCCGCGAGTACACACGAGTCAAGGTGATGGTCGATGACACAACGGGGTGGACGTCTTCTGATTGTCTTCGTGTCGTGTCATCACCGCGAGCCAGGAGATCGAATGCCGGTACACGTCGGGGCGATGTGTATAAGATGAAGGTATGAGGCGACGATCTTTCAACGTCGGCGAGCTCGTCGGGGTGCAACCTGGATACGACACGGGCATCTGGCTCAGGAGACTGGAGTCTGACATGGATGTGATACAGGACGGTAGGGTCCTTCCCGATGAGACGATCGTCGTCCTAGAGGTCAGAGGAGAAGCCGTTCGTGTTGCATCGACGAGAGGCCTCGTCGGATGGACGTGGATGAACAGATTGAAGAAGTTCGACTGAGTTTTTATGCGGTGCAATGTTCGATCATAGGGTGATATGATGGACCTAAGAGGATATGTCAAGAGTCATTGGAATCCTACCCGGTAGCTTCAAGCCGTATCACGCCGGACATGATGCTCTCGTTAGAATTGCTTCTGATCAGAACGACGTCGTTCATCTTCTCGTCTCAACGTCAGATCGTGGTCTTGCTCCTGGTGGAGTGATGGTTCGAATCTGGTACGAATACATTTTGTCCACCCTGCCGAGCAACGTCATCCTGCAATTAGGCGAAGGATCTCCTGTGAGAAAGACCTTTGACATTCTCTCGGCAGCAGACTCATCAGGGTCTGACGACATGTTTCGGATCTACTCAGACTCAAGAGACATCGCGAAGTACACACAAGAAAAGTTACGAAAGTCCGCTCCTCGCATCGCGCGCTCCGGTCGGGTGGAGTTGTGTGGAATCTCAAGGTCTGACACGATCATGGTCAGTGGAACCCAGATGAGGCTTTACCTTGAGGCAGACGATCATGTGACGTTCGTCAAGAACCTGCCTACATCGCTACGCCCTCAAGGAAGAGAGATCTTCGATTTATTGAAGGGTCGTAAGGTCCTCAGATCGAACTGCACCATTTGAGAAGGGATGGATCGATTGAATTGGCCATGGCGACTTGTGCGACTGTCGCTGCATCAGGACACCTGTAACGACCGTAGTCAGCGGTCGGTGCCATCAACGTTCCTTCCATGTGTCGAGCTCCCAGGACGTGACCGATCTCATGCAGAGTCACCCCTAGAGGATCAAGCTCATATCTGTTCTTATAGAGCTTGATGACCCGACCAAACAACGTCGTTGATGCTAGGGCCATGGGCGCAGCGTCGCGATCGGCTTGCGTTTCAACTATGACATAGTCGCACGTGTCATTCATCCCGACGACGGGAATGAGATGTTTCCAGCTACCGATCGCTTCATCCCACATCTTGACTGCATTGATGACCTGAGGCAATGTCTGGGTGTTGACATCGATGCACATCCTTGCTGATTCTCCTTCAATCCAAACCCTTGGTGTCGGCCGGGTACGAATCCACATCGGCTCACATGAGACCATGACGGTCACGAACGTGAGCGCGGCCAAGATTGATGCAATCAGCCCTTCATCTCGGGCTCGTGTCGACACATCATTGTTCACTACAATTAAGTATTTAATTCGACATTGAGAACGCATACATATTGAATGTGAAGACCACCGTCAGAAGGTTAAGAAAACTGATCCGCGAGATGTTGATGATCAGGACCATGGTGGGTCCCAGCAGGATATCAGGTGACGGTCTGTATGCATCAGAATTTATCCCTGCAGGAACAGTGGTGTCAAAGTGGGTGGAAGGGTTCGACAAGACATTTCCTAGCGACTACCCTACAACGATGCCCTATGCTGCAAAAGTGGCGTTCATAACCCTTGCATCATGGGATGGACATAACTGGTTCATCTCAGGCGATGATGGTGTGTACTTCAATCATGCAGATGATCCTAATGTTCATGTCATTCCTAGCAGAGGTCCTGCGGCGACGTGGGATAGGATCGCCGCTCGAGACATCATGCCTGGTGAAGAACTTACGATGAACTATGCGGACATTGGGATAGACGCAATCTGAGATTACCCAACTTCGGTGCAAAGCATCATCATCATGAAGTATCATGTACTTGATGGTGAAGTTTACCCAGAAGCATGCAGACGGCAATAACCCCTACTGTCAGTGGACTCGCAACGTGATCGATGAGTTCAAGGAGCTCAGCAACGAAGAGATTCAACATCGAATGCTTGAGAGGTCGAACGGATTTGCAGTGTTAATGACTCACATCACGGGCGACTTTAACATTGGCACGGTCCTCCGTTCGGCCAACTTCCACGGTGCCCGTGACTTCTTCTATTATGGTCGGCGGAAGTTCGATCGCAGGGGTTGCGTAGGCGTTCACAACTATACCAAAATGCAGCATCTGGATGACATCCAGAATATTCTACAATTAAAAGACCGATATATACTGGTCGGATTAGAAAACAATATTCCTGGGACGATTTCAATTCACAAATTTGACTGGGATCTACCAAAGCCTCCATGCATCGTTATTGGCGAAGAGTGCAATGGTATCACAGAAGACATCATCTCTATGTGTGATGTTCTCGTGGAGATTCCTAACTTCGGTTCCGTTCGAAGCATGAATGTTGGAGTGGCTTCTTCGATCGCGATGCACGACTATGTTTCAAAAAGAAGGTCATCATGAAAAATTTTTTTTATTGTTTGTCAGGATTGCTACTCGCTTGTTGCCCCAATAGAGACTTTGAAGACAAAAATGTTTTTGGTTCTCAGACAGTGGGGTCGATCTTTTTTCATTAGGAGAACAGTCGTGCATTTAAAAAATTCCGAAGTTTTATTTTTATCTCAAATTCTTTTTCATTTAAAAAATTCTAATTCTTATCAGGATGTTCAACATCGCATCTCTGATCTTCTTCAGAGATGCGATTCGTATATTTTGTCTAGTGAGAATACTTCTGAAGAAATTAGTGATGATTGTCAGTGGCATGACCATGACGAGCTCGAAGAATCAATTGATTCAACAAAAGAAGTTGAAGACGAACCAGAAAACACAATCAGCTCAGATAAATTGATTAGTTTAGATCAAATAAATGTTTTCAATCTTTCGTCTTGCAAAAAAAATAAACTAAAATGGAGTCCTAAATCATTCCTTTTTGAAAAAGGAAATTACAAATCTGCTGTCGATATATCACTTGACGATGGCGATCAATATTTATGCGATGTTGAAAGAATTTGTCGCAGTAAAGAATCTTTCTGCGTTACTTGTGCCGAAGGCGACGTTACCTTTACTTTAGCAGCTAGTGTAAGTAAATTTCCAAAATCTTGGACGTCCCTACTGGAATTAGGGATTTGCTATAAGGTAGTATGATATGATTTTAAGTTTAAATCCGGAATGATTTTTGTATCTTTACGGTAAAATGTATAGTTATTCACTATGAAGATTCGCCTTGGCGATTTACGTAGAATTATCGGGGAGACAGTGGCAGAAACGATGGTGTCGAAAGACAGTCCGTTAACTGTGTGGCCGAAGGTTGGACCGTCTGGTGATTTGATGTGGATCGTTAAGGATTCTGTGCAAACCGCGGTGATTGATACTTCGAGCGGTGAAGTTCATGGTAATTTTACGGGAGGAAGTGATGTCTTCGCTACAGTTGTGGGTGCGTTGCAGGAGTGGTATGCCGTGGATCGAGAGT
>Ga0194133_10003907_pt1 | contig 20594 bp, 11 predicted proteins | sample TA2KigOf40mmetaG_FD_155448 | JGI IMG/M metagenome (GOLD analysis project Ga0194133, IMG submission 155448) | Freshwater microbial communities from Lake Tanganyika, Tanzania - TA2015055 Kigoma Offshore 40m | ecosystem: Environmental > Aquatic > Freshwater > Lake | place: Tanzania: Lake...
ATAAACTTTCAAATACACAAACACGTACACTGAATGGGGAGCTAAAGTGGGAGGAGCTCTACAATAAAAATAAAACCATACGTGCACTGCAAAATGGCATGGGAGCTCCTCGCATTAAAGAGGGTGCACAAAAAAATGGAACTCCCGATTCACGAAAAGATAAAAGCCGTTCAAAGACAACGCGTGGCAGGGGTAACGCTGATCAGCCTACACCCAATCCAGCTGATTTTGGGCAGCGTTCCAACAAGGCTGATACAACGCGTGATAATACTTATGTGGACGGTCAACAAAAAGACAAAGAGATAGTGAGTCCTTCCGCCTTTGCGCCAACTACCTTGCGGTATCGGTATGATACTATTCGTGCAAAGGATGGTAGCATCAGTAAGATCAAAAAGCGAAGGATTAAAAAAGTGAAAGAGCCAAGTATCAATTTACCAAAGGGACCTCGTACGGTTGGCGGATTTGCAGGGGTGGCTTTAAACTTTGCTACCGCATTAAAACGGACCGCTATACAGTACACGGAGGATTTTGGTACCAGCTTACCTGGCTATATGGATAGCACCCAATTAATGGGACTCAATCTTAGAAGTGCACAGCCTGGATTGGGATATCTTTTCGGATATCAACCAGATACTAATTGGATTAATCGATTTGGACAAAAGGGTTTGTTGTCTCGTGATTCTTTAGTAAGTGCTATGATTCAGCAACGCTACAATCAAAGACTTTCTATCACGGCCCAGGTAAGCCCCTTTAAAGATTTTAATATTGATCTAAGTTTAGATAAAACATTTGATAAGCAGTACAGTGAATTATATAAGGATACTACAGGAGCGTCAGGGTTAGCACGTCTCAATCCTTATGCATTAGGTAGTTTTAGTATTAGTTATATTTCATATCAAACATTATTTACGGCTTTTGATCCTAATGTGGTTTCTTCAACATTCAAGCAGTTTGAATCAAATCGAAAAATACTTTCCTCTACGCTTGGAGTTGTCAACCCGTATCAGGCGGGTGGGGTAGATGCGGACGGATATTACAAAGGATATGGTCGTTATGCCCAAGATGTAGTGATCCCCTCTTTCATTGCAGCGTATACCAATAAGGATCCTGTATCTGTCAAGTTGTTTGATAATACCAATCCTACACTTCGTCACAACCCTTTTAGTTCGCTCATGCCAAAACCTAATTGGACCTTGACTTATAATGGTCTTTCACGATTAGCGGGACTTGATAAAATATTTACCAATTTCTCCATAAGACACGGCTATAAAAGTACTTTCTCGATGAATAGCTTTAATACCGCATTATTGTTTACCGATCCGCTGCGCGTGGGTTATCCCTCCTTCCGAGATACACTTACGGGTAATTTTATTCCTTATTTCTTGATACCTAATATTACTATCCAAGAGGCATTTGAGCCATTGATTGAGGTGGACATGACTTTTACTAATCAATTGCAAACCAGATTTGAAATACGGAAAAGCAGGCAATTGAGTCTTAGCTTAATTGATTATCAATTGGCCGAGAATAGATCTACCGAAGTTACGTTTGGATTAAACTGGCGAAAAAAGGGAATGCCACTCATTAAAAATATTCGCATCGGTAAAAATGGAATGAAGCTTGATAATGATGTTACGGTACGAGTTGACTTTAGTTTGCGTGATGATGCAACGGCTAATTCAAAATTAGATCAGGGTACAGCCTTTGGTACCGGAGGTCAACGAGTAATTCGGTTTGCTCCTTCTATTGACTATGTATTGAATAATAAAGTCAGTATGAAGTTATATTTTGAGCAAAACCGCAATATCCCTAAAATAAGTAGCGCCTTCCCTATTACCAATACGCGCGCTGGTTTGCAAGTCCGTGTTTCTCTTGCACAATAAAACAAGGGTTTATTTCCGATGGATGTAAACTGAGTCTGCTTGTTGTAAGCAGGTTATTGTTAGATCATTGATGCAAACATGAGGAGGAAGGGTAGTTGTATAATAAATTACTTCCGCAACATCTTCGGGTGACAATGGCTTCATCCCAGTATACACGCTTGCGGCTGTTTCTTGATCTCCCTTAAAACGAACTACTGAAAATTCAGTTTCCGCTGCGCCAGGATTGATTGCGGTTACTTTAATTCCATGTCTTAATAGATCAATACGCATCGATTGATTCAGCGCATCTACCGCGTATTTTGTAGCACAATAGGCATTTCCCTTTTCATAGACTACTCTCCCGGCTGTAGAACCAATATTAATAATATGTCCTTTTTTGCGTGTAGCCATTCCTTTTGCAACGGCTTGTGAAACATAGAGGAATCCTTTGATATTGGTATCAATCATTTCATTCCAATCATCCAGCTTTGCTTCTTCAAAATAATCTCTTCCGGCAGCAAGTCCTGCATTGTTGATCAGTATGGTAATATCTTGCCAATGGCTAGGTAAATTACTAATACTGGTAGTGATAGCTTCCTGGTTGCGTACATCGATGGGTAATAGATAAGAATCGGTATTATAAGACTCTTTAAATGTAGTTGCCAATTTTTCAAGTCGGTCAGCTCTTCTGCCAATTAGAATTAGCCGATGCCCTTTTTCAGCAAATAGCTGTGCACAGGATTTTCCAAAGCCTGAAGTAGCTCCAGTGATTAATACTATTGATGACATGTTGTAAAGGTAGGATAAGATGCTGCTTCTTTACCGAATCAAGGTAATCAGCCCTTTTGCAAAATAAGGCTGGCCTAAATAGTCAATTGCATTAACAGTCCATACAAAAACATGGGTGCCTTGCAGCTGTCCGTTCACTTTTCCATCCCACGCATCACCTTCTTGATTTGTTTCGTAAACAAGTTGCCCCCATCTATTGAATATCCGAAAATATTTTAACTCCTTGATCCCTGCCATAATGGGACGTATCACATCATTTTTACCATCATTGTTTGGCGTGAAACCAGTAGGTACAAAAATGCTGGGTGCTGTTTGAAATACACGGACATTCAAATAGGCTGTATCAGCACAATTTGCTGCATCCCGCGTAATCATTCTATACCGAATTTGATTTGCGCCGGTTGTATAGCGTGCAATAGGGTTGGCAATACTTATAGAGGATAAACCAATACCAGGGTTCCAATTAAAGGTGAGGCCTCCACTGGCATTTAGTTGCAGGGGTTGTCCAATTACTACGGAAGTGTCTCTGCCTGCAAAGGCAATTACTTCAGGGAGTACCGTTACAACAAGCGTGTCTAAACCTGGCTTTGGACAACCTTGCGTATCAAAGACAGCCAAAATATATTGTTGTGTTGCAGGCGGTCTTGCTATGGGAAATAAACTGGATGGATTATTTAAGTATAAGGATGGTCTCCATACAAAACTTCTGCCATTACTGCTTCCTCGAAGCTGCGCCGCACTATTATAACAAATGGTGGTATCAGGAGAAAGGCTGGCAATGGGGTAGGGTACCGTCTGTACAACAATTTGTTTGGTTTCTGTACAACTGCCAACTACACCGGTAACTTGATACGTAGTAGTGCTGTTAGTCACTGCTAATGGGGATTGAATAGTGGCATTATCCAAATTAATTGCAGGAGTCCAATTGTATTGCAACCCATTGGAGTTAATACGAAGTCGAATGGTATCACCCTGACAAATTGTTGTATCACTCATTGGGTTGATAAAAACGCCCGCGGTTACATTGACTTTTACAGAATCCCGGTTGACACAGCCACTGTTCTCTAAATTCACATAATACCAGGTAGTACTCATAGGAAATACAATTGGGTTGGAGGTATTACTATTTAGCATGGCAGCCGTGGGAGACCAGCTAAAATTTCCAACGCCATTTGCATTTAGTCGAACAGAATCGTATTGACAGATTAAGGTATCCGTAAAACCCATCGTAATAAGCGGCTTATCTAGAATTGTTATGGTTTGTTGTATGGTATCTCTACAGCCCTTGCTTGATTGAACAATCAGCGTAGCGGTGGCGGGTCCGGGGCCTGGGTAATTGTATTGTGGATTTCTAATTCGAGAAGTATCTGCCAAAGTTGTGTTATCGCCAAAATTCCAATGCCAGTAATCTACCACACCGTAGTTTACGCGAGTGGTATCAGTAAATTGGTAAGGAGTAAGTACACAAATGCCACTTGTTGTAAATCCTGGGTAAAAGCCGGGCCATACTCGTACAATAGTGGTGGAACTATCCGAGCAGATTCCTTGTAAGGTAACTCTCAATTTTACATTGTAATCCCCGGGTGCAGAAAACGCATGCGTAGTGGAGGCAAGTGTGGAAGTATTATTAGTTCCGCTTAGTGGATCGCCAAAGTCCCAGAGATAATCAGTGTTGGGAGGATTACCAGCAGCATCGTTTTGAAAACTGACATTTAAATCATCGCAAAAGGCCGGTCGTGGGTTTAGTTGCGCACGTAATGGGCTACAGTCACTCACTTCTAGGTGTAATTCTTTGCGTGTGGTGGCAATCAATACGCCATTTCTGTGTTCATTTACGCAAACACATATTACATATTGGCCAACCATAGTTGGCGCTATTCCACTAATTAAACCCGTAACGGGGTTGATGGTAACACCACTTCCCAAAGGGGTGCCTCCGCTAAATAGTGGCGCATAGGGAACGGTATTATAGGGGGGATTAGAAGCAATGTCAGGAGAAGGTGCCGATTGACTGGCTCCTTCGTAAGCTTCGCAAAATTGATAGCTGAGTGAATCACTATTTGGATCAGTGGCTGAAAAGTTCAATTGAAAATAGCTGTTTTGGCAAACCACTGCTGTATCATTAACCAAAAACTGAGGGCTACTATTTGTTTGTGCATTTTGTCCAGTGCCACTTCCAGGAATTTTGATCGAGAATGTATTTCCAACAGCGCCGCTGTTTACAAGGTTATTAATACCTGCAATACGGCAACAGCGTTGGTATGAAACGATATAGCCTTCTGGAAGTGCAGGCAATTCCACCGTGGCAAGGTCATAAATTACAATGGTGTATTTGCAACCAACTTCATTACCTGTGATACAAGGTTCATCATACGTTTTGCTTAGCGTATATTGATTAGTAATCGCTACGCTTTCGTTGCGAATAAATTGATTAGTAGCTGCATTGAAAAAAGAAAAATTAATGGGATTGGAAAGTTGTCCGCTACTGGGATTGCAAATCATATACACGGTCAACGTAACTCGGTAGCGCAAGTTTGTTCCACTTCCAGCTCCGAGGTATTGGTACGTGAAAAATCCTCCCTTAATGTGTGCAGCAAAAAGTGGCGGACACAGGAGTAGTGTCAATAAAAAAACAAGCAGGTACTTTTTCATCAAGCCAGTTAAAATTACGAACGGAATTGCAACCAATCATTTTTCTGGTTGGAACCTTGCCCAGAACGATTTTAATAACATTATTATTGCTAGGAGGCAAAAGAGCTGAAAAAGCCAATCTCCATACCTGACATAAAAAGTTAATTTGTTTTGCTGCGGTACAATGGCAGTTTTTAAAATTCCCCTTTTATTGTAACCTAAGAATGAAATGAGATTTCCTGCTGGATCAATAAAGGCACTTATACCGGTATTAGCACCTCTTGCCACCCAGCTGCCTGTTTCAACGGCTCTTAGACGGGCATAGTGCAAATGTTGTCGATGTCCTGGCGTGTTTTTCCACCAACCATCGTTGGTGATAATGGTTAAAAGATTAGCTCCTTTTTTAATATACTGTCGCATGAAGTTGCCATATATGCTTTCGTAGCAAATGGCGGGTGCTAATTTGAATCCATTTTTTTCCTCAAGTATTATTCTTTCTTCTTGTTTGGCATAACCAGCCGTTACTCCGCCAAATTTTTCAAACCAAGTATCTAAAAATCTAAGAAACCAAGGTAATGTTTCAACGCCAGGTACTAATCTTGATTTATGATACGTTGCCTGCACCCCTTTATTATCAAGCAAAACGGCTCCATTGTAAGCCTCAAAATGAGTAGTAGTACCTGGAATTAAACGACTATAAGGAGTTGGTTGCTTCAGCAATGTATAACTTTCGATTCCTGTAAATAGCGTTACATGCGGATTTGCAGTTAAGTATCGAAAAACGGGAGCTAAATTTATTTCTGCCTCAAGGGCAGCTTCATTGTATCCATAGCGGCTATACAACGCAGTTTCTGGCCAAAGCACTAGTGCAGTATTACTGCTGGTAGCTTTTGCAGTTAATGCTAGTAAGTCAATTAATTGTGATTGCTCTGTACCTGCTGCAATTTTTTTATAAGGATCAATATTGGGTTGCACTATTACTACTTCTTGTTCTTGGGAAGTAATATCTTTTGGTTTGTTTGCTAACGCGAATGAAATCAATAACGGAGTTAATAGTGCCAGAGCGCTGTAAACTAAAAGATAAAATCGCTTATCCTCTTTTTGGATAGTTGATTTGATGTAATAGAATAAAAAAAGATTTGTTACAAGCACCCAGAGGGAGCCCCCGGCTACGCCTGTAAAGGCGTACCATTGTACCCATTCAATTTTTTGGGCAAAAACATTTCCTAGTGTTAGCCAGGGCCAGCTCAGTCCCCAGTCCTGTAAATGAATGTATTCAAATGAAAGCCAAAAGGCTATCAGGGATAAGCCACTATACCAAAATGGTTTTTTTTGTTGAATTCGGTGATAGGCCAGCCAGGGAAGGCACATGAGCAAACTATTGGCTAACCAGGCAGCAACGGCCCCTGGTGCAGTAGCGTTCCATATCCACCATGTTGTTCCAATATTCCAAATAAGCAGACTGCTATAGCAAAGCAAAAAAAACTTTTTTTGCGAGTGGGTTTCTCCAGCTAAAAACAACAAAGGTATCCAGGCAAAAAATATTAAAAACGTAAGGGAGCTATCTGGCCAAGCCAGCCATGCCAATACACCGGTGGCAGCGGATAAAAGCAAGGAGCGATAATTCATGAAACCTGATTCAGCAGTAAAGCTATTTACTTTCTACTGTAATTTGGAGCCTCCTTTGTAATGTCAATATCATGGGCGTGACTTTCATGCATACCGGCATTGGTAATTTTAATGAACGTAGCTTTTTGAAGTGCTGCAATATTTTTAGCACCGCAATAGCCCATACCGGCGCGTAAACCTCCGGTGTATTGATAGACAACTTCTTTCAAATAACCTTTGTAGGCCACACGACCTTCAATTCCCTCCGGAACAAACTTTTTTACATCTTGTTCTGCATCTTGAAAATAACGATCACTACTACCAGTGGCCATAGCACCTAGCGAACCCATTCCGCGATAGGTTTTAAATTTTCTTCCTTCGTATATGATGGTTTCTCCAGGGCTTTCTTCAGTGCCAGCAAAAACACTTCCCATCATTACACAATTTGCACCAGCAGCCAGTGCCTTGACCATATCACCCGTATAGCGAATACCTCCATCTGCAATTACATGGATATTTTTCTGTTTCAATGCTTGGGCTGCTTCCATGATAGCCGTTAATTGAGGTACTCCCGTTCCGGCAACAATACGAGTGGTGCAGATAGATCCAGGACCAATACCAACTTTGACTGCATCTGCGCCGGCATCTGCTAATGCTTTAGCGCCAGCCGCTGTTCCAACATTACCCGCAATCACTTGTAAGTCTTTAAATTCTTTTTTTACTTTTTTCACTGCTTCAATCACTCCTTTGCTATGTCCGTGTGCGCTATCTATGGCAATTACATCTACTCCCACTTGGTAGAGCGCAGCAACTCGATCCAATAAATCCTTAGTGATGCCCACACCTGCTCCTACTAATAGCCTGCCAAAATTGTCTTTAACAGCGTTTGGATTACTTTTTAATTTTAAAATGTCGCTGTATGTGAAGAGCCCAACCAGTTTTCCATTTTTATCAATGATTGGCAGCTTCTCTACTTTCGTTTTTTTGAAAAGTTGTTCTGCTTTTTTAAGATCTGTTCCTGCAGGAGCCGTGTAGAGATCTTTAGAGGTCATAACCTCACTAACTTTTCTTTTATGATCTATTTCAAAGCGTAAGTCTCGGTTGGTGAGAATCCCTACTAGTTTACCAGCATGATCAACAATAGGAATGCCACCAATTTTATTTTCCTGCATCATGCGAAGTGCTTGGCCAATAGTTGCATCTGCACGTAATGTAAGGGGGTCTATGATCAGTCCACTTTCACTTCTCTTCACTTTTCTGACTTGCTCTGCTTGTCTTTCAATACTCATATTTTTATGCAGAATACCCAAGCCACCTTCTCTAGCTATGGCTATGGCCAGGGATGCTTCAGTTACGGTATCCATTGCTGCGGACAACAAGGGTACGTGTAAAGTGATGGAACGCGTTAGTTGGCTACGAATGTCAACCTCTTTGGGTAATACTTCGCTAAAGCCAGGCATCAGAAGAACATCGTCGAAAGTAAGTCCTTCGCCAAAGAAACGATCAGTAAAAGCGGGGGAAGATTTTTTTGTTGCCATGTGCAAAGATAGGCCACCCGTGCCAATTGTGCCAAATCAAAAAAGAAACCTTATTTGATGAGGGTAACAGTACCTTTTCTGAATATCGGTTGTCCTGTGTCTCGATGGGTGTAAGATAATATCCATACATACACACCAGTCTCTTGCGTTTGTCCATTGATTTTACCATCCCATTTTTCCATCCAATTACGACTTTCAAAAACTAGTTGCCCCCATCTGTTAAATACACGGAAATAGTAGTTGATGGCCTTCAATGCGTTATGTGGTCTGAATTGGTCATTTAGTCCATCATTATTCGGAGTAAATGCAGTGGGAATTTCAATCAAACAATGGTTTAAAACTTTTATAATGCGCTCGACACTATCACTGCATCGCATCATTTGATTTCGGGCAATTAGTTTTACCCGATAGGTCATTTCCAGATTTAGGTTTGGAAATTGAAATGGAATCGGATTTTTTAGTGAACTACTGCCAAGTCGATCATACTGCCAATGCCAACTGTCAATGGAACCCGTACTCGTGTTGTTAATTAGTAATTTATCCTCAGGGCAAAGAATACTATCCTGAATAGTAAAGGCGGCTTTAACTTGATTGTTTATGGCTAAGTCTAGTCTTGTGGAATCCACACAAATTCCATTGCTTACCACTAGTGAAATAGCGTTAGTTGAACTGGCTGGGAATTCAATGGTATGCGTGGCTGTGGTTACTCGAGTTCCGTTGAATAGCCAATTCCAATTATTGACGCCGTTTCCACCTGGATGTGTAAACTGATACACATTTCGCTGACAACCCAAGGTAGCAGCATAGTTGAATGCCGCGTTCACAGTATCTGCAATTGGAAATGCAATAGTTTGGACAGGCGTTGCCAGCCCACATTCGTCTATCAAAACGGTTGTATCTGTTCCAGCTCTGAGCAGTAATTGGTACAGCCCTCCCTTTTGTATGGGTTGTGAAAATTTAATAGTTACAAAATCAGTTTTTCCATTAATGCAATTTCCTCCCGCAGATTGAACCGTTACGGCTGCAGGGCCGGTGACCTGAAAGTCTGTGCCGGCAGGATCGATGCTGGCACAAAGTATTCGTTTTGGAAAATAAAGTTTGATTGAATCAGGAGTACAGCCTGAGCGCCCAATACTGTCAGCAAAAATGGGTTCAGGCACAAAATAGGTGAAACTCAGTCTATCACCGGGAGGTATATCACGCCCACAAATATCCAACAAACTATTTGCGTCAGTACCATTATTAATTACCAATTCATAGGTGCCATTTGGTAACGCGGCAGCTAAATTGATGGTAATTTCATCAAAGTCAAATGAGGTGCTGCAAGAATCAGGGACTGCACTGATTACGGTAGTGGCTGCCGGAAGTATACTGAATTCACTTCCTGAGGTAGTCAAACTATTACACCTAACTTTTTTGTTCAGTTTTAAACGTAATACTTTCCCATCACAGTCTGCTTTTACAGTATTTAATTTGGGGAGTAATGGATCAGTAATAACAGCAGTACCACCAGTAAAGGATAGGTTATAACCACTTTGCGTATTGGTGTAATGACTCACTAATAAAATATATTCATGGTCAATCAACAAATTTGGCATTCTTGCAAAAGTGGGCGCATTAGCTGAAGGGTCAGAAGCGCATTGAATAAAATTTACTCCGGTAGCAGAGGCTCCGGTTGGGCCATACGTACCCGCCCAATTACCACTTACAATGATATTTCTGTTTGTGAAAATTTCATCAGGATTTCTGCCTGTGATATCATAGAGCTGCCAATCATAATCTTCATTGGCTGCCAAAGGAGTAATTGTAAATCCTAGCGTACCGGATTGATAACAAGTAAACCGATAAAAAAATGGATTTCTGTTTTCATAACTTGCCCCATCTCCGCTACACCCCGGAACAAACAGACTGTTAGTAGAGCAAATTGGAACACTTGCCTGTGTGAAAACAGTAGTACCACAAACAGGAAAGGCAGTAGCAGGAGTTTGGCCAAGGGTAGTGCAAGGCTGTGCGTAAAGATTGTACACTACACCGGTGATCAGTAAAATTGTAAAAAGCGCAGGTTTTTTCATATCCAAAGCCATTCAGATCAGCTGGTACTTGTTGCCTGGCAAAGATACAATGTGGTCGGCTAAGGAGAGGCTTAGTAGAATTGCTGCCAACTTAGCGGGAGTCCAGCCAGTTGATTGCAGTAAGTGATCAACATGTTTTTCGTCACCAGCATGGAGGTGCGACAGAATTATTTTCTCGTCCTCAGTTAAAGTGCTGACTTTATTTTCAAAAGATTTTGCAGGTGGTAGCCTGTCCTTGGTCCAGTTTAACCAGTAAAACAAATCTTCTGCTGACGTTATTAATTGTGCTTTTTGGGTTTTAATTAACGATAAACAGCCACTGCTTTTTGAATCGTAGACGCGACCTGGCATTGCAAATACCGTTCGCCCATAGTTAAAAGCAAGGTTGGCGGTGATCAGGCTCCCACCTTTTAGGTCACTTTCGATAACCAATGTAGCATCAGTCATGCCCGCCACAATACGATTTCTTCGTGGAAATAAAAATCGATCGGGTTCTTCACCTCTTTTACATTCAGACAGCAAACCGCCACCACTATTGACAATTTCTGTTGCCAATCTTTTATTTACGGGAGGGTAAATGCGATCCAACCCATGGGCTAGCACTGCCAGCGTTGGTAGTTTGTTCCGTAGGGCTTCCTCATGTGCAATCGTGTCAATTCCTGCTGCGAGTCCGCTGACGATGACTGCATCTGGAAACGCTTGAATGGCAGCTAAAATATTTTCAGTAAACTTTTTTCCTACGGCTGTGTTGCTACGCGTTCCTACAATAGCTAACATTTTTGAGGAGTTTAGATTGATCTTTCCCCTTGCATATAGCAACAGCGGGGCATCGGCACATTCTCTTAATCGAAAGGGATACTTTTTTTCTGTAAGAAAGTAGGTATTGATATTGTTTGACTCAATGAATCGTATTTCCTGTTCTACTCGCTCCCAGTCATTGAACGCCGCTATAGCTTGAATACAGCCAGGGCGAACAGGAACTTTACTTTTTAGTTCTTGCGGAGAGCTATTGAAGATTTCTTCGGGGTCAAAGTGTTCGAGAAGTGGACGAAGACTGGCGGTACTAACACCTTTTAAAAGAGTTAGTGCTAGTTGATACTTTACTATTGAGCTCACGGTTGTTTTTCATAAGTATACCTGTTCAGTGTGTTAAATGCTAGAGTCCTACAATTTTCATTTCTGTACGACGGTTTAAGGCACGACCTGATTCAGTAGCATTATCTGCGATTGGTTTGGTTAATCCAAATCCTTTGTAAGAAAGTCTTCGGGCGTCAATTTTTTTAGAGACTAAGTAATCAACTACTGATTTGGCTCTGTTCTCACTTAGCAAAAGGTTTGTTTCTGCTTTACCGATGGTATCCGTATGACCACTGATTTCTATTTGAATACTTGGATTTTCTGAAAGTAGAAGAACTAACTTATCAAGTTCAATCAGTGAGGCGGGTGTTAACTCATACCGGTTGGTCTCAAAGAAAATGTTTTTTAAAACCACGCTGGCATTTTTCTCAATGGGCTGTAGTTCAATATTTTTTACAGCGGCTGAATCCGCGACCCCATTTTTTAAAAAATACTGATCTGAATTGAAAAGAAATCCCTTTTGATTTACGGTAAATGCATAATCTCTTCCAGTGGGTAAGGTAAGTAAGTAATTCCCCAATGAATCAGTCTTGACTTTTGAAATGATTTGCTGATTTTGTAAATCAGTAAGTTCTACGATAGCAGTGATGCCTTTTCCTGTTTTTTTATCGGTTACCCTTCCAGTTACCCACCTGGTTTCATAAGGTCGTATGGAAGGGTTTAACTCAAAACTATAGAGATCTAAGCCGCCATAACTGTCTTTTCTTTCACTGGCATAGTAGGCTGTTTTTCCATCAGCTGTTATAAAAAGTGTTCCTTCTCGATCTATGGTATTGACGGGGTAGCCCAAATTTTTTGGAGTGCTCCACTTATTCGGGCTTATTTTACGAACCATAAACAAATCGTCATCACCATAGCCAGGCCAATAAGAGGAAGTGAAATATAATGTTTGATTGTCCGCATGTATGAAAGGACATTGTTCGTCCGCAGGACTATTTATTCCAGCACCCAGATTTTCCGGTTCACTCCATTGTCCATTATCTTGTAACCGGCTAACGTAAATATCACTTCCCCCAAGCCCACCTGGTCTGCGGCTGGAAAAGTAGAGTTCTCTTTTGTCTGGTGACAAACATGGTTGGGATTCCCATTGATCTGAGTTAATTCGGTTGCCAAGATTCTTGGCAGCAGACCAACCCTCCTTAGTTTTATTGGAGATATATAAATCACATCCTCCGTAGCTGTCCGCTCTATAACAACCAGTAAATACTAGCCAGGTACCATCCTGCGAAATCATCATGGCTCCCTCGCTTTGGGGAGTATTTAAAGATCCTTTTAATGGCTGGGCTGTTTCCCAATTGCTAGCCTTCTGACGAGTAGCACCATAGAAGTCCTCATTATAAGTATCTACTCTCCTGGTAAAAAAAAGTTGTGTGCCATCAATAGTTTGAGAAGGCAGATATTCTGACATTTTTGAATTGACAGTTGCTCCCAAATTTTTTGGAGCAAAACCCACTGTATTTTTTTCGGCTTGTTGTTCTTTTTCTTGTTGAACAGCAAACGCGTACGTATTCTTTCGGCTGAGAGCCAATTCAAGTTGTGATCCCGTGGGCTTAACTTGCTCTATGAATTTTTCAGTTATCTCTAAGGCTTTTAAAAAATCACCGGTACCTGCTAACCCTGAAGCATAGGACAACCAAAAGGGTTTAAAATAGGTAAGGTCTATGAATTGTGCTCTTTTAAAACAGACTACGCTATACGGGTAATTTTTAATTTCTAATTGCAATCTCCCTAGCGCTATCCAGGCATCTGCATAATTTTCGTCGGCTGCTGTGGCTTCTTGCAAAAGTGCAATCGCTTCCTTTGATTGATTTTCATTGGCTTTTTGAAAAGCTTTTTGATATAGTTGTACTGCCTTTCTACTTACCTTATCTGGATTGTAAGCTTGTGAAGCGCCAATCATCGGCAGCAGAAAATAAATAGTACAAACTATTGCCAATTTCATGCTCATGGAATATTCAAATATTTGTGCACTTGTAAGCTTAGCTCCCATGTTGGATTCTCTTTGATAAAATCCAAAATTAGGGGGGTAATTTTTTCACGGTTACTCCATTCAGGTTGAAGGTAAAGCTTACAGGTTTGGTTAACTTTTTTTGCGTGTTCAGTGGCCCAATCAAGGTCACTGCTATGATACACCACCACTTTCAATTCATGGGCAGCAACAAGTACTTGATCAAGCGGAGCTTTAAATTTTTTAGGAGATAAGCAGATCCAATCCCAATGCCCAGACAAAGGGTGAGCCCCTGACGTTTCAAGATGTGTAGCGATTCCTTGTTCTCGCAGCAGTGTAGTTAAGGTTCCTAATTCATGCATCAGTGGTTCGCCCCCTGTTATTACCACTAGTTGTGCCGGCGTTTTTTTAACGGCTTCCACAATAGTTGAGGGGGAGTAGTGGGGGTGTTTGGTTGCGTCCCAGCTTTCTTTTACATCACACCATACACAGCCAACATCACAACCTCCCAGTCGTAAAAAATAAGCTGCTTTTCCCTGATGAAATCCCTCACCTTGTAGGGTGTAGAAGTGTTCCATTAAGGGAAGCGTATTGGTAGGGAAGGTGCCTTGCATAAGTAATAAACGTAAACTCGAATATATTAGTGCCGCTGGTTGCAGGCTTGAAATGTATTTTTTAGTAATGCCGCAATGGTCATTGGACCCACCCCGCCGGGAACAGGGGTTATCCAACTGCAGTGCGGTGCAACAGTTTCAAAATCCACATCTCCCAATAAACGAAATCCTGATTTTTTGGACTGGTCAATTACTCTGGTGATCCCTACATCAACAACTATAGCTCCCTCTTTTACCATGGAGGCTTGTAAAAAAGCGGGTTTTCCCAATGCAGCTATGATGATATCAGCTTGCTTACAATGGCTTTCTAAATTTTTGGTTTTTGAGTGACAAAGTGTAACTGTGCAATTGCCAGGCTGGCTATTTCCGCTGAGTAAAATACTCATGGGTCTTCCAACAATATTGCTACGCCCAATAATCACAGCGTGCTTACCAGCTGTGTCGATTTGATAGTGTTCCAACAATAACATAATTCCATAGGGAGTTGCGGGTACAAATCCTGGTTGTCCTTGCACTAGCTTCCCTAAATTCACGGGATGAAAACCATCCACATCCTTTGTTGGGTCAATCGCTTTTATCACTTCCTCTTCCCTAATATGTGCTGGGAGTGGAAGTTGCACCAGTATGCCATCCACGGAAGGATCATTATTTAACGCATCAATTTTTTCCAATAATTGTGTGGAACTAATAGATGTATCAAAGCGAAGTAGGGTAGAGGTAAACCCTGTTTCCTCACATGCTTTTACTTTGGCAGCAACATAGGTTGCACTCGCTCCATTGTCACCAATTAAGATGGCTGCCAAGTGGGGTGCTTTTTTTCCAGCGGCTACTTGTTTTTGAACAGCTTTTTTCAGCTCTTCTTTTACAGCCTGTGCTGCCAATTTTCCATCCAAAATTTTCATGCGGCAAAATTAGCATCAATTTGTAGTATTCTTCTCAGCTAATCTTGATTCTTTCTCTTGTCTCTACGCCCATGGCCAGTTAAACTTGGTCCGTGCACAGCAAATTCTTAAAACTAGGGCAGGTTATTTTTTGCTTGTTTCCCTTTTTTACTAGTTCCGCTTATTCGCAATTTGGCAATCATGCGGCCTTTCAATGGATGCAAACTATTGAATTGGATACAACATTGTCTGTTAATCCTGGAGCGGCACTTCGCTACCCGGGTATCCCCATCAAGAAATTATCAGTCACGCAACTTTCCTATTACCGATTGATGGAATTTAAAAATTGGCACCAGTTGTCGGTTATGGCAAAACGACAACTGGAGTCAACTACTATGTTGTTGGCCTTCTCAGCAGAAAAAATCCCTGCTGTTTTTTCTTCACAACTCAGTTTTCAATTCTCTCGGTTTTTGGGGGAGAATTATGCTGCGGGTGTACAAATGGGCTTATTGAAAAAGCAATTTCATTTTTATCGACCCGTATTAATTCCTTTTGCACAAGTTGGGGGCTGGACAACATTTTCTCCTGAGCTTAAATGTGCAATGACAATTGGTTTTTCAAAACAGGAAGTAGCCAGGGAATGGAACCATTTACCAGCCGTTGTGCTACTACGTTGTATTACTTCCTGGAAGTTATCAAATACATTTTCGGCTTCACTGCAATTAGAAAAGTTAACGGGCCTTCCATTTTTTTGGCAAGGGGATCTATTATTGAAAGCAGGCACTTCAATAGCAATAGCATTTGCTTATAGTCCCAACCCGGAATGGTGGCGCTTGCATTTTCAATTTCCTGGAAAAAAGGTCAATGTTACTATTTCAATTGGTTTTCAACCAATGCTCGGTACGCAATCAGGTCTTACTGCAGTATTTTAAATAATTGCGTTATGAATTCTATTACGCTGTTCAGTTGCACCATTTTATTATTTTCTTATTCGTTTTGTTTCATAGCACATGGGCAGTCCGCAGTTGGATCAACAGATCCATTCCAATTTTTACTTGAAACCAATGATTTGATTGGGGAGGAAGAAATTGACTCCTCGCTTCATTTTAATTATCAAAATCTAAAGTTTGATTTAAATAAAGTGGAGCGATTACAATTGGATTCTTTAGGGTTGTTAACAGCAAAACAGATTGAGCATTTTTTTCAATATCGCAAGAGCTTTGGCCCATTTCTGGATATTCATGAGCTGCAAGCAATTCCGTTGTGGGATCCTATAACAATCGCGCGTATTATAAGATGCGTTGCTGTATTCCCAAGAGAGTGGTATCAATCACCCCTTGCATTAAATAGCCCTGCACTATCGTCACTTACCATCCGATGGCGCCCTCCTGTACAAAATCAAGCAGTGGCAAATTCGGTGGCAGCTTGGACAGGTGATGCAAATTATTTGAGAGTTACTTATCGATACAGTGCTTCTTTTTTAAAACTTGGGATTACTGCCGAGAAAGATCCTGGAGAATTATGGATTAATACGCGTACTAAACTTCCTGCGGATTATTTAAGTGCTTACATCTTGGTGAATGGTAAGGGTAAAGTGAAGAAATTACTATTGGGAGATTTTACTGTAAATCTAGCGCAGGGTTTAATTCAATGGCAAGCGATGAGTTTCAGAAAAACACCTCAACTTGTCTTACTTAAAAAAAGTTCACTAGTATTTCAACCCCACAGAAGTAGTAATGAGTTTAACTTTCACCGTGGAGTAGCTATGCAATTTCAGCATAGGTCTCATTCACTTTCATTATTTTTTGGGTCCAAGCGCTTATCAGGCAATTTAGGCTTCTTGGAAGTAAGCAATCAGCTTGGGATTACTTCCTTCAACACTGCGGGCTACCATCGTACCACTGCAGAAATTAATAGCCAAGGTAATCTTTCTCAATTGGTAGGGGGTGGTCGATATGGGTTTAAACGCGGTATGTTTTCCAGTGGTGCAAATCTTGTTCTATACCGGTTTAGCTTGCCCCTCATTCCCACAGCAAGGGCCTACGATAAATATGCTATTCTGGGAAAAAACTGGATCAATATGAGCATGGATCTAGGTTATACCTACAAAAACTTTCATTTTTTTTCCGAGCAGGCAATAGATAAAAATTGTTCCTGGGCAGGCTTAGCAGGCTTGTTAACAAATGTTACAAAAGCTATCGAGTTTGGATTTTTATGCAGGACTTATACAAAGTCATTTCAAAGTTTATATTCCAACGCAATTGCAGAGGGCACCTTGCCTTCCAACGAAAAGGGACTTTTTTTTAGCTTGAATGCGCGTTTGAGTAACGCAGTAAGCATTCAAGTTTTTACGGATCATTTTTATTTTCCCTGGCTTCGATACTTGATTGATCAACCCTCAAGAGGAGTTGAACAATTCATTCAATTAAATTATCAGCCGGATAAAGTGTCAACGATTTATTTCAGATTTAGAAAGGAGCAAAAAATGCAAACTGTTTCTGATGCAGTTGCTTTATCCCCCATTGAGGGATCCTCACTTATTGGGCGATATCATTTCAGATTCCAGGTAGAGCAGGTTGTATCAAAATCTCTAAAGTGGTCAACTCGTTTGGAAAGATCCTGGTTGAAAAAGATTTTAAATTCAACGGCAGGTACTACCAACGGTTCTCTGGGTTATTTCCAATTAGGGTTTCAGCCTTTTGCCAAAAAAGTGCTAAAGGGAACAATTCGCCTCTTAGTTTTTGATACAGATGATTATCAATCAAGAATCTATGCATTTATCCCCCAGGCAAGTGGCGGTTATCAGCTGGGGCAGTATAGCAATTCAGGTAGGGAAATGCTTTTAAATATTGAAAATGAATTCTTTAGGATCTTTTCCTTGCAGAGTTCTATTGTCGGGACTAAAGAGGGCAAATCCAAACCTTTTCTTTGGCGTTTTTGTGTGCAGATTAGCCTGAAATTCCACGAATTAGCCACTACAAAATTTTATAACACATTTTAACTCTTTGTTAAAAAAAAGGTTATCTTGCCGCAGCAATCGTTAGCACCAAGTTGTCTCAATTGTTATCGATTTGAACCAAAAAAAGTCAGTTCGCACTGACTTTCAGCGTAGTTTAAAATTAAAAATTAACGTCAACATGAGAAAATTCGCATCACTGTTCACCATGTTAATGCTAACTGTAGCATTGGCATTTGGTCAGGCTCGTACAATCACAGGTACAGTAGTAGATGAAAATGGGGTTGCTATACCAGGAGCCTCAGTCCAATTGAAAGGAGACCGCACTGGGGTTGCTGCTGACAATACGGGTACATTCCGTCTGCAGGCTAAAGCCGGAGATGTTTTGTTAGTGTCAGGAGCTGGCTTAGAACCTACTGAATTTACAGTTGGATCTGACAATTCTGTTCGTATTCAAGCAAAACGTTTTGTGGCTGCAGGAACTGAGGTTGTTGTAACCAGTGGCTATGGAATCCGCAAAAGTCTTCGTAACCTTTCCAACAACGCCCAGGTTGTCACTTCTGAGCAATTGAATACAATTCGTCAGACAAACTTGAATAATGCCCTTGCTGGAAAAGTTTCCGGTATCCAAGTTAGAAGTCAGTCATCTGCAAAATTGGGTAGTAATGGTAGTATCCGTCTTCGTGGTGAGTCTGGTTTCGGCGGTGGACAAGGCATCTTATACGTTGTTGACGGAACAATTCTTCCAAATCCTAATGACATCAACTTAGATGATATTGAAGACGTAACTGTCCTGCAAGGCCCTGCCGCTGCAGCTATTTTCGGTCCTCAGGGAGCTGGTGGAGCCATCGTAATGACTCTAAAAAGAGCTAAAAAAGGTCAAAAAGGAATTGGCGTTGACGTCAATCTTGGTGTTCAAAATGATAAAGTTTACATTCTCCCTAACTACCAGAATTCTTATGCAGGTGGTGGAGTAGGTGATTTAATTAAGTATACTTGGCAGCCCGGTCATCCAGAATCCTGGAAGCGCTTGGATGGCAAATATTATCACGACTATGCTGATGATGCTAGCTGGGGTCCCCGCATGGTAGGGCAGGAATACATTCCTTGGTACTCTTGGTATGATGGCCATCGTTATTCTGGCACTACCGCTAAGTTATTACCTCAGCCAAATAATGCACGTGATTACTACAATACAGGTGTTATGCTTAACAACTCGGTTAGCATTTCAAAAGCAACTGACAACAGCAATATCCGTATGTCCTTTGGTAACATCGATCAGAAAGGTTTGATTCCTCAATCTTCTTTGAAGAAAAATACTTTCAGTACAATCGCTACAGTTGAAGTGACGGATCGTTTGACTGCCTCTTTAAACTTTAACTATATCACCCAAATTGTACGTGGAGAATTTGATGATGGTTACGCCAACCAAACAACGGGGTCATTCAATCAGTGGTTCCACCGAAACTTGGATATGGATATCATGAAAGAACTAAAAGATGTTCGCACTCCAGGTGGTATCATGGCTAGTTGGAATCACTTGAATCCGACCGCCTATAACCCCTCAAATACGCGTCCTTTTTATGCTGGTAACTACTGGTATAACTTCTATACCTACTTTGATCACATTAAGCCAGTTACGCAGACTGATCGCTATTATGGTGATATCTCACTCTCCTATAAAATAAGTGAGAGCTTAAGAATAAAAGGCACTTATCGCAAGCAAAACAACAACATTTGGAGCGAGCAAGTAATTACTTCCGATTTGCAGCAGAGCGCTACACAGTCTGGCTACATTGCCTCTTATAGCACCTCTACTTCCAACTCTAACAGAACTAACATGGAGTTGTTGATCTCTTACAATAAAAAGATTGGTGAATTTAATATTGGTGCAACCGGTGGTACAGATATCCTTCGTCAGTTGATAAAGGGTAACTCTGCAAACACTGTAAACGGCCTTAATGTTCCCAACTTGTTTACAATTGGTAACTCTAAGGATCAGCCCAGCGTTGGAAACTCACGCAGTGACTACCGCTACAGTGCCATTTACGCAACTGGTAACGTTACTTGGAGAAACTACTTGACAGCTGACTTTACATTACGTCAAGACTGGATGTCTGATTTGCCTCCTGCAAAATCTTTCATCGTGTCCAAGTCTGCGGGTATGTCCTTTATCTTTAGTGAGCTTCTGAAATGGCAGCCGCTCAGCTTCGGTAAACTCCGTGCCACCATTGGTGAAATTCCAACTGGTATCGGAACGTATGTATATCCTGGTTTTGCCTATGGAGTAGGTTCTGTACAATGGAATGGTAATTTCTTGATGTCAACTCCTGACCAGTTAGTAGATCCCAATATCCGTGGATCTGTCACACGTCAGCGTGAAATTGGGATCGATTTACGATTCTTGAAGAACCGTGTTGGTGCCTCGGTTACTTATTGGACTGGAGATGACAAGGATTTCCCAACCTCCATTCCTATTAATGGCACAAGCGGTTACACAAGTCTTCGCACTAATGCTGGTTTGATTACCAAACGCGGATACAACATCCAAGCTATGG
>Ga0194133_10003912_pt1 | contig 20582 bp, 20 predicted proteins | sample TA2KigOf40mmetaG_FD_155448 | JGI IMG/M metagenome (GOLD analysis project Ga0194133, IMG submission 155448) | Freshwater microbial communities from Lake Tanganyika, Tanzania - TA2015055 Kigoma Offshore 40m | ecosystem: Environmental > Aquatic > Freshwater > Lake | place: Tanzania: Lake...
TGGTGCGCCCGTAGGGATTCGAACCCCAAACCTTCTGATCCGAAGTCAGATGCTCTATCCAGTTGAGCTACGGGCGCAATACTTGCTGAGTAAATTTTACTTAACTATGACCATCAAACAAACTTGTAACTGAGCCATCCTCAAAGACCTCTTTGATCGCACGTGCTAGTAATGGCGCAATTGAAAGCACTGTCAGATTATCAAAGCGATTTTCTTCAGTAATCGGCAGGGTATTGGTCACTACCACCTCTGAAACTCGAGATTTTTTCAATCGATCAATTGCTGGCCCAGAAAAGACGGCATGGGTGGCCGAGATAATTACATCCTTTGCCCCAGCATCTATTAATGCATCTACCGCTTTAGTTACCGTGCCAGCGGTATCAATCATGTCATCGATTACCACACAGGTCATTCCCTTAACATCACCAACAACTTTGCCCACAGTTGCCTCATTTGGAACTCTTGGATCTCGAGTTTTATGAATAAAGGCGATACTGCAACCACCTAACAACTCACTCCAACGCTCTGCAACTCTAACTCGACCAGAGTCTGGTGAGACTATAACCAAATTCTTTCGATCCACCTTGCTGCCGACATAATTTGTTAGCAAGGGAAGAGCAAATAGGTGATCAACTGGGCCATCAAAAAAACCTTGAATCTGGGATGTATGAAGATCTACACACATTAAACGATCTGCGCCAGCACTCTTAAACAGGTCAGCCAACAATCTAGCTGAGATTGGCTCACGGCCTCTATGTTTTTTATCCTGTCGAGCGTAACCATAAAATGGCAAGACCACCGTAATTCGTTTTGCTGAAGCACGCTTTAACGCATCAACCATTATTAACTGCTCCATGATTTGTTTATTTACTGGCGCACTGTGGCTTTGGATTACAAACGCATCACTACCACGAACACTCTCTTCAAATCTGATAAAGATTTCACCATTTGCAAAGTCATATGCAGATGTTGGGGTAATTGGGATTCCGAGCTCGGCTGCTACCTCATCTGCTAACTCTGGGTAGGCCCGGCCTGAAAATAGGCGCAAACTTTTTTCGGAGGTTAAGCGAATCTCGTTCAGTTTAGCTTCCCCCTCACTGTGGTGAATCTAGGTTAACTCTACTAGAAATTACCTACTCTTTTGCCCCAGCTTTTTTTGCTGCTGCTGCAGATTTACTATCTTTTCGTTTTTTAAGTACCCATCCCAAGATATTTACCTGGCGAGCGCGACCAATTCCAATCGCACCTGCTGGCACATCCTCATTGATCACCGATCCTGCTGCGGTATAGGCACCATCTCCCACACTTACTGGTGCAACAAGCATGGTGTCACTTCCGATTCTGACATGATCGCCAACCTTGCTTTTATGTTTACTCTCGCCATCGTAATTAACAAATATGGTGGCAGCGCCAATATTGCTCTCTTTACCGATCTCAGCATCTCCCACATAAGAAAGGTGGGCAACCTTTGTTCCCTCACCAACTGTGGAGTTTTTAATCTCAACAAATGCACCTGCTTTGCTCTCATTTGCTAAGACAGTTCCTTTGCGTAAGTAGGTAAATGGCCCAACCTTGGCATCCTTACCAATCTTAGATTGGGTGCAATTTGATTCAATAACCTTAGCTCCTGCTTCAACGATACAATCATCCAGGCTGGTGCGAGGACCAATCACAGCACCTGACTTAATTACAGTTTTACCTGAGATGGCAGATCCTGGGTAGATCACCACATCAGATTCAATCTCAACCCCATGATCAATCCAGGTGGTGGCCGGATCCACAATAGCAACACCATTTAACATATGTTGGTTATTAATTCGATCTCGCATTATTGCGCAAACCTCTGCTAATTGGGTGCGATCATTAATTCCAAGCGTCTCTGTGTAATCATTTGATAACACCGCATATGATTTTTTACCAGCTGCATTTATTAAGCTGATTACATCAGTTAGGTAAAGTTCGCTTTGGGCATTATTACTCTTTAGATTCTTAATCACATCTTTTAGTAAAGAAAGATCAAATAAATACACCCCAGTATTGATCTCATCAACCTCTTTTTCTAACTCTGAGGCATCTTTTTCCTCAACTATCTTTAAAATCTGATTATCATCACCTCGAATTACTCGACCATACCCAGTTGGATCTGGCAGTATCGCGGTTAAAACTGATGCGCTCTGCTTTTCCTTTTGATGCACCTGCACAAACTCAGAGAGTGTTTGATGGGTAAGTAGTGGAGTATCTCCTGCCAAGATCAGAACAGTGCCATCACCTTTATGCTCAGCCAGCGCTAATTGCGTAGCACCACCGGTGCCATCTCGTTTTTCTTGAAATACTGTTTTTGCCTTTGGTGCCACCTGTCCTAGATGCTCAACTACCTCATCCTTATTAGCACCAACTACCACTGTTAGATTCTTAGCCTGTAACTTTTCAACTGAGCTTAGTAAATTTTCGATAACCGATCTGCCTGCGACCTTGTGCAGCACTTTAGATTGTTTAGATTTCATTCGCTTGCTATCGCCAGCGGCGAGGATAATTACAAGTGATAGATCACTCATCCCTTACCCCCCTTTTACTTGGTGGCTCCGCCACCAGGTATCGATCCTGGACCCTGAGCTTCAAAGGCTCATGTGCTAGCCACTACACAATGGCGGAACCTGAATTATCCCTTATAACTGGTTAAATTAAAAACTTTCAATTATTCGTGCGCCATGAGTAGGTCCATTTGCTCTAACAACAGAGGAAACAACCCCACTACTGCTTAATGCAACGGTTAAATCCATTGCATGATCATCATCTGATACTAAAAATGCAACTGTTGGTCCTGAGCCAGAGACAATCCCACCAAGTACACCGTAATCAACACCAACATCTAATACCAATCTAAGTGCTGGCCGTAGTGAACAAGCTGCAGGCTGTAACTCATTTGTTAAAGCTTTGCCTAATGCTTTGGCATCTCCGGCTCGTAATGCTTGCATTAACTGCTCGCTTACAACAGGAGCAGCTATTGATAATCCTTCACGAAGTCGATCACACTCTTGATATACAGCAGGGGTTGATAACCCTTGGCCAGAGAGTGCAAGTACCCAGTTGTAACTTCCTTTTGCTAATGCTGGGGTGATCTGATCTCCACGTCCTGTGCCAATTGCAACACCACCACAAATTGAAAATGGCACATCAGAGCCAATCTTGCTGCCCACAGATTCCATCTCATCTCTAGAAAGACCAAGCTCAAATAAAGAATCTAGGCCAACAATCACACCTGCTGCATCAGCACTTCCGCCTGCCATCCCAGCAGCAACTGGAATCTCTTTTTTTAACTTTATTGTTAAATCCTTTGGCAGATCATAATTTGCAATCATTAACTGCGCCGCTTTAACCGCTAGGTTTGAATTATCCACTGGCACACCAGTTGAGGTTTGACCTGAGATGCTAATTTTAATTCCATCATTTTCAGCAGCTGTTGCAACGGTGACATCATCAAATAAGGAGATGGCTTGAAAAACGGTGGTCACCTCATGGAAGCCATCACTGCCTAATGGTCCAACAGATAATTGCAGATTTATCTTGGCCGGAACCCGGGCGGTAACTCCTCTTGATTTCATACCCTAGAGCGTATTGGTTACTTAACTTACTTGGTGGAATTGTGCTTAATTAATTGTTGGCCAATTTGGTAAAACTTACCAATATCAAGCGCCTCACCACGAAGTGTGGGATCGACCCCAGCTGCGATCAAACTCTCCTCAGCATCATTAAATAAAACCGACACAGCAGAACGCATCATTTTCCGACGTTTTGCAAAGGCTTTATCTATTACTGAAAATGTAGCGATTCGATCCTGTTCATTGCCAATTGGTTTGTGTCGAACAAATTTAACCAATGATGAGTCCACATTTGGAATTGGCCAAAAAATAGATCTGCTAACGGATCCTGCCAACTCCAGATCCGCCCACCAATTAACTTTTGCAGTAGGTGAGCCATACTCCTTGCTATTTGGCTTTGCTGCCAAGCGATGTGCTACCTCACTTTGTACCATTACCACGCCACGATCTATTGATGGAAAGAGTTGTAACATATTAAGTAATACTGGAACTGAAATGTTATAGGGAAGGTTTGCTACCAATACCGTTGGTTCAACTGGCAATTTGTTTATCTGCATCGCATCTTGGTTTATCACTACTAGTTTTTTGCTATCAAAACCATGATTAGCCGCTGTTATTGGCAATTGATTGGCTAGTCGATCATCGATCTCAACTGCTACTACTTGGATGGCTTTTTCTAAGAGAGCTAAGGTGAGTGAGCCAACTCCTGGACCAATTTCAAGTGCTATATCAGTAGATTGCACTACTGCAAGTTTTACAATTTTGCGGCAGGTGTTTGCATCAACTACAAAATTTTGACCTAATTTCTTTGTTGGCTTTAGATTTAACTGCTCTGCAATCTCTCTTATTTCGACAGCACCAAGCAAATTGCTCACTTTAAAACTTTCCAAAGATGCGTTCGGCATTTTCTGAGATTGCACCAGCTAGATAATCAACAGATTCATTCCTTAAGTCAGCAATCACTCTTAAGGTATTTGGAATTTGGGCAGGTGTGTTTAATGCTCCTCGATTTGGCATTGGGGCAAGAAATGGTGAATCTGTCTCCACCAATAGCTGTTCTACTGGAACTAGTGCTGCTGCCTCTCGAAGTTGTGGTGCATTTTTAAATGTCACTGTTCCTGCAAATGAGATAATGTAATTGTTTGCAATGCACTCTTTGGCCATTTGAGCATCCCCGGAGAAACAATGAAAAATTGTGTTTTCAGGTGCACCCTCTTGGATTAACAGATCAAGTACAGCTCTGTGTGAATCACGATCATGAATCACCAGGGCTTTCTTATGTTCCTTAGCCATTTTGATATGTCGGGCAAATGAGTACTTTTGTCTATCACGTAAATTCTCTGGGGTGCGAAAGAAGTCCAAACCAGTCTCGCCAATCGCCCTGACTCTTGGATTAGCCGCTAACTCACCTATGAGTTTTAAATCTTTTTCTAAATCCTCAACTACTGGTGCTTCATTTGGGTGCAATGCAACTGCAGCCACAACCTGTCCAATAAAACTTTCAGCACACTTAACAGACCAGATAGATTGTTCGGCTGAGTAGCCAACTTGAACAACTCGATCTATGCCGACTGAGACCGCCTCATCTAAAGTTTTTTTAATTAATGGTGAATCTGGTTCACTATTATGGATTAACTCAAGATGTACATGTGAATCAACTGTTTTAGTTTTTAACGGTTGTGGTAGTGGTCCAGGCTTTCGATCAAGATCGCGGTTATGACGATCTGCCATAAATTACTTTGCCTCTTCTAATCTTGGGAATAAAACATCTGTTTTTGTAACAGTACTTCCTGGTGGTAGCTGTCCCCAGTTTGAAAGCTGATCAATTCTTTGGGATGATATATCTCCAAGCTTTTCGCTAGCACCCAAACTTGCCCACAACTTTGCAGTTACTTCAGGCATTACTGGGTGAAGTAAAACCGCCAGAGCACGAAGTGATTCAGCGGTGTTGTATAAAATCTCATCTAATTCAGCTTTTCTGCCAGAATCCTTTGCAACTACCCAAGGCTCAGACTCTGTCACGTAACCATTTACTCGTTTACAAAAATCCATAATGGCATTAATGCCGCCTTGGAAATCCAGATCACAGATTGATTTATCAGCATTTTTGACAGTGTCAGCAAGCAAAGAGGCGAGCTCAGAATTTTTGGCAACAGAAGGAATCTTGTTACCACAGTACTTTTCAATCATTGCAATTAATCTTGAGGCTAAATTTCCAAAATCATTTGCTAATTCGCTGGTGTATCTTGCTGCCATATCCTCCCAGGAAAATGAACCATCACTTCCAAAGGGAATTGCCTTTAAGAAGTAATATCTAAAAGCATCAACACCAAAATCCTTGGTGATATCAATTGGAGCAATACCAGTTAACTTACTCTTTGACATCTTTTCGCCACCAACTAACAACCAGCCATGAGCGAATATCTTTTTAGGTACAGCAACCCCTGCTGCCATCAACATGGCTGGCCAGATAATTGCGTGAAAGCGCAAAATATCTTTACCAACTAAATGCACATCAGCTGGCCAGGTTGAGGCAAATTTCTTTCCACCCGGTGAGGTTGGTCCATCGCCTAAACCAACCGCAGTTGCATAGTTAAGTAAGGCATCAAACCAAACATATATAACCTGCTTGGTATCCCACGGTACTGGAATACCCCAATCAAATGTGGAGCGAGAGATTGAAAGGTCTCTGACCTCACCTTCTAGAAATGAAACTATCTCATTTCGAGCACTCTCTGGTTGACATGCAGTGGGATTAGCTTTGTAGTAATCAAGAAGTGGTTGGCGAAAAGCGGAGAGTTTAAAAAACCAGTTATCTTCACTGAGCATTTGAACTGGCTTAGAGTGAATTTTGCACTTGCCCTCATCTAAATCACCAGGCAATTTAAACTCTTCGCAACCAATGCAGTATGGCCCTTCAAATTTTCCGGCATAGATATGGCCAGCATCTTTAAGGCTTTGTAGAAAACGTTGCACTCGGTCGGTATGTCTGGCCTCAGTAGTTCTGATGAAATCATCATTGGCTATGTTTAAATCTTTCCAAACTGGCTTCCAAGCGGCCTCAACTAATTTGTCACACCAATCTTGTGGTGAGCTGTTATTTGCCCGGGCGGTGTTTAAAACCTTTTCACCATGCTCATCGGTTCCTGTTAAATACCAAACTGATTCACCTTTTTGGCGATGCCAGCGAGTTAAAACATCACCTGCCACAGTGGTATATGCATGACCGATATGTGGAGCATCATTTACATAGTAAATCGGGGTAGTTAGGTAAAAAGATTTTTCAGCCATGATCAGATCTTATCCTCACCCTTATTAGTAACCATGGCATCAAATACAACTCGCTTAGCAACAGCAAATTTCTTCGCTACTTGAGCGATTGCCTCTTTTCTCGATTCACCTTTGGCCTCAAGCTCTAAAACCGTTTCAACAAGTTCTGATTGGTCTATCTGCCGGTCAGCAGGATCAAAGCCTGCAATTACAACAGTTATCTCACCTAGTATCTCTTTAGATTTAGACCAAGTGATTAACTCAGCAATACTGCCACGGACTACCTCTTCATATTGTTTACTCATCTCTCTGCAAATGGCTCCTGCTCGCTCTAATCCAAAGGCGTTGGCTGCATCAAGCAGTGAATCGCAAATTCTGTGAGGTGCTTCAAAAAAGATTATGGTTCGTTCTTGTTCAGCTAGCTCCTCAAACCACTTTGCTCTTGCACCTTGTGTTCGTGGTGGAAAACCCTCAAAGCAAAATCGATCAGTTGGTAATCCTGAGAGCAATAACGCTGTTGTCACCGCACTTGGTCCAGGTAATACTTTAATCTCTACATTAGATTGCAACGCAGCTCTAATTAATCTATAACCAGGATCTGAAATACCAGGAGTGCCTGCATCAGTTGCAACCAATACATCTTTTTGTGACTTAAGAAGATTGGTTAACTCTTCAATTTTTTCACTCTCATTTCCTTCAAAAAATGAGATTACTTTGGCATTGTGTTTGATATTTAAATCTTGGCAAACTCTGGCAAACTTTCGAGAATCCTCTGCCGCCACATAGGCCACCTGTTGGATTACTTGAATCAGATGGGCAGAGGCATCTTTTGAATCTCCGATTGGTAGGCAGGCCAGGATTAACATCTGCTAATTCTCTCAGGTTATTTGATGGCCGATACTCCATCTAGTCTTAGGCTGACCCTATGAGTAAGAGCCGGTTAAGAGAGTTTGCACCTGTCGCTGCAATACTTGGCTTTGCGCTAACCCTTCGACTATGGCGATTAGATCAACCAAAAGGCTACATTTTTGATGAGATTTACTACGCAAAAAATGCCGCTTCACTTATTAGTGATGGTGTTGAGTTAAATGCTCAAGGTGAGGCTGAGTTTGTTGTACACCCACCATTAGGAAAATGGCTAATTGGCTTAGGTATAAAGATTTTTGGCGATAATGAGTTTGGTTGGCGAATCGCAGCTGCAATAATCGGTAGTGCATCGGTCTTATTAATCTATCTGATTGCACAATTACTTTTTAACTCAAGATTTTTAAGTCTCACAGCGGCTGCTTTGTTATCGCTAGATGGCTTACATCTAGTTATGTCTAGGGTGGCACTTCTTGACATTTTTTTGATGTTTTTTATATTGCTTACCTTCTATCTTCTGCTTAAAAATAACTTATGGTTAAGTGGTGTTGCGATTGGGCTAGCCGGTAGTGCTAAGTGGAGCGCTTTCTTTCTGCTTCCGGTTTTGATATTACTGACCATAGATTTAAAGAGATTGAATTGGCGCTCCTGGTTTAGTAGAGCAGGCCAATACATACTGGTGCCGGCTGGAATCTACCTACTTTCCTGGAGTGGTTGGATATTGAGCTCACAAGGTTGGGCAAGACAATCTGGCTCAAATTTTTTATCCTCCCTATGGAGTTACCATCAAGAGATCATGGGCTTTCATCGAGATTTAACCGATGAACATGCTTATGCAGCAAACCCATGGAGTTGGCTGGTGTTAGGCAGGCCTACCTCTTTTTACTATCAAACTCCCGCAAATTGTGGTGCCTCTGCCTGTTCACAAGAGATCTTGGCAATTGGAACACCGATTCTGTGGTGGGTTGGTATCTTTGCAATCGCCACTACCTTTGGATTTTTCATAACACAAGCAGATAAAAGATCAGCCGTTGTTCTAGCAGGTGTGGCCGGCACCTATCTTCCATGGTTTTTCATTCAAAGCCGCACTACTTTTTACTTTTACTCAATTGCCATACTTCCCTTTTTAGTACTTGCAGTAATTAATCTTTTAAATTGGGCTATAGGTAAAGGCTTATCGCGCAGATATGTCTATACCTATCTAGTATTAGTTGCGATTAATTTTGTTTACTTCCTGCCAATTTTGATTGGCTTAGAGATTTCATACTCCGATTGGCTTGCTCGGATGTGGCTACCTAGCTGGATTTAATTACTGATTTACAGCTCTATCTTTATCAGAAGTATTTATCTCAATCTCCTGGTCAAAGAAGTCATCATCTCTGCCAGATAAAGCTTTAACTCGCTCCTGCTCAGCACTCCATTGACCAGTAGTGGTTAGATCAATGATTCGTTTACTTGGCACCGCCTTAGCAGCTGTGGTGTATACAGGTTTTGGTAACTTGGTAGGTTGCCAACCTTTTCGATCCTTTGGCACTACAACTACCCCAGTAATCTCTGGCCGCTCCGAAAATGGAATCCAATGCTCATTACTTCCTTTTTCGGTAACAGGATCAGGAATAACCGTGGTTGAAATCTTACTGTTTGTAATTTTTTCCAATGCTTTTAATCTTCTAGCTTTAAGTTGTGAGGCTACTACCTGTTTACGAACATTAACTACATAAATTAACAAGGCGGTAAGTGGAATTAAAGTGGTAGTGAAATCTAAAAAGCCTATTGATGCAAATATCAAAGCCAACAAACTTAAGGAAAATAAAGAACCAAAAATTAGTTGTCGTTGAAAATAAACTCTGCCTTTGTCTTCACTTCTTGGTTCACTCTTAACACTCGGATTATTATCGGCAACTACCTGCATTGCATTCTTATATCTTTCAATTGCTTTTCCTGAGGTGTCCTCATGTTTACTTAACCACTGGGGTAGGAAATAGGCAGCCCACATGGCAATGATGATTAAGTAGATAAAACCCGAACCCATAAAGCACAACAATAAATGTTAGAGCTTGAAATTAATGGGAAATAAGCAGGTATGTCTTTGAGTTATTCCTATTTTATTTCAGGGTTTTCCTTAACAAATGTAATGTGATTACGCCAATCCCCTGCAATATGAAGGTAGTTATTTCTTGCCCCTTCCAATACATACCCAGCTTTAATTGCAACTTTCTTTGATGCCTCATTTTCAGGCCGAAGGTTAATCTCAATCCGGTGCAGCTTAAGCGTCTGGAATGCAAACTTAGTAAGAAGTTTTACAGCTCTAGTGGTGTATCCACGACTAGCAAACCGTTGATCGATCCAATATCCAATATGAGCTCCACGCATTGCACCAAAAATAATTCCACCTAGAGTTATCTGGCCAATTAATTTTTGTGAGTCATTTTCCCTTAACCAAATTCCTAACGATATTGATCGCAGCGCCCTTATCTCTTTATTTAACGCCATGACCATGCCATAGTAAGAAGGAAGTCGTGAATTACTCTCTATCTTCGGTCTAGTTGCTTCCCATGGTGTTAACCAATCTCGATTTACTGCACGAACAGCGTCCCACTCTGCTTTATCTCTAAACCGAATTGGTTTTAGAGTAATTTCATTATCAATTAATTTTTTCAATGCTGACCTTGGTTTAATTCAATTACTCTGACTAAATCACCTGATGCTAATTTTTCAACTTTTTCACCTACTTCAATCAAGCAGTTAGCAATCGATAAGGTGATTAAAGATTCCTGCGCTTCAAGTGGTGATACCTGACCATCACTATTGATTTCTCCTCTTAAGTATTGCGATTTACCTAAAGGTGAGGTAATTGGCTTACTTAACTTGATCTTCTTACTTGCTGCTGCTGTGACAACACCAGTTAACATTCTTATGATCATGGGTTTAATAAACAACTCTGCTGATAAAAAGTTGCCAATTGGATCTCCGGGTAAAACCACAACTGGGGTTTGGTCTGGACCGATTAATCCAAAACTATGCTTGCTGCTTTCAGCCAAAGCTGGTGTAACTATTGTGATCTGACCTAGCTTTGATATAACTGAGGTAATCAAATCAAAAGATTCATCCTTGGATTCACCACTTATAACTATCAAATCTGCTCGTACTAACTGGTCTTCGATGATTACTTTTAGTTGCTCTGCTGTTTCTGGAATTGTGTGCACTCGAAAAGCATGTGCTCCCACCTCGCGAGCAAAGGTGGTTAAAAACCAGGAGTTGCTCTCAAACTCATCCTCATCATCTGCCAACTTACTTCCAGGCTCAACAAGATCATCACCGGCACTAATTATTACCACCCGAGGGTGTGGTCGACAGGGCAATCTGGCTAGGCCTAAAGATGCAGCAAGTGCTATTTGAGTTGAATCGATCAATTGACCGCTCTTAATTACTGGTGTGCCATCTATCAATAGATCACTCGCCAGGGTTGCCCCATGCGCATCCAAAAGAGGCAGATCCAGTGCAGCCAGTGGCTTACTTAAATTAAGTAGCTGCTCCTGTAAATCAGCGACTGAGATCATTTCATCCATACCTAAACCCTACTTTGCCTAAGCCATAAATTAAGGTAAGGGGCGTGGGTAATAAAGAAAATAAATCAGAACTGCGAATACAGTATCGAAAAGAGAGAGCAGATCGATTTATCGTTGATAGTTGGCTCCATATACTCTCAGCAAAAGAGTTTGAAAATGTTAAAAATGTTGGCTCATACATCTCATATGAGTTTGAGCCAGAAACTAGTGATTTAAATCAAAGATTGATTGCATCTGGAAAGAGTGTATTTCTACCAAAGGTTTTAGATAACAAGGACTTAGCTTGGATTAAGTGGAGTGGTGATATTGCTGATCTTAAAAAGGTTGGTAAGGGGTATGAACCAATTGGTGATGAAGAGTTGGACGTAGATCTTGAAGTCATCATTGTGCCTGCATTACATGTTGATCGAACTGGAAATCGACTTGGCCAAGGTGGTGGCTCTTATGACCGAGTACTTGCACGGAGTAAGGCTTGGAGTATTGCGCTCCTACATCGGGGTGAGTTAACTAGTGAAATACTTCCAGTTGAAGTACATGACCAGAAAGTTAGCGCAGCGGCTACCCCTGAAATTATCGTTAGATTTTAATTAGTTAAAGTATCTAGATTTCTAGCCATCACCAGGCGTTGGATCTGATTTGTGCCCTCATAAATTTGAGTTAACTTTGCATCTCGCATCATGCGCTCTACTGGATAATCGCTTACATATCCATATCCACCTAAAATCTGCACCGCATCTGTTGTCACCTTCATAGCTACATCGGTTGCAAAACATTTACTGGCCGCTGAAAAGAAAGTTAAGTCACTTTCAAATCTTTCACTTTTGACTGCAGCTGCATACGTTAGCTGACGAGCAGCTTCAATCTGCATTGCCATATCGGCCAACATAAACTGCACTGCTTGAAAATCAAAGATTGGCTTACTAAATTGTTGACGTTCATGAGCATACTTTTTTGCAACATCAAATGCCCCTTGGGCAATACCTAAAGCTTGGGCTGCGATTGTGATTCTGGTGTGATCTAAAGTTTTCATGGCAAGTGAAAAACCACTTCCTACCTCACCTAATCTTCGATCATCACTAATTTTTACATTATCAAAATAGACCTCACGAGTTGGTGAACCTTTAAAACCCATTTTCTTCTCATGAGCTCCAAATGAAACTCCTGCATCAGATTTTTCAACAATAAATGCGGAGATTCCCTTTGCACCTTTACCTGGATCAGTGGAGGCTAGAACTGTATAAAACTCAGATACACCTGCATTGGAGATCCATTTCTTGCTGCCAGAGATGACCCAGTTATCGCCATCCTTTACCGCCTTGGTTTTCATGGCAGCCGCATCAGAGCCAGCCTCAGATTCAGATAAGCAGTAAGAAAATCCACTGCCAGCTGCTAATTTGGTTAAATACTTTTTCTTCTGCTCTTGATTGCCAGCAATCATCAATGGCACCGAACCTAATTTGTTCACCGCAGGAATTAAGGATGATGCCCCACAAACTCGAGCCACCTCTTCAATAATGATTACTGCAGCAAGTGCATCTGCTCCTTGACCACCAAACTCAACTGGTACATGTGCAGCTGCTAAGCCAGCAGATTGCAAAGCATCTGCTGCCTCTTGCGGATATCTAGAATTTTCATCAACATCTTGAGCAAAAGGTGCAATCTTTTTTTCTGCCAGCGCACTGACGCTTTCTCGTAGTGCCTGGTACTCAGGACCATACAGTGCTGGCATTTGGGTGTTAGATGACATCTGCATATTCTATTGTGTGTTATCTCGACGGTTTAACTGAGCTAAATACTGGTTATAGAGGGCTAGATCATCTTTTTCACCCATGGCGACTGCTCTATCTGCAGCTCGATCAATTCGTGCCGCCTCTTTTTTATCCTGTCTTATCCACTGGATAAAGGTGGCAATTAATGCAAGCAGGATTGGAATCTCACCCATCGCCCACCCAATAGCACCACCTAATCGTTGATCAGCTAATAAATCAGTTGCCCATGGCCGCTCTAATAATGCAAAGTAGCCATTATCTAGCAAGGTTGAGGCTGACATAATTGAGATTGAGAAAAATGCATGAATACTCATGGCAGCAAAAATAATAATCATCTTTACTATATGCGGGATCTTCCGTGGCATTGGATCGATGCCAATCAACACCTGGAAGAACAATATTCCGGTAAATAAAAAGTGTATTGACATAAAAAAGTGACCGCTATGACCTTGCATTAGATTGCCAAATAATGGGGTGAAGTAAAGTGCAAAAAGTGAACCATCAAAGATCGCCAATGCCACTACTGGATGGGTATAAAACTTAGAAACTTTGGAGTGCAAGATTGCGACAAAGGTGCCGCGAATACCCCGCTCCTGTTCAGTTCGGCCAATTGGTAGTGTTCGCAGAGCTAACGTAATTGGAGCACCAAGCACAATTCCAATTGGTGCAATCATTCCTAGCACCATATGGGAAAGCATGTGGTTGGAAAAGGCAAATCTTGAGTAAACCCCTAAACCACCACTGGTTGCAAAATCTATTGCTGATACCCCTAACGCAAAGGCGATTGTTCTACCCACCGGCCACTTATCTCCACGCCGGCTTAAAACTAAAACACCCTTTATATAAAGTGCGACAGCAAGAATTAATAAACCCAACATCAAACCATCAGCATCATATGCAAATAAAACACGAGAAAATGTTGGTGGCTCTGGCATTTTTATGCCCGTAATCAACAGTCCTGGTGATGAAACAATCTCCCGCTCTGGTGGATTTATAGTTGATAACCAGCTGCCAACAAAAATGGTAGATGCCATAACAAATATCTCAGCCGTGACTAATCTAAAAACTGATGGGTAATCTGACTTAATAATCCACCTTCTGTGTAATGCACCAAAGCCAATTAAAATTATCGCCAAAAATATTTTTAGCAAAGTCACTGCGCCATATTTACTCTGCCATGCTGAGATTGAATCTAATCTAGTCCAAGCGGTGGCTGCACCAGTTAACACAACTGCTATCGCACTCCAAAGTGCAATCTCGCTAAATCTTGGTAATGCCAGTAACTTATTTGCTTTGGAGAGCTGGGTTAATCCAAACAGACCTCCAACCCAAAAACTAAGTGCAATTACATGGACCACCAATGCACCGATTGCCAGTGCATGGTAGCCAGATGTACTGCCATGACTTTGAAATACCGGTGCGGTTATTGCTACCAGTGAGACTAAAAGTGCTACATAAGCAGAGATAACTTTCTTGAGAGAAATCATAAGCACTAATGCAATGCAAAGCATTTGTATTAAATAGCTTTTTCCAATTGAAGTTTGCGTCAGATATGAGCGAATGACTGTTTGGTCAAAGGAGGCTGAAAGTGGTTGCTCAAGCAAGTATGCAATCTGAATCAGAATGTGAACAAAGGTTGATAAAAGCCATACAAAAATCAGGGCTTTAGCTTTGCTAATTAATCTGAAGTTTTGAACCTTACCTTTTACATCTAAATCCAAAAAAGCTATTGCGATCAGTAAGCCAATCCCAAGAACACCAATTAATTCCATTAAGCCTTTAGCTAGTGGTGAGGCTATCTCAATCAAATCAACACCAAAACTACTTCACAATTTTTTTGCTACTGCTGCTGTTTTTCTTAGGCTGTCTTGACTTTGCTGGTGTTTTAAAAGTTTTTCTTGCATACCGTGACAGAAAGATCAGGGTCAAGAATGCAAAGACCATTAATCCAATTACAAAAAAATCGGTAATTCGATTAGGTGATTTGGTTAGAACTTCCTCTGTGGCTGGAGCAGGTGTAGCTACTGCAATCTCACCTGGTGCGTTATATAAGAATGTAAAAGATCCAGTCATTGGTGGTTGATCAATCGCCATTAGCGTGTAAGCAACTGTATAAAGTCCTGAAGTTGTTAAAGGTTTTAATCCAACCATCAATACCGCGCCTTGGACTTGTAGGGAGCCATCATCAACTCTTACACCTTTGGCGTCGGTAACCGTCATCTCATTAGCTCCGGTTGCTAAATCTGCACTTGCCTTAATAGTTACAGCAGTTGGAGCAATACTGAGAACTGAGCCAGCAGTTGGTGAGGTCGTAACAATTGAGGTTGCCCAAACATTTGATGGAAAGGTGATGCCAAGCAATAACGCTGTTAAAACAATCTGCAGATACCTCTTCACGTTTCTCCAACCGGTGAGTTCGCTCTTACCTTCCCACTTGCTTAAGATTACTCCTATGCCGACCTATGAATATCTGTGCAATAAGTGTGAGCACGCCTTTGAGGCTGTGCAATCTTTCACAGAACCAGCCATCCAAAACTGTCCTCAATGTAAAGGTGCGGTGAGAAAGGTTTATAACAATGTTGGGGTTGTTTTCAAGGGCAGTGGATTTTATAAGACTGATTCAAGAACAACGCCCACCACAAAAAGTGATACGCCAACTGCAAAAACTGAGAGCACATCTACTCCAAAAGCTGAAACTGCCACTTCGACTAAAACAGAGAGTAAAACTCCACCAAAAAGTAGTGAGTAGTTCTTATCAATGATGCGGCGGTTTATCTTCGGCAATCTCCACATCTCGATTTGAATCCACCTCTAGATCAATCTCATCACTTGTAATTTTTGGAAGCAGTTGGTGATTAACTTCACCAATAGATTTTGGCTTATCTTTTTTATTCTTTGGGTTGTTACTCATTAGAATATAAGTCTACCTGCTTTTACTGATGCAAAAAGAATAGGTCAAAATGTTTGAAAAATTAGGTTCACTTATAGTTAAACGCAAGCGACCTATTTTTATATTGTTTTTAGTAGCCATTTTTTCTGCTGGAGCAATCGGTACCTCCGTCTTTGGCAAACTAGATAGTGGCGGTTACAACGATCCAAAGAGTGACTCTGCAAAAGCATTTGAGTATTTGACTGATGTGTTTAAGGTCAAAGATCCGGCTGTGGTTTTAGTGGTGGAAACTCCTAATGGAGTTACTGACCCTACTGCTGTTGCTACTGCTACCAAACTTGAATCAAAGCTTAAAAATGAAGTTGGGGTCGGTTCAACTTTGTCTTATTGGAGTGCTGGCGGTGCGCCAACGTTGAAGAGTTCAGATGGTAATTCAGCCTTTTTATTTCTTTATAGTGAAGATGTTGAGTGGGATAACGTTCAAGGTTTAGGTAAGCGAATTCAAGAAAAGTATGAAGGAAAATTTGAAAACTTAACCATTTACGCCAGTGGTACTGGGGTGTTTGCCCACGCAATTAATACCAAAATTGCAGATGACTTAAAGCTATCTGAGGCAATCTCTATTCCGCTTACCTTCATTTTGTTGGTATTTGTATTTGGCGGTTTAGTTGCCAGCTCAATGCCACTAATTGTTGGGGTATCAGCAATTTTAGGTTCACTATTTGTTATTTACTTACTAACCCTTGTTACTGGCGTGAGTGTTTTTGCCTTAAATCTAATCACCGGATTGGGGTTAGGACTTGGAATTGATTACTCATTATTGATTGTAAATAGATTTCGTGAAGAGCTGCATGCTGGAAAGTCATTAGATGAGGCGATAAAAAAGACTGTAGCAACCGCTGGTAAAACTGTTTTTTACTCAGGACTGACGGTGGTAATTACCTTAGCTGCTTTGATGTTATTTCCATTAATGTTCTTGAAATCCTTTGGATATGCCGGCGTTACTGTTGTAATCATGGCGGTGCTGGGGGCTTTGATTGCACTACCTGCACTACTTGCAATACTTGGTAAGAGAATTGATAAAGCAGTGGTTCGAAAAGGAGCATTAAAACCCAAGGAAGATGGTCGTTGGGCACAAACTGCAAGATTTGTTATGCGCAAACCAGTTTCAGTTGTGGTCCTAAGCCTTGTGATTCTTACCGTACTTGCTGCGCCGATAAAAAATATTGTGTTCTCCCAAGTTGATTCCCGAGTTCTACCTGCCAGCAATCCAGCTGCATATGCTGCACAGTTGATCACTGAAAGATTTCCTGGGCAAGAGGGAAACCCAATTGAAATTATTATTCCAACTGGCGCAAATAAAATTGAACAGATAACTAAGTACACTCAAGAGATTTCCAAGGTATCTGGCATAGTAAGAGTTGGTGAGCCGCAAATTCTTGGAAATGATGTTCGAGTTGTTGCCATTCACGATATGGGACCAAGAACTCCAGCGGCTGAGGCGTTGATCAAGCAGATCAGAGCGATTGCCGCACCAGATCAAACCTTGGTTGGTGGAGTTGCTGCAGATTATGCCGATACCCAGATTGGTATTGCCAAAACCATGCCTTGGGCCCTTACCTGGATAGCAATTGGAGTTTTAGTTCTTTTGTTTGTATTCACCGGATCGTTGATACTGCCAATAAAGGCGGTGATCTTAAATATTTTATCTCTAGCTGCCACATTAGGACTGATTACCTGGATCTTTGTCGATGGAAATCTAAAGTGGTTGGTGGGCGATTTCACCACCACAGGTTCAGTTGATACTGGCTCGATTATCTTGGTAGCAGTAGTTGCCTTTGGATTATCGATGGATTATGAGTTATTCCTACTCTCTAGAATCAAAGAAGAACATGATGCTGGACGCTCAAATATTGAATCTGTGGCAACAGGCTTACAAAGATCGGCACGAATTATCACTGCAGCTGCAGGGCTTTTGGCAATTGTCTTTGCTTCATTTGTTTTAAGCGGTGTAACCTCAATTAAAATGCTTGGTTTCGGAGTGGCATTTGCAATTATTTTAGATGCCACATTGGTTAGAGCATTACTAGTTCCTGCACTGATGAGATTATTTGGCGAAAGAAATTGGTGGGCACCAAACTCATTAAAACGTTTTACCATCGATCATTAATTTATTTGCGTCCCCGGCGGGAGTTGAACCTGCGACCTACCGCTTAGGAGGCGGTTGCTCTATCCACTGAGCTACGGGGACAAATATTTGATTAAAAAATATTTAGTGCAAGGTTTATTGTAATTTAACTTGAGTTTAATTGATAACTAATCAATAAACATGCGTGAATTTGTCTTTAAATTAACGCTAAGATAGAATAAAAGTAATTCGTTTGGAGTTGAAATATCATGAAGGCCCTCGTTATAGGCGCCGGTGGAGTTGGTAGAGCGATAGCTAATATCGCATCCCGTAGGTCATTTATTGAATCGATGGTGATTGCCGACCGCACACTTGCCAGAGCAGAAGAGGCTGTCGCACGGGTTAAAGATCCTCGTTTTTCAGCAGCGACGGTAAACGCCGCCGAACTTGAAGATGTTCGTGAGTTAATCCGTAAAGCAGATCCTGATGTGGTCATAAATGCTGTTGACCCTCGGTTTGTAATGCCGATTTTCTTAGCCTGTGAAATTGAGAGCACCAATTACATTGATATGGCGATGTCTCTTTCCCGTAAACATCCCCATTACCCATACACCGAAACTGGAGTTAAGTTGGGTGATGAGCAGTTTGCTCGTGACTTTAACTGGGATGAGCGCAAAATCTTTGCCCTAATTGGTATGGGGGTTGAGCCTGGTATGAGCGATGTCTTTGCCAAGTACGCCAGCGAGCACCTATTTAGTCGAATTGATTCTTGCACTATTTTAGATGGCTCTAATTTAAGAGTAGAGGGGTTTGATTTTGCTCCCTCATTTTCAATCTGGACCACCATTGAAGAGTGTTTAAATCCACCTCTTGTTTGGGAGGATGGTCGAGGCTGGTACACCACTACGCCATTTTCTGAGCTAGAAATTTTTGATTTCCCAGAGGGCATTGGTCCGGTGGAGTGCGTAAATGTTGAGCACGAAGAGGTTGTTCTCATTCCACAAAAAATAGATGCCAAGAAGGTTAACTTTAAATATGGACTAGGTGCTGAGTTCATTACTATTTTAAAAACAATCAATATGCTTGGCATGGATAGAAAAGAGACGGTTGAGGTTCAAGGTGTATCAGTCTCACCAAGAGATCTACTAACTGCATCACTGCCAGATCCAGCCACTTTAGGTGAGCGTATGAGAGGTAAAACCTGTGCTGGTGCATTAATTAAAGGTTTAGATAAACAAGGAAATCCAAAAGCAGTTTATATCTACAACGTAGTTGATAACGCATGGTCAATGAAGGAGTTTGGGGATCAAGCAGTTGTTTGGCAAACTGCAATCAATCCGGTAATTGCATTGGAGTTAATTCATAAAGGTATTTGGAAACCACAAGGTGTAAATGGACCAGAGTGGTTTGAATCAAAACCATTTTTAGATCTGCTTGAGGAGTACGGCACCTCATGGCATATTCGTGATGAAGATACGGCAGGAATTACCAAGTAAATGGCCATAGCACTTGTTACTGGGGCAACCGCAGGAATTGGTTACTCCTATGCAAAGTTATTGGCAAGGGAGGGGTTTGATTTAGTTATAGTTGCCAGAGATTTTCCAAGATTAAATAAGGTTGCAAGAGAGTTAAGCAAGACTTTTAAAGTTAAAGTTGAATGCTTAAAGGCTGATTTAACCAAGCCTGCCCAACTTGCCAAGGTTGAAAAGAGAGTTGCCAGCAGTAGTAAGCCAATTGAGGTTCTGATTAATAATGCTGGCTTTGGAATTAAAGATAGCTTTATTGATAGCTCACTTAGTAAGGAGCAGGAGTTACTTGATGTATTGGTTACAGCACCAATGAGATTAGCTCACTCTGTCTTAGGGCAGATGGTAAAGCGAAACTCTGGAGTTATAGTCAATGTAAGCAGTGTAGCCAGTTTTATTGCTGGTGGAACATACTCTGCTGCGAAATCCTACCTAACTGTGTTTTCTGAGTATTTACATACCGAGCTTCGTGACACAAACATAAAGATCTCAGCTTTATGTCCTGGGTTTACTAGAACTGAGTTTCATGCTCGAGGAAAAATGAAGATGACCGGGCTGCCAAGTTACATGTGGTTAACAACTGATCAGGTAGTAAAAAAATCTTGGAAAGATGCCAAAGCTGGCAAAGTTATTAGTATTCCCGGTTGGCAGTACTTTATTTTGAGCAGTATTGCAAGAGTTGCACCAAGGCCAATTGTGCGCAGGGCTGGTATTAATGTTCGGCGTAAACAAAGAGTTAAATAACAATTTTTCACATCAAATTCACCGCCTCACCCCAGCCATTTACCTGCCGCAAGGTGGGCTCTCAAGTAGACTGATGCCATACCTAACCAAGGAGAAAAATAGTGAAAACTAAAATTTCAGTTTTGGCAGTTGCCGCTTTCTTAATACTAGGTGTGACAACACCGGTTCAAGCAGCAACCGCAGGTGGTTCATGTCCAACCGCAGGTGCAACAATCAAAATTGG
>Ga0194133_10003916_pt1 | contig 20559 bp, 44 predicted proteins | sample TA2KigOf40mmetaG_FD_155448 | JGI IMG/M metagenome (GOLD analysis project Ga0194133, IMG submission 155448) | Freshwater microbial communities from Lake Tanganyika, Tanzania - TA2015055 Kigoma Offshore 40m | ecosystem: Environmental > Aquatic > Freshwater > Lake | place: Tanzania: Lake...
TCGTATTCTTTTGATTACCTTATATGTTACTACTATACCTATAATGATTGATAGGATTAATATAGATCTAGTTAGATGATTATATGGTTCCCAGCATACATTTCCTGTGTAACAGTCTTCAGTCATTGTTCCCCCCCTGGCTTATTTACTGTTTAAAGCAAAAAAAAGAATACCCATACGAGGTCCTTCACCCCATACCTCATGTGTTATTTGGTTTGATACTAATATTAAATCGTTAGGTTCTAAAACAACTATATCTTTTCCATCAATTTTCCAAAATGATTTGCCTAATATTTGAAGATATGCCGCATCCTTAATATCTCTATGAGGACTGACTGTTGAATTGTCTAAAGATATAACTGGACCATCAATATGCCATATACCAGGACAGTCGCATGAACTATCAAAACTATCATACCATTTACATTTATCGTAATAATTTGATCCATATTCTTTATTTATTTTTTGATGAAAAATGTTAAGTCTTGGTATGTCATCAGATAGCCTGCGAGTTTTTATCTTAAACCATAGCATAGGCTTTTTTTGTGTTTTTTCTGATTTATATAAAATGTTTATTGCGGTTTGCCAGTTTGTGAAGACATCATAATAATTTTTTTTGACTTCATAGGGTTTTTCTAACATGTATCTTATTATATAACACAAATAAAAATCTTACTGATATTATTATTGGATAGGGTTAAAGTGGAGTAAAGTGGAGGATAGTGGGGGATGGAGCGCTTTTTAGGGCGGCTTCGTAATGCGGCGGGAAAAAAACAGAGATCCATATCAAACCATGTATCACAAACCATATACCACATTCGCCCCATATCTGTCAAACCATGGTAAATGGTTTGGCATTATACATGCAAAACCATGGTTTGTCAAGTCGTTTATATGCATGAAAAATTGCCAAATAATTGGGAATAATTCCGATAAGTTCGTAATAAGTTTGAAAAAGTTTTATAATGTTTTAAAAAACCAGAAAACCAGAAAGCATGGTTTGTTACTATTCTGTAGGGGGATTATAGATAGGTTCGTAATCTTTTTTAACTTCCGCCTCGGTTTTTTTATAGAGCGCAGGTATGAATGGAGTTCTATAGAATGCAGGAGTAAATGGTTTGAGAGGCCACTTTGCAATGCTGTACAACATACCCGTCATCATTTTTATGTCATGATCAAAAACCTCTTGTTGTTCTTTGTTTAGTTTAGAAAAATGTCTAGGGCTCATTGGGTATATTATACACCTCGTTCTGGAGGGGGGAAAAAAACGCCGTTCTTAATCTTTTTTAAAAAAACGGGCGGGATATAAAGAATACATCGTAATACCTATAGTACTATATATAAAACCATATATTCTGGTTTGATGGTTTGATGGTTTGATCGTAATATTCTGGGAAAAATATATTTTGGTTCGTAATGCATTTGAAAAAATGGTTTGATGGTTTGATATGCAAATGCATGCCTAGGGATTGTGATATGTGGGGCAACCGATAGTTATTACAATCCTACTAAGGTTATCTCCTCACGTGTAGCACATTCCGTGCATTTTTCTAAATCGTAGTTTTGAAAGGCATCTCTAATAAGATTATCAGGGTCTTCCAGTTCAGCATGGCAGCCTTCACAGAAATACCATTGCACCCCTACCTGAATTTGAATCGTGGTGTTAGGTGGGCATGGCACTTCAGTAATAAAGTATCCCAATCTATTGATATATCCATAACCAGACCAGATATAGGCAGCACCGTCATCGCCGTCACCATACATCCAGATTTTGTCGGGGGATTGAGATTTAACAAACGCTAACTCATCACCATATGTCTCAAACATAATTCCGCTACCTGAGTCATCTTGAAATGAAGCATATGGGTCTATATGATTGGTGATTGGTTTGTAGGTTTGTAGCCACTCATCAAAGCCCATTTCAATAAAGTTGTCCATTAGACTTAGTCCCCTTCTTCAGATTTGTGTTCTGCTATGCTAAGAATATCATTAAGATTATCTACACCCTCAATTTCTGTATCTGTTAAATCTAGTGCTGAAATAAAAAGATTAAATGTTTCATCAATGTATTCTTCTGCAATAGGGTTAGGTGTGACAACTCCAGTCGCAATAAACCAAGCCAATGGCAAGCCGACATCGTTATAGGAAATGAACTCGCCCAACTTGTCGTCATCTCTAAACTCAAACCAAAATTGACCTAAAATACCACACTTATCAGAAAAGTCTATTGACATGGTTTTCTCCTAAATACTCTGACATAAGTTTATCATGTTCCTCTCCTGCTGTCAAGGCAATAGCCTCAAGCCTGTGCCACACAATAGGTGGGTGATTACGCACCAAGTGATAACCAACTGCCTCAAGATTAAGCCCCATATCCTCGTTCACTACTTTGGCTATTCTTGTAGCCGCTTGTATTTCCTTGGTGTTGCGTGGTTCTCGTCGTATGCTATATGCCATATTTCTCCTTTATACATTGTATCAAATAATTAGGTGGGAGGCAAATCTGCAAAGCAAGAAATCAGACCTGCCCCCCTATTTGCAGCGAAGGGACCCAACCTCCGCTTAGGAAGTGACCGTCGTCACAAGATTATAATTCCTCGTCCGAGTCTATTCCGTATTCACCAGTAAAGTCGATGACAACAAGGCCTACTCTACCATCTTGATTGATATCTGCATAAACATTATACAGCCCATCACCATAGCCTGTCGAGAATGCAACAGCGCTGGCATTATCTAACTCGCCATAACCTCTTTTGATCGTGGCCTCACATGCACCAAGATAGCCGTACTCACCTGCTGCCTGCTCAAACGTATCAAAAGGTGCGTCGCTATCCTGATTCCAATGTTTCCAACTATCAAGATAGCAGGGGTCGCCTACCATGGCTTGTCCACTGTCTACTGAAAAACGTCCTATTAGTTTTAAGTCATTAGTATCAATCATTGTTGAAGCAACTCCTCATAGTCTACATCATCTCCAGCCTCTGATTCATGAAATTCAATCTCATTGACATTGCCTGCCTGAAATTCTATAGTGCCACCCCAGCCTGTTTCCTCCTCATAAGATAGTTCAAAGTCAAGGTCAGGATATTGGGTAGATAGTTTTACGATAGCCTCTGTTGGTGGAGACCATGCGGTATTGAAGCGGTATGATAAGAAATCCTTACCCTCATCTTGTAACTGAGTATCAGCATATTCATCATCATTTTGATTGGCTACATCCCACTTGGTTCCCCAGTTACGCACATTCCAATCATACCAGTTATTGCCACTAAAGGATAATGCCTCAGCGGTAGTTTTAGTAGTGTCTTGTTGTTTGTTGTATTCCTCATCTGATACGCCTGCTTGTTTATGGTTATAGATGTTGTGGAATGCAAATACAGGATTTGAATATGTAGTATCTGATAACTCCATTTTACCTGTTGTTGAATTATATGAGTCGTGTGTTTTTGTGAAGGGCCTATTGAGCGTGCGCTTTACATCTGCAATAAGTTCCTCGCTACCCTCTATGGTTAGAGAGTTGTAGCACCAATTTGGCATTGGGGGTCCTTTCTGTTAGGTTGTTCGTAATACAATTTTATCAAAAAGTCAGGGGTTTGTCAACCGTCGTTCGTAAAGAGATCTAGTCCACATATCCTTCTGCAAGCAAGCCCTCAAAAAAATCCCATACCATTAATAATTCTTTATAGTTTTGTTCGTCACCTTGAGCCTTGGCAGTATCGATAGCCCAAGTTAAACTATTACCGAATGCTTGAATGTCTGCTTCTGTATATCCCATCATTGTTATGACTGCTCCTCGCTCCATACCTTATGCATACCTGTAGCAAACGATAGGTCGTATGTCAAACCATAACACCTTGTTAGGGCGTCTAGTTGTCCTTCCCAATATTTTCGTTCCATGCTGTCCATGGCGTCCTCTGTGTGGTCCTCTTCTTCTTGGGCTGCTTGTAGTTCTCGTTCAGCCTCCAGCATTAGTACCTTAAGGTGCCCGTGCATAATATCAATACCGCTGATACCGTTATTGACTTGTCGCTGCAGGTATGGGTCTAAGGTTGTTGGTGATAATTCCATTACTGTCCTTCCTCTGTTTGCTTAAGTATATACCTCATACCAGCAACTTGTCCAGTTATAAAAGTATGTTCAATATCTAAATCGGCATATTCTTTACAGGCAGGGTCTAGTTCTTCCATTTCTTTATAAATGCCCTCTAAATCTTGTTCAAGACTAATGATAGTAATCTTGATAAACTCAATCAATGTTTTTTCATTCATGAATTAATCATACCAAAATCCAGCAAAAAAATCAAGTGCTACGTAATAAAATATTTTTAAAAATGTCATGTCCAAAATGTCCGTTTTGTGTGGCCCCTAGGGATTTTTTGCAATTTACGATCTGCAATTGCAAATTAAAAATTGAGCAGTTTATACTCTTGCTCAGGAGTTGCAATTACTTACGCAACTGCTAGAACATCTTTTACTACTTTGAGCAAACGATTTTTTTCTGCATTGGTCTGTGCATCAAATCCAGAAGCAGCAGCAAGCATTGACTCGCTATTGTTAGCACGAACATTTCTGTGCCAATCCAATCTTTCGGTTAGCGCATTGAACGCACCCCAAGCGGTATTAGCAATCATGCCGTTAAACTCACCAGTATAAATGTCATTGATGACATCAATCTTGTTAGTCCATTTAGTGAGAGCAATTTTCTTATCGCTTTCAGGTTTTGGATAAGCAGCGAGAACAATATCGTGAAACTGTTGTGCTGTGATTTCTTTTTCAATCATAGCGTGAGCCAGTTTATCAAATTCGTCCATGTAGGTATTAGCAAGCCCTAATACTGTGCGAGCCACTTGCACTTTACCATTGGCAGTCTGAGTGTGGCGAATCTTGAAAGATTGCTTTACCCCGTCTTTTCTTTTGGTAGTGCCTAACGCAAGGTTAAGAGTGTTAGCGCATACAACACGAACAGGTGTGATACTTGCTTGAATAGCAATAGAGCCGTCATGTGATGTGTTGATAAGCAAATAAGTTTTAACCTTATCTGCAACACCATTAGGGTCTAATACAGTTTCACGCTCTAAAGCAAGAGAGCCGAATACAACACGACCCCCACGAATTGAGCCAGCAGTTTCCCAACGACCTCCGCCGTCAAGGATATTATCACCAAATGAAAATAGTTCCTCATTTTGTAGTGGAACATATTTATCACCAACAATACCAAGAACATCTGTCTGAGTATTATCTGTGGGATTAGTTCTTACAACATAAGAATAATTCTTGTCTGAAGTAAGATAATTTGGAATATCTAATTCCTCTAATCTAACATTCCAATTATTTAGATTAGCAGCAGCAAGCATTTCTGCCGTAGTTTTTTCCTCTGTGAAAACTGTGCCTAAACCATGCCAAGCAGGTTCTCTAAGAGAAGCGAAAGAAGCAACGCCATTTTGCGTTTCTAATTCGTGAGCCATTTTTTTTTCCTTTCTGTTATGGATTTACTAATCTTATCATAACTTAGCAAGATTAGCAAATCTTAGTTCTTAAATGTCTTAAATGTCCGAATTGTCTGATCCCCCTAGGCAAACATTTCCCTAGGAAAATTGGAGGGAGCAGTTTACGTGGACGTGCTCAGGTCCCTTACAGGCTCCTGTAAGAAAGGATGAAAGAGGAGCACTGCTTGCAGCCCTGGCCCCTTTCATGAAGACCAGGATTTTATTTAGTAGTTTATTGCAGAAACACTATCTACTTCTACTTCTACATCAACATCATGAGAAGAAGAATCAGCCCAAACATTTAAATCAATATCGTCGACATCGAATGTTGAAAGTTCATTAAACGGTACTCTTACAACTCCTGTTATCGTTGCAGTTGCTTCAAAGTGAATTTCCTTTTCAGGAGCAAATCCAAATATCTGACAAATCTCAGAAACAATATCTTCTGCAGATGTGTCGTTTTCTAACCAGCCTTGAAGTTCGCCTTCTAACTGGCGATGAAGTTTGTTATGATTATCAACCACTCGTTGGTAGTAGCGAGAATTCTCTAGTTGCCATTCAATATCCACAACTTTGCTTGTTGGGTATGATGGGACACCGTCCTCAATAGCCTTGTAAGTGACTAATTGATTAGGGTTGTAGTGTTCAGGTACTACAATTTCATTAGTTGTTTCCATTTGTTATATCCTCTCCCATGGATTCCATTTCGTTTATACTGTTCATCATCTCATCAATTTCCGATTCTGTCAAGAGGACAGAAATTGCGAGGGTAGTTGTAATAGAGGCAAGCAAGGCAGAATACTTAAATATCTTGCGAATAAATTCATTCTCGTCAGAAATAAGTCTGGACTCAAATAAATCTCTTGCCATGTCCATTACCATTGGGTCATGAACGGCTTCTTGTGTTGCGTCTTGTAAAGCAATAGCGGTTGCTATCATTGGGTTTTCCTTTCTTAAGTTATATTAATAATATCATTTATTACTGACAAATACAAGTCATGTCTTAAACCATCTCACATATTGAGAATGTGATCTAAGTCACACCCCCTAGGGATTTTTTAGGGGAGCAGTTTAGACACTAAAGGATTTCCTCCATACTCAGGTGTTAGGGAGTGTCAAGGGACATTGATAACAAGATCAACATAGTTGCAACTACATCGCAGGTTATACTGAACGCAGACTGGCACCCAATTTTAGTTGTGGCGGTGACACGAATCCCGCCACAATCTTATTTAGTTATTATGGTTTGATATATGCGTATGTGTAAGAATACTTTGGACTATTTTTCTTGATAGTCTTGTTAGCATTACTTACGAGTGAGTGAGCGGCTACTGCGTTTCTATCTACGAAAGATAGCATTTGCTTTCTGCCTTTGCTAATTACCATTTTATACACTTGCTTGCTCCTCTCTTGTGGGTCGGTTGTATTAAGTCTAACATTTTTTAGGGGGGAAGTCAAATACCCCTCCCCCATTTGATTACAAGTATCTTGCGATAGAATTGTAAGTAGAAGTAGAAACTACTTCCTCATCAGTCATCTTGAGGATACGAATTGCGTTCTCAATTTCCTCTACGATTTCTTTATACTGCCAATCGTTGAGAGTATCAAAGTCCTTTTCAGGCATTTCAGGAACTACAATACAACCTTTAGGTAAATTGAAATCTACATTGACCTCGCCATTGTAGCGAACATTAGCCGTTAGGTCTGTTGCCTTAGAGATTTTAGCAAGTGCTAATTCGCCTACCTCTTTACGCCAAGCCAATAAAGCCTTGTCGTGTTTGTCCTCGTTTGCTTTTTGGTTGTCCTTATCTTTCTTGATTTGGACTAACTTAGTTTCAAGTGCCTTGATTACTTTGGAGGTAGCAATCTTGACATTGATTGATTTGCCATTTCTAGCCATTTGTTTCCTTTCTTATGGGTTTATGGGTCTGTATCTAAGAATAGCATTTCTATCTTAGAAAATCAAGTGAGCAGTTTTAGTTGTCATGCTCAGGACATTTAGCCATTAGGCTAAGATTACTTTGCTGTCCAAGTTGTCCAGCGTGGGCTACCATTGACATCAAGTTTGACACGAACACTTGTTCCGTCTTTGTTTGGCTTGATTTCTGTGATAGTTCCTGTGACCTTTGACTTTTGAGAAGTATAGAGGTCGCCCACCTTGTAAGTTGCGGTTGCTACTGACATTGTGTTTCCTTTCGGTTGGTTGATATTACATGATAATTATGACATTTATTTTTATATTTGTCAAGTTAAAATCTAAAAAATCTCATTATTTGAGATTATTTGAAGGGGGCAGTAAATAGTAAAAGACACAATAACCCGACAAGTAATGATAATACTATATCCATTTTACCTTTTCTTTGCGCTAAACACTATGTCTGCCTTATTATAGACACATAGACTACATTTTACACATGCTGACCCCTCTTTGTCAATTAGGGGAATTGCCTTTTTATTCTCAGGGCATTTTGCGCCTACCCTGCCAATCATGGCCTTAAGGTCTGCCTGCCCAATTGCGAAAGTATCGGCAAGATATGCTAATCTTATTCCTTTATCTTTGTTGAGCCCAATAGCAATATCTTTGTTATCCTTATCCGTTGAGAAGTAAAGAGATAGGTTTTCTATATTCTTGAGCATGTCTGCAGCGGTAGCCACACGAGTATAAACCCAAAATTGTATATCAGGATTATTAAGGATGACATGCTTCCAAGCAAAAGTGTAGGTATCATTAAAGAAATCGCCATCCCAGTGAATACGGAATAACTTCTCAGCATTGCGCTTATCGCAATCAGACTTAAAATCATTAATCATATCTTGCAATAAGTTTTCGATAGTGTCATGGTCTGCGTCTTTAAGCAGGTTCCAGTTATGGAGCAGGTTATCTCTTACTCCTTTGTATATCTTTTCAAGTTTTCCTGCGTAGCATACAGTTTCACAAGTGAGAGTGGCACCAGGGCACGAGAAAGCCTTTCCAGCAGGCAATCCAAAGGTGTTGGCAATTGTTGGGGTTTTCCCGTTTTTTGAAACAGCATTAGCAACCTTCCTATCCATAGAGCGTTTTAATTTCATGGGTTCCTTTCTAACTTACAATAATATCAAATATTTATTTTATTGTCAATCCCAATTCATGGTTTTGCCGACATTTTTTTTGTGCTTAATCTTGCGTGAATAATTTTTTTTATTGCGTAATGGTGAGGCAGCATTAGATCTACGCAATTCCTGCAATTTTCGCAACGCCTCTGCCGATTTCTTAAACATAAAATAATCTTATCATAAAAATCTTAAAAAAGCAAATGCCCGATTTGTCCGAATTGCCTAGGGCCTAGGGGGTTTTTAGAAATTTGCAACAAACAATTCAAATTTTTCATTATCAAGAATTTCAACATCTTCTTTTTCGTTAAATTCATTTTCAATTACAAGTAAGAATCCATCTTTAGTTGGAGTAATTGAAATAATTTTTACAATTCCAACAATGCCTAAACCAATTAGATCTCCTACTTCTAATTGGTCAGCGTTGAGAACATCTACAAAGCGATAGTCCATACAACTCAGTGTAGCAGACATTTATTTAACTTGCACTCTGCCGTCAGCAAAGAAGGTTTTGGTATACATTTTACCTATTGGGTCTGATAGATTATAGGTTGCGTATTCCTTAGCGTTTCCGTGGTCTATACATTTATCCCACGCTTTTACCGCTTCAAGCAAATCTGATACTCGCAGGGTATTTACCAATTCTCCGTCATACGAAGTGGTAAGCGCATAGTAGTATTCTCTTTCTAGCGTTTCCATTTAGCAGTCCTCTCTTTCAATTAGCCACTCGTTTAAGTGGTGTTGTTCAATAATAGCCCAAGCAGGGGCGGTAGTCAAACCCTTATAGGTTATGCCTTCAGGCATTGGTATTTCCAAATCCCATAAGCCTAAGTCATTTACGGCGTCTATTGCTTCAACGCAAGGCTGAACCATAGACTTAGGAACGGGTGGATAATGATTAGCAGATAAGTGAATTGCTATCTGCCTTTCAATAGCCATATCATCAAGGTTGGCTAAATCGTGAGCGAAGTTGCTTCCCATTATTAGTTAGCCTCCGCAGTTTCCCAAATAGTTTTTTCAAGGCTTTTATCTGCCCAAATAACTTCTCCGTCATAGTCAAAGATTATTTCGTGTGGATTACACTCGCAATTCTCAAAGTCGTAGTCCTCACCATTTCCCCAATAGTGCGTTCCTCTGCCATCACAATAAGAGCAGTTTCTAATTCTTTCTACTGCCATTTCTAAAGTATCCATGTATTCTTTTTCCTTTCTTTCATACTGAAATCTTACCATAGGGGGCTGACAATATCAAACCCCCACGCCCCTTTACCAAGAAGAAGTGTAGTAAAAAGACAATTTGGACTTTTCGGACAATTCAAGGACATGCTTTAATTGCTTGATAGTGTCTTTTATATCCTCCCAATACCATTCGTCGATATCTGTTCCGCCAAAGAAAAAGCCTTCCCTTGGTGGCAATAGGTTAGGGTCTTTATTGAATAGAGCCTGTTGGCAGGTAGTAAGTAATTCTCTAAGTTTATCCTTAGATACATAGTATTCTCCGCAGTCATCTTTACCGCCTTGAACATTCTCAACGAACCATGCGTGTATCTGATTAGACTTGCGCCAATAAGCGCAGGTGACTGAAACCTCAACGCCATAGATACCATGAGCAACATCTTCCATTCCAGAAGTCTTTACAATATCATTAAATAAATCTGTCACTACTTCGGGACTGTCAAAGCCAATATCGTTATCTCTATCTAACTTTTTCCAATCAATTTTTTCTACATGCTTTTTAGCAGCAAGATACATATCTAGTCCCATTTTAGTTATTTTCCTTTCCAAAAACTGTTTCCATTATATTTAAGTTTTCCTCTGTTAGAAAACTCTGGGCACTTCCCCAAAGACCATAAATATAATTATCTCCGTATTTATCTTTCGCTAATTTTTCAATATTAGCAATTCTATCCATTTTTTCTTTAACTGTCAACATGACTGTCCTTTCTTTCATTCTGTAATCTTATCATTTTCTACTGACATTTTCAAATCCATCTTAAATAATAAGACGGCGTGTCGTGTGAGGAAAATCACAAATCCCGTAAAATGTGCCGTAATTCACATTGTGGATAAACATGTGGATAACCCCCCTAGGAATTTTTTATTGTTTAGCAGCACACGCAAAACATTTTAGATCTGCGATATAAATTCTACCGCAGACCTCGCATGTTAGGAATTTAGTTTTCTTAGTAATTCTATTCTTTCCGATTCTAAGTTTCTAATTCTTATTAAACTAAAAACAGTTAAAGTAATTAGTCCGCCAAGAGCAATAATAATTGCAAGAATATCAGTTGTCAAAAGTGTCATACTGGAATTAATCCTAACTCATCAATACCGCAAGCCTTTTCAAATCTTGCGAAATCAAATCTATCATTATCGGATTTGAAAAATTGAGCAAATTCCTCCACTAAATCTTCAAAAACTTGTGGGTGTATCTCGCCAGAAAATCCAGCGAGAATATTGGAAACCTCTATGTAGTCTTTTCGTGTCATCATTAGAGATAAGCCTCATCATTTAGCATAATGAACGAGTGAGAGCCACCCTCATTTAAGCAGGCTAACTCATGCTCTAATTCCTCACGAGTTAAGAGAGAAGGGTTGCCAATTAATTCATCAATAGCCTCAACATTAAGGTTGGCGAAATCAGCGAGAGGCATTTGTGAAATCTGTTTTGCGTATGGTGAGTCAGAAAAAACTCTTGAAGTAAAGTTTACTCCGTCTTTTGTGAACGGGTAATCTGTATAGGTTGCGGTTGTCATAGTTTAGTTTTTACCTTTCTTGGTGTCTATTTGTTTAACTATTGTAGCGATTTTCTCTAAGTTTGTCAATGTAAGTTCTTGGCGTTGAGCCTCGATTAATTTCTTGAATTCGTCAAGTTTCATAGTGGAAGAATTTCCTTTCCGTAAATAGTGTCAAATTCCTCAACACTCATTAAACCTTTGTATTCATTACAGAAGCCACAGAATATAGCCTCATTAGAATAAATCTTTTCGCAAAAGCAGCAAATTTTATTCATTTAGTTTTCCTTTCTTAGTTATCTAATCTTATCAGATAAGACTGACAAGAGGGGGAGGTTGGGGTGTGACTTACGCCACACTAACCGCTACTATGCGGTAGGTATCCGATAGCCCATGAGTAGGGCGAATACGAACACGATACGCCTCAGCGTTGGCATAATAGACATCTGATTTCTCAGCGTCTTGAATAATACCCTCAACAGAGCGAGAACGATAAGCCTTACCGATTAGCAGACTTTCGATAGTGTATAAATTAGCAGACATTTAGTTTTCCTTTCTTTAAGTTCTAATAAGATTATCTCATATTTAGTTTTAATTGTCAAATCGACACGCCGTTAGCATTTAGTTATTAAATATCTAATAAGCCACTTGCGCTCGATAGTAGTTAATTCGGGATGATTACCGATCACACCGCCGTTTTGATATTCAGCAATAATTTTATCAAGTGTTTTTTTAGTGAGCATTTTTGCTCCTTCCTTAACTTTCTTACCTTGTAATTTTAACACATTAAACTGACAAAATCAAATTAGAAATGCGGATAAAACGGACATTTTTAAAATTATTTTTTGTGAGAATAATCACATTAATTTTTAAACGACACGCCCGACCTCGTGGCCTAGGCAATTTAGTCCTAGGAAAATCGGACATATCAGACAAGAAAAAATTTTTTTATTTTATCGGCGTGTCGCCTTGACTTTGTCAGTCCTCTCTGTTATTATTCTCCTATAAGAAATTAAAGAAAGGTTAGAACAAATGTTTGAAAGAGTTGTCAACTTTATAGACCGCCATACAGTAGCGGTTGTGATATTCGCCACTTACTCAACAGTAGCAATAATTGCTCTGCTAAATAAGTGAGGTAAATCACAGGGGACTACCCCACAGACACCCCCCAAAATGTCAGTGGCAGGGTATAGAATAACAGTATTAGAAAAAAGAAAGGTTAGGTTAGAAAATGCTAACACTAAATTACACAATAGAAAAAGACGGAATTACACTTTCCGAAATAAATAAACTTATGATAAATGAGCGTCAAATAAATGACCTTATGGATAGCCTTGTTGCTCATGGCTACACAGTAGAGTCCATGTCGGTGGCTTCTGCTACACTTTAAGAAAGAAAGGAAATAAATAAATGATAAACTCAGTAGAGATTATAAATTGCTCAACCTGCTACGGCAGAGGACTTATCTTCATCGGTGATAACGATGATTACTATGTAGAACCTTGCGAGTGTGTTAGTGAGGTGATTATCTAAATGAATTGCCAAGTATGTAAAAAAGATGAAGTAATTTATTCTGGCGTTGATGCTTTTATTCTTGGTGTGCCAACTGAGAAAGTTTGCTACAATTGCGCCAATGCTTATGCTTTAATTAGCAGACTTAACGAGGATAACTATGCGACAGTATAGTGCCGAACAACTACGCAGGAAAGCCCACTTAGAAAATGGTGGGACACTTGCTAACTATGACCGCTCACATTACGAATTAGAAAAGGAAAATGATGATACCTGTAAAACTAACAACGACTAACGGAGAAACTAAAACAATTCCGTTCTACAATAAACAAGCAGTAGAAAATTTTATTGTGTTCTTTCCCGCACACTTAACAAAGGGTGTTGCTGTATGTATTGACGCACCGTTAATCGGAATTCATAGCGGTTGGGTAGTTGGCACAAAGCCTAAAGAATAATAGCACATAAAAAATGTGCTCACTATTCTTTTTTATATTTTATTTTATTTTCTCACATCATACACTTTAGCAAAAAATTCAGATTTTTGATATAATAGATCCATGAACCTAACAGAAAAAGCGGTAGATAAAGTAGCCTCCCTGATAAAGGATAGCCGTATAGCCACACCAGAATACGACCTATTCTTAAGGATTGCAGTTCAGCCTGGAGGGTGTTCTGGTTTGAGATATCAGACCTATTTTGACTTTGAGAAAAAAGACGGGGACGAGATAATTCCTCATAAAGACTTCGACCTACGAATAGACAAAATGTCATGGCCTTACCTAAACGGATCAACCCTAGACTATGTAGAAACTATGGAGAAAATTGGTTTTACAATAGATAATCCCATGGCTCAAGGATCCTGTGCCTGTGGAGACAGTTTCAACTAATATGGTGATATAATTTTAACATGACTGAACAAACTCACTACCTAGCAGACAAAGTAGAACTTCATTCAAGTTTGATGGAAAAACTAATTGCAGAAATTCTAAAAGATGTAGATCTTGAAATAGATCAGCGACAAGATGCAGGTATGAAGGCTACAGAAGAATGGTGCGAAGGCAAATCAACAAGCGAGCAAATTGAAATTTTAATTGAAAAATTTGGTACCGATGAAGAAAAGTCAGATTATGAGTCTTGGAAATCTAAACTCTGAATCAGGACAAATCCCAGAAACCGACGCCATGGGTCGTGAAAAATTTTGGGAAGATATTGGTAGACCAGAAAATAATGGTTTGGCATTAAAAATTTTTCAAGAAGAATGCTGCAGCGATTGCCTGTGCAAACAAGAGGCAGAAAAGAATGGCGGCGGAGAAACTTAGGCCTTTAATCACTTGGGGCCATTATTTGAAAACCTGGACAGGATGTTGCCCTGGATGTACATGTCCAGATCCTCATCTTTCAAAACCACCAGAGAGTGAACCACCTGTAGTTAATGTAGAAGAGTCCTAACAGTAGGCTACTCCTTAATTAAACTATTTGATTTTAATTTTTCGTAAATATTTCCAAACATAAAAACCAATGTCGGCTGACTTTGAGAAATTTGTTTTTCTGCATCTTCAGTGCTTATGCCAGCCTGAGCACATAATGCTCTGTTGTCAGCATTCATGCTTTCTAGCATCAACTTAATAACTTCTTCCTTATTCATACTTCACCACTTTCCTATTGGACATTTTGCCTCTTTTAAGGTTGTCTTTAATTTCATAAAACAACCACATTTCTTACATTTTACCATACGCTTGTTGAAGAATTCGCACGTATTGCATATTGTAAGGCGGAATTCGATTAAATCTCTATCTGACCTTGGTTTACTAGGATCAAACAAGTCTGAAAATTTAACGTCATCTCCCATATATACATTCTATCACAGTCAAATGCTATAATCAATATATGAGGGAAACAATAACCATATACTGGTCATCATCGCTCAGAAATCCATCTAGCCCAGATACATGGTTTCTCAAAGAGCCAGAACCAGTTAAAAATTACTTCACTAAAAATATATCGGAAAATAAAGATGATTATGATGTGGGGTTTTTTGGTTGTCCAGCAGCAGGCTCTTTCTTCAAAAACCTTTTTACCTTTAAAGCCAATAAATCTGATAAATGCGTTTGGCCTGCGGGGTATTTAAAATCTATCGCACATAGAGGCGTAGGAGAACTAACCCCCTTTGGTAATAATGTCACTATTCGACAATCTCGCAAACCAGCCATAGAAGGATATATAGATCTTATATATGACGTTAACTACGTTATGTTTGCCGATAAGCCATTGACTATTAGAATTTCTACTCCTAACTATCCTCCATCTTCCCCGTCAAAAAATGCTATGTTTATTAGCGGTGAATTTGACATTGGTAGATGGTATCGTCCTGCCGTGCTAAATTGGTTTGTACCTATCGACAATACTGAATTTACAATTAGTGAAGGAGATGATTTATTTTATTTTCAAGCACTGACAGATAGCAAAATAGTTTTTCAGAAATTTATGATGACTGACACAATTAGAGAAATGGCGCAGTCGTTTTTAAAGTCTATTAAAAAAGATGGTGCAGGTTTGACGTTAGAAGAAAGATACAATATTGCTCAGGCCAGAAATAGTCAAAGCCAAATATTAGAAGAAATTAAGACAAACATCGTTATAGAGTAACCTCGCATCTACTTGCTGCTGTGCAGCATAGATAGTGCGTATGATATCTACCGCCGATGTTATAATTTTTGAACTGAAGTGCCATCCGCCGAACCCCATTTTATTTTTTGCAAAACGCCATGTATAATTAAGCCACTTATGACAATTCAAGAATGGGCAGGTTTAATTTTAACCGTTCTCTCAACTATAGCACTTGTAGGCGGAGGAATAAAATGGCTTACAAAACACTATTTTGACGAAATTCGTGCTGAACTTAGACCTAACGGAGGAACGAGTTTGAAAGATCAAGTTGAGAGGCTAGAAAGTAAAACATCACAATTGAATGACAGAATGGACGACGCAGACGTTATTGCTAGAGACATGAATGCAAAATTAGACAAAATGTATATGATTCTTCTTGATCATGTTGCAAGAAACTTAAAGAATTAACTTCTTATATAGTATATAAATATTTTAGTATCTCTGAGGGAAAGTCCCCCCCTCCCCCCATAGATTTGTTGTTACATCTACTGGTGGAAGTGAGATTATCTCTAGTGCAAAGCCCCCACAAACCCTATATACACTATACCACAATTATTTTTTTGATACAAACCATTAGTAGTCCGTTTTGTCGCTTATGATATAATTTTAATGCTTGTCCTGTGGTCAGTCTCTCATACCCACCGATCATAGGGCAAGTATATATTTTATGGTATAATCTTGTATTATGGCAAATTCCTGTTCTCCCGAAATTTTTGGTGCTGATCCAGTTAACATACAATGGAGAATAGTTCGTGGAGACGAAGCAACAATTAAAGTAGAATTTTTTGAAAATGACGAAACCACATATTATGATACAGATAATTGGACATTTAAGGCTACAGCCTACGATCCTTCTGGAGATGTTTTAGATTCGTTAAATTGTGTTGCATCTGAAGGTTATGTTACTGTAACCGCAACTTCAGAAATAACTGCAAATTGGGGATCTGGATTTTCAGCAACTGTTGCCGAATTACCATTTGATGTTCAAGTCACAATTCCAGGCACAGAAAAAACAATTTGGACACCAATTATTGGCACAATCTATGTTTTAGGCAATGTTAGTCCAGGAAGTTTATAATGTCAATTGTTGTTAAAGTTACAGATAAAAAAGAATTGCCATCAGTAATAAAGATTAACGGTAAAACATATAAAGTCAAATAATTAGGGGATAATACACCTATGGCCATTTCTAAGTCTATGGATTTTCCAGGTAAAAAATCTAGTTATGCTGCACAAGTTGTAGAAACTCAAGCAACCAATGCCGACGTATTAATTAATTATGTTCCTGTTCCTGGCCCTACGGGCCCCATCGGACCTGCGGGAGTGCCTGGACCTCAAGGACCTACTGGAAAGGACGGCATTCAAGGCCCTAAAGGCGAAAGAGGTCTACCTGGTAAAGATGGTCTAAGTTCTTTATCTGCATCTGAACAACAATCAGGTTGGGCATCATATTTTAATTTAAATAGAAAACCTATAAGTCTTGGCGCTAACTATGGAGATGATGGATGGGTAAAGGTTTGGGTAGATTCTAAGGGTAGCAATACAAACCAAAAATACCTGCCACAAGAATGTACCAGTCTTTGGAATGCAGAGCAAAGGATGCTTAATTTTCATGGTTTAAAAATAGGATCTCAGGTATTTGTAACGTATAACTTTGAACTTACTACTGAGTCTAATAATACAGAGGTTTGGATGAGGACATTTTTTCCTAAATCTACCACCGAAATTTCTCAATTTGTAGCATCGCTAAAATATCAGTATGTCTATAATATGTACGTAACACAGCACTTTTTCATAGAAAACGACGACATGTGGAGTTCTGGAGCAGTGCCTCAAATCAGAACCGATTATGACTCATCCGTAATAATGAATTCTATATATGTCTCTGTGATATAATTAACACGGAGGACTCATGGCATTTCCAGGCGAATTAAACATCAATTATTATAAGGGTGACACCTACGAATTTAACATTACCCCAAAACGAGCAGACGGATCTGTAATGGCCTTAGCCGATTATTTACCAACTTTTAAAATTGCAGAAACTAGAGGCAACGCAACAACTATAGAATGTTTTGCATCTATTAATGCTAATAATCAAGTAGAATGTGCAATTACACCTGCAGCAGGAGAACAACTTGATCCAACAAAAACATATTTTTATGATGTTGAAATTAGAAAACCAGATGTCAGTTATCCTAAAGTTTATACATTATTAACTGGATCAATAACTGTTACTCAGCAAGTATCTTCTACAAATTCATCTTCATTTGATGCAGGTAATAAAAAGTATAAAGTAAATTATGTAGATAAGAATAATACTACAGGAGATATTCCAGTTGATTCAAACGAATATCGTCCTGGCGACACAGTTACATTACTTGCAGGAACATTGCAAAGAAACGGATATGTCTTTGCTGGATGGTCAACAACTGAAAGTTTAGTTGCTCCAATTTTAGTTGCAGGATCAACAACCTCAATGCCAGATAGTAATCTTAAGTTATACTCAAGATGGACCTTGGTGCCATAATGGAAGTTCTTGTCTCATCCGAAGATCTTTTAGTTTTAGGACCACCCGCACAAATTGATGTTGATTTAGATATTGGTGCAACTGGACAACGAGGTAGTCAAATATTTTTAAATATGGGAAAACCTTCTGAAGTTTTTGAAGGACAAGCGTTACCATATGATTTATACTTTAATCTTTCACCAACAGACAGTGAATATTTAAATGTCTATCAATACATAACGTTACCAGGATTAGGTAGTTCCTGGACTAAAGTATTTAAAATTTTTCCAAATGAATTAAGAAAAAATTATTCTTTAGATTTTATAAATGGTACAGCAACAAAAGTGATCAATGTAACGGAAATTATTCCTTTATCGCTAGTGTCAACTATAGAAGCAGAAAATTTTAATATAGTATATAGCATTGAAAATCAAAACCCAATTGCTTCGTCGATTGACTCTATATCTGTATATCCAGACGAAGAGACTGACTTTATTAATTTACAAATAGTCATTAAGGCTATAGAATACAAAAATAGTGCTTGGATACCACTTGCGGGAACACTTATAACCCACTTGGATATTCGGGTGGTATAATTTAAGGCGGTGATGTCAAGTGGCTTCTGAGAATATTGGACCTATATATACAACCCAGATCCCAGGTTATGAGGATGCTGCGGATATTCAGGCTGCTTTACGTTTATATCATTATGGAACAACTACAGTACCAGCAACAGAATCAGAGTTAATAGCAAATTCTACAGCAGGCCACATAAAAGCATTAGATACAAGAGTTGACTTTGTAGAAGCAGATCCAGCAAGGTCTAAAATGTCAGATGCAGAACCTACTGGAGATCATATAGTAAATGGTTATATTTGGGTAGACGGAGACTCTGTTACTGGCAATGCACCAACCTATGGAACTGCTACATATTCGGCTACTGCTCCAAACACAAGTCTGGTTGTTGGGGCATTGTGGGTAGATTCTGATTCATCCCCGCTTAAAATACATGTATGGTCTGGAAGCGAATGGCGGGTGATTGGTGAATAATGTGGCAACAGGCGATAGAGCAATTGGAGCAAGAACAAGCCAATCAAATTTTAAAAGAAAGAGCAATAAAAAAATTAATTGTTTTGGGATTAACAGAGGCAGAATTACGTGCATTGGGGTTGAAGTCTGATGCCGATTAATAGCGATGGCAAAGTAGCCTATATTTATAAAGATGGTATCTGGTATGCCATCAGTGGTGCCGTTAATACTAATGCTTCTTATACATGGACTGCTGCACAAACTTTTGCATCTCCTGTTACATTTGAAGAGGTTTTTCAATCAAGAGCAGGTATTAATAATTTTCAATCCCCAGAAACTCGTGATGCTGCAATATCAAATCCAATAGATGGTTCTGTTTGTTTTATAAGACAGGCAACAACTGGCGGTACAGTAATAAATCAATTTCAATACTACAGCAATGGATGGAAAAATCTATTAGGATATTCAAATGTTGTATCACAACTAGGATCTTATAGCATTGCTTTAAGTGACGCTGGTAAAGTAATTACCGTAGATAGTTCTTCTGCTTCCGTTATTACCGTTCCAACAAATTCGGAGTTGCCATTAACAAATGGATTTAAGTTTGATGTTGTAAGATTAGGATCAGGCACTGTTAAAATAGAATCTGCTGCAACAATTCTTTGCAAAAACCCTTTGGGTTGTTTTATTGATGCTCAGTATGGAAGAGTGACTGTTGTTAAATTAGACACTAACACTTGGTTGGCCAGTGGAGATATTTATGAACATTCAACACCTACCCCAGTTTCTGTCCCAGTTTCTATTCCAGTTTCTACCCCAGTAGCCCCTGCCCCAGTAGCCCCTGCTCCAGTAGCACCTACCCCTGTTCCACCGTTCTTCCCACCAGACTTTACTCCAGTCGCTGTACCAGTAACTCCAGTCGCTGTACCAGTAACTCCAGTTACACCAGTTGCTCCACCAGTTGCTCCACCAGTTACACCAATTACTATACCAGTTGCTCCACCAGTTGCACCAATTACTGTACCAGTTACCCCAGTTACCCCAGTAAGCAACATTGTCTATGCTGCATTTTGCTCTAACGGAGCAGCCTATCAAGAAGAAGGTGTGGACTGCGGAGATGTACAAGCATACGTTATGGCCAATTATGAAAACGTAACAAACTTTGTATGTCAGTCTGGATCGCAACCACCAGCACCAAACTGCCCACAACCACCAGCAACACCAATTACTATACCAGTTGCTCCACCAGTAACTCCTGTAACTCCAGTAACCCCTGTAACCCCAGTAACACCAGTTGCTCCACCAGTTGATATTTGTAGTGGAGACATTTCTTTACTTAGCGCAACACAATGTGCTGCATGCGGATATTACTACTCTACTGAATTTGGAGAATGTTTATCAAGTGCTCCTACGCCTGTAGCACCTGCACCTGCACCAGTTGCTGCACCAGTTGCTGCACCAGTTGCTGCACCAGTTGCTGCACCAGTTGCTGCACCAGTTGCTGCACCAGTCGCTGCACCAGTAACAACACCAA